>Ga0209642_10000833_pt1 | contig 20311 bp, 26 predicted proteins | sample RifCSP19_2_FD_184025 | JGI IMG/M metagenome (GOLD analysis project Ga0209642, IMG submission 184025) | Soil microbial communities from Rifle, Colorado - Rifle CSP2_sed 19_2 (SPAdes) (version 2) | ecosystem: Environmental > Terrestrial > Deep subsurface > Rock core/Sediment | place: Rifle... | reverse complement strand
CCCTCGGAAACGGTCGCTTTGCGCCCGCCGCTGGACAACACTTCACCATTCCTGCTACGGTGCAGATCAGCGAAACGACGCGCTCCGGCGCGAAGGAGGACAAGTAAACAATGGCAAAGAATGATCGGTGGGTTGCCCGTGACACCGAAGTGAGCAACCAGCCTGCTGGCCGCACGGGCGCCGAGACGCCTGTGAAAATCGGTCCCGCAGCCAAAGGTGGCCCGCGTCAGCCAAACGCTGGGCAGCGCGGCGGCGTGTTCCGTCCCGCGCGCGGCAAGGCCGCAGGGAACGCCTGATGGCGGCTCGCACAGCGACACGACGGAGGGTGAAGGCAAAGCCTCCGAAGCGGAAGCGCGCCTCGCGCAGCACCTACGATGAGGCAGCCGGGCCAAAGCGGCCCGAGGTGATGCCCATGGCAAACATGCCGATGCGCGGGCCGATGCGCCCGGGCATGATGTAGTCGGCCTTGGAGGAACGGAGGAACGACACGATGGCACTGGTTCGACACGGCAGCATGCCAAAACTCGGCACCGGCGAGCGCTTCGCCCGTTTGAAGGCCAAAATCGCAAAGCGCGGCGATGTCCGCGATCCGGGAGCGGTTGCCGCAATGGTAGGTCGCAAGAAGTACGGCGCACAGCGCTTTCAGGCCCTCTCGGTGGCCGGGCGCAAGCGCACTGGGAAGGGGAAGTAGGCATGCCGGCTCGCTCCAAAGCCCAACAACGATTTTTCGGCGTCGAGCTTGCACGACAGCGCGCGGGACAGCGCACCCGGACTGGCCTCTCGGCCGCACAGTTGGAAGAGTTTGCTTCCACTCCCCGGACGGGGCTTCCCGCGCGCGCCCGCAAGCGGTCGACGAAGCGCGAGCTGTAGCAGATGGCCGAAACAGCAGCCCAGCGTGCCAGCCGCGAGGCGCAAGAGCGCTGGCAGCGCATGGTCGATCAGCGGCGCGCCCAAGACGAGGCGCGTCGCGCCAAGCGCGAGCGAGAGCAGGCGGAAGCCGCACAGCGGGCCCGCGAGCGCAATCTCCGCGAGTCCATGAAGACGCAACAGCAATTCGAGGCGGCCGGCCAGCCGAGCGCGGCCGAACGCGAAGAGCAGCGGCGGGAGCGCGAGAAGTTTCTCAAACAATTCCCCGATGGATGGTGAACATGACACTGCGCTGGTGGCTCCTCGCATGGCTTGTCGCGATGGCCGCCGTCATCGTCACGAGCTGTGCTCCATCATGTCGCTATTCCGTTGTCGCCGTCTCCGAGCATGCCGTGCTGGTATTTGATTGCTTCTCCGGCCAATCGGGATGGGTTCCAATTCTCTCACCGGATGCCCGAGGACCGCAGCCTGATGTCGAAAGGAGTCCATTATAATGGCCGTCACCTTCATTGACAACGTGATCCGCGTCACCAGCGACGCCGCCGAGCAGCTCATCGTCATTGCCGATCCGACACAGGGTGGGTTCCCGCAACTGCGCGTCGTCGGCATCCGCTGGGTTGTCGCCAGCGCAACGAGCGGGGATAACTGTCAGATCAAAAATAACCCCAGCGGCACCGTCATCTGGGAATCCGTCGCCACCGCAACCGCGCCGTATGTCGATGAGACGGTTTTTGATGCGTCCTTCGAGCTGCGCGCCCTCAACGGTGGAGCCGGCCTGAGCGCCGTCGTCGATAGCGGCACGTTGTACTTGTATCTCGGACGCGGACTCGGTTTTTGCTAAACAGCCATGCCCTTTGTCGCTCGTGGTCCATTGCCTCGCCAAGAGCCACCTGGACCAGGCGTTGGCGGTTTTTTGAAGAGCATCGTTCAGGCTCCGGGCTCCGAGTTCGGGCCAACGCCTCTGGCTATGCCGGGGATGGTGTTCCAGAAGGTCGGCGTGCCGGCGTTGCGCGGGTTGCTCTCTCGCCAAGTCGAGAAGATCATTCCGACGGTTCGACAGAGCGGTCTCCCTCTTGCATCTGAAACCGCACAACGAGCACTCATAAAACCGATGACGAAACTCGTGCAACGAAACACGGACAAGATGTCCGCTGCACAGACCGGCAAGCCCATCACGCTCGTCGGGTTCCGTGCCGAGCCTGCGCGCGGCGGGCCTGTTCCCGGCCGAGGCACGTTCTTCTCGTCCATCCCAAGCGGTGCGCGCTCGTTCGGAGAGCGGCTCGCGAAGCAATCCGTCCGGGGCAGCATCAGGAAGACGCAGTTCGCGCGCCAAGGCGAGATCCGAGCGAAGCGGACGGACGTCATCAAGTTTACAAACCCGCTCGTGACGGCGCGAAGCCAGTTCGGGCTCGTAAGCGAAATGGTCCAAGAGGCGTCGCGGGCGCCGGGACGGCTGTCACCGTCGCTCGTGCGGAGCGGGTCGAAGCTCCTTGAGTCCCTTCGGCGCGAACGGCCCGCATCGGAAGCTGCCTTCACGAAGCTCGACAAGTGGCTCGCGCGGGCGCTCACATCGCAGGGTCACGATGGGATCATCTACCAAGCGAATGACGAAATCGTCGATCTCGCTGGCACGGTCACGAAACGAGCCGCAAAACCATGACCCTTCGCGAGAAGCGCTGTCGCTTCACTGCCCTCGTCGCTCGCCTCATCGACCATGCCATCGTCATCGGCTACGAGCCGGCTCTAGACCAAGTGAAGCGCACCGCCGCCGAGGCGGCCAGCTTCGCTGCCGCCGGCACGGGCATCGCCAACTCCGTCCATTGCGACGGTCTCGCCGTCGATCTGCTGCTCTACCGCGATGGCACGTACTTGACGAAAACCGAGGACTACGCCACCCTGGGGGCGTACTGGACGTCGCTCGATGCGCTCGCTCGGTGGGGCGGGGACTTTCAGCGAAAGGACGGCAACCATTTTTCGTTCGCCCACGGGGGGCGAGCGTAGCCGTTGGAGGTATTGTGATCATGAAATTCGACCTGTCGTTGCTGATGCCGATTCTGGTGCCCCTTGCGGGGGCGGTGGCGCCCGTGCTCACCGAGTATACGAAGAAGGCCGTTCTGGCACTAGGCAGCAAAATACCTGTCCTGGTGAAGCCGATTCTCAACGTCTTCTACGCAGCCCTCGTTGGCGGTCTCGTCACCGGAGGAGATGCGCTGGGCGCAGCGGTTGGCGGTCTCGCCGGCGTGGCGTCGAGTGTCGGCTTCTCGGTTGGCAAGTCGAGCTAGCGCGAGTCCCGAATGCCCTCGATTCGCGTCGATGTCAGCGTGCTGGTTGACAATCAGCCGGTACGTGGCTTTCCGATCAGCCGCACTCTCTCGGTTGACGAGCTGCAAGTCGCCGCTCCATACGAGAAGGCGACCGGTGCCGGCTTCGCCGATCTGCCGATTGGTGAGGTTGCTACAAAACAGTTCGTCCTGTTGCAGGCCGACAAAGCCGTGACCTATCAGTTCGCCAACGGCACCACCGGCAACGTTGCGATGAACGCCAACGGCCTCATGCTGCTGCTAGACTGCAACCACGCCACAGACATCGAAATCGAGAACACCAGCGGCTCCACCGCCAAAGTCACCGTGCAAGTCGGCGGCACCTAAGCCACGGAGGGCCTGTGCGCCGCGTCGAACGCCACACGCGCCGATTTGATCGCCTCCAGCGCACCGACGACGGCGATGCACGTCTGCGCGCCCGTCTCGACTTCGAGGTCGAGATGGCGTTGCAGTCCCGCTCGCACCTCGAACTCGCCTGGCGCGAGGCGCGTCGCCAGTACGAAGCGGTGCCACGACAGCCCTATCGCACGAAACCCATTCCGAATTCGCCAAACATCGAGATTCCGCTCGGCGCTCTCGCCTGCGACAAAATCTACGCCAACGCCATCGACGCGCTGTTCACCGCATCACCCCTGCTCATTGTCCGCGCCAACGATGCCGACTGGACGGACCACGCGAAGGCGATGCAGCGCTGGGTCAACTGGATTGCCGAAAACGAAGTGGACCTCCGCCGGGCGGTCGAAAACTCCTTCCTCGACGTGGTGCAGCTCGGAACGGGGTGCTACTACATCCCCTTCGTCGAGGAAATCAGCAAAACCGACACCCACCGCATCGTCAACCGAGGGCCGCGCATCATTTCGATGCCGCCCGAGAACCTCCTGCTCCCCGGCACCGCCCGCGACAGCGTGCATGATACGACGTGGGCCGGGTTGCGTTTCTTCTACACTCCCGTGGAAGTGCGCGACCGCGCCCGCCGCATCGCCTCGTGGAACATTTCCAAGGCCATGCCAGTGGCCGCCGTCGATATGACACGCCGACAGCGCGAAGAATTCGCCAAAACCCGCAGCTCCGCGCTCATCAACGAGCTGTTCGAGTTCATCGACGTCTACATTCGCTTCGACTACGACGGCGATGGCATCGATGAGGACCTCTCGGTGGTGTGGGATCGGTCCTCCAAATCCATTATCGCCGTCGGCTACCAGCCCACCGACCGTCGCCCAATCGAAAAGATGGTCTACCAGGTCCGCGCACACATGCCCTACGGGCTGGGTGTCATGGAAATGATGCGTCCGCTGCAAGAAGAGGCGACGGAGCTGCACAATTTCAAGATTTTGAACTCATATCTGGCCAACGTGCTCTTCTTTTTCAGCGAAATTGGCAACGGCGTCAGCGAATCACTCGAAATCTGGCCCGGAAAAGCCGTCCAAGTCAATGATATCAACAAAATCCGCGAAGTGCGCCTCGGCCAAGCCTTCCCAGGCATGGCGCTCTTCGAGGAAGCGACCATGCGCCTCGCCGAACAGCGCGTCGGCCTCCAAGGCGAGCTATCCATGCTCGCCCGAGGCGGGGCGAGGACGCCCGCAACCACCGCATTATCGCTCTTACAGCAGGTAAACCGCCGGTTTACACCGGCGTTCGACCAGATGCGCCTCGGGACGGCGGCCGCCTTGCGGCAGGCAGTGCTCCGGTACTCGGAACACGCGAAAAGCGGCGACCAACAGGTCCACAAGGAGATCACCAGCGTCATCGGCGAGTCCGATGGTGAGTTGGTCTGGGCGCTCCTGCGCCAACCCGACTTCTCGGAGGCCGTTCAGATCGAATTCACGGCCGCCTCAGCCACGGTGAGCCGCGAAACCGACCGACAGAACGCCATCCTGCTCACGCAGACCATGGATGCTGTGCATCAGCGCATTTTGGAGCTGGTTATGGTCGCCGCGAACCCCCAAACACCCGAACCGCTCCGTCGCGCAGTCACCAAGATGATCGACGCCAAAAACGAGATGTTCGACCGCCTCCTGCGCACCTTCGACCTCGTGCGCGACCCGCGCGCCTTCATCGCGGACGTTGGGCCGGACTTGGAGCAGGCGAGCGCTGAGGCCGAGGCGGCCGCACAGCAGCAACAGTTGATGAGCGCCCTCTTGGGCGGGCTTCTGCCCACACCGGAGGCCGTTCCAGGCATCGCCGCCCCGCCACCGGGGGGCCCGCCGGGCATTTGACACAACACCGGCGATTTGACGACATGATCGGAGGTCTGTATGTCATGGATGTGGGTCGATGCGCTGCAACAGCGCGATTCGATATGGCAAGAATTCAAGGACGATCTCACCGCGCTACGCCAGTTCGAGTTGGAGCGCCTCTTGACCGTTTCGCCGACGGAACGCGACGTGCAAATGGGCATCGTCAAGGGCATTCAGCGCGTCCTGCTGCGCGCGACAACCACGGAAAGGGAAGCACATGCCAGGGCTAGTCGATCCCAGCGGGAATCCAATTTCAGCAGCGAAACCAGAACCTACGAAAACTGACGCACCGAAGCCGACCTACGCCACCGCCGACGACGTGGGCGCGCTCGCCAAGCGTTTTGACGACATCAACTCCACATTACAGCGTCTCCAGGGTTTCGTTGAAGGCGCCGTTCGCACGCAGCCACAGGCTGCGCCGGCAGCCGAGCCGGAGCTGACCGACGCCGACATCAACAAGGCACTCCAGGCCGCCGACGAGGGCACCAACCCCGCCGCCGTCATCCGCGCGCTCGCCGAGAAGACCGCCGCTCGCAGCACCGCCCGCGTCGAGCAGCAGCTTCAGGCGCTCCAGGACTACGGCGTACAGAATTTCCAAACCTTCGCTGAAGCCCAGGTCCGCGCACTCCCGCACTTCAAGCGCTTCGAGAAGGAAATCCGCACCGAAATCGACAAACTCCAGCCCGCGCTGCGTGGGAGCGCGCAAGCGTGGGAGTACGCCTATCAACTGGTACGCGGCCGGCACGCCGATGAGATGGCCAACGAGGCGGCCGAAGAGGCCGTGCGCAAGGCCAAAGAGCAGTTTCCGTCGGCTGCACCGCCCGCACAGCAGGAGCCGCCGAAGCTCAAGGATGGTCGCCCTGTGCCAACCGCCCAGGACCTTGGCGGTCACGTCGCCGTCGAGGCGCTCGCCATCAAAGGCATGACCGAAGAGGACTTCGCCAAAAAGATGGGCTATGAGTCCTGGAAGGACGTCGTGGAGTGCCTGGATTTGGAAGATCCATACGATGACCGCGACTTCCGGCACGCGGGCGTCCACTCCAGTCGGAAGCCAAAGCAGGCTACCGCATAGTCGGAAATGGAAAGGACACCAATGGCAGACAAGAAATCACAGGATGTGATCTCAAGTACAGCGCCGGAAGCGCGCCCCGGTGAAGCCGAGCTTCCGTCGCCCGGGCACGAGCGCCGCGAGGAGCTGAAGCGCCGCGCCGACTCGCTCATGGCCGAGTTAGAAACCGTCATGGGTCAGTTGCAGCTCGGTGGCATCGATGCCTCGAAACTCGACGTGGACAAAATCCCGCGCGAAGTCATGGCCGCCATGGACTACGCGAATCACGAAGTCTATATCCAGGACAAGGACCCAAACTTCATCTATGCGTGGATTTACCGTGATCCATCCAACAAGTTTGGCGGCCGCGAAGTGTATCGTCTTCAGTCCCGAGGATGGGAAGTTGTCGCTGGCGAGATGAAAGAGGCGTGGAACTATCGCGCCGCCACTGGCGAGCGATGGGTCGCCGACTGCCTCCTGATGCGCTGCCGACTGGACATCTATGCCCAACTCCAGGTCCAGGACCGCGAACTGCGTCTGCACCAGCAGGGCGCCGCTGCCGCGAGCTTCTTTGACATCGCCGAGCGCCGTGGCATGAGGGCATTTGACGAAAAGACGATGCCGGACTATATGCGGAAACAGATGGAGAGCGAGGCGTCGTTCCGGCGGCAGCAACGACAACGCCGACGCCCCGCCGTTCCGACGACGCAATCCATGACGCGGGCCGCCGCACAGCAGTTGGCGATGGACAAGTTGGCACAGCAGATCAAATCCGGCACTGTCGCCGGACTCAACGTTGCAGACATAATCCGGAGGTAGCGTCGCATGGCTTTGACTGTTAATGGTGCTCGATCCCTGAAGCCTGGTCCTGGGCTCGGAACGCACAGTCATCCGTCAATCACATTCAAAGAAGCAGCCAGCCAAACTTTCAAAAAGGGTTGTCCGCTTGTCTTCACAAGCGGCGGCGCGACCGTCGAAGAGGACACCTCTGATCCGGCCGGCATCGTCGGTATCGCTGAGGAAGACGCGACTGGGACGACCAATAACCCCGTCCGTGTCGTTCCCGCCATCCCTGGTCTGCTCTTCGACGGCATCCTTGGCAACGGCGACCTCAGCGACTACACGCTGCTTGCTGCTGATGTTGGCGATGTCTACGGTCTCGTTCGTGATGGCACGAACCTCGGATGGTTCGTAGACAAACAGGATACTGCCGTTGCCACAGTGCGCGTTCGTGTCGTTGGCCTGAAGGACCCGGCCGGCACTGTCAATGGTCGTGTGTACTTCGTGTTCTTGCTCGGAACCCAGGACACGGATGACCAGATTCTCATTTCGCCGACTATGTTCACGCACGTTGCGGCTGCGTAGCCGTAAAAAAAAGGAGTTACCGTCATGCCACGGGGCGGGCCAGGCAAGCCGAGAAATAAACAGGACGCACTCGTTCGTTTCTTCTCGTTCGTTCGCAAGAACGACAACGGCTGCTGGCTCTGGATCGGTTCTACGTGGCGCAGCGGATACGCCTGTTTTTGGGAGGCCGGCCGATCATGGCGTGCTCACATGTGGGCATACCTCACATATCGTGGACCGCTTCCTGAAAATCTACAGCTCGATCACCAGTGCAATCAGCCCGCATGCGTCAATCCGTGGCATCTCCGTGCGGTGACACCGCGCGAAAACGTTCTTCGGAGCAAAACAGCTCCGACGGCTATGAACGCGAGAAAAGTTTCGTGCATCAAGGGGCATCCCTTTGATAATGACAACACGTACATAACGTCCGATGGACGGCGACAGTGCCGTCTCTGCCAGCAGCGGCGCAATGAGGAACATTGCGTTCGAAAGCTAGCAGTAACGACAGGAGGATAATACCGTGCCAGTTGGTCGAGGTCAGTTTGCCGCACTCCTCAAGCCAGACCTGTGGCGCGTCCACGTCGATACGGGTCGCCGGCGGACGCTGCAGTATCCGCAAGTCTTCAACATCAAGGACATGCCGTGGTCCATCGTCGATGATCGGCAGGTCAGCGGCCTGAGCACCTTGCAGTCCATGAGTGAAGGCGACCAGTTCCCGCTCGACGAGCCGCTCCTCGGAGGCACCAAGCAGTTCGAGGCCGAAATCTTCGGACTTGCCGTCGAAATCACCTACCCGATGTGGGTAGATGACCAGTACGGCGTCATCCGAGACATCACCGCCGAACTGACCAATTCCTCCATGAACAAGCAGGAAGTCGAAGCCTGGTCAGTGCTCAACAACGCCTTCGACTCCAGCTTCACCGGCTACGACGGCCTGTCGCTCTGCAACGCTTCGCACACCCTGCAGGGCGGCGGCACATCGGCGAACCGCCCCGCAACGGATGTGGGCTTCTCGACGCTCGCCATCCAGAACGCGCTCCTGCGCTACCACAGCATGGTCGATGAGCGTGGGTTGCCTCGGCTGATGACGCCCAGCAACGTGCTCGTCCACCAGAACAACGTCTTCCTCGCTCGCGAAGTCCTCGGCTCCGCCGGCAAGCCCTTCAGCGCAGACAACCAGCAGAACTCGCTCATCCCAGACGAGCTGCAGTGGATGGTCTGCCACTACTTCACGAACGCGACGCAGTGGTTCTTGACGGCCGCCAAGGGCACGCACGATCTCAACTTCCTCTGGCGGACGCAGCCCATCTTCGATGTGTTCGACGATCCCTGGACGAAGAACGCCGTCGCTTCCGTGTGGCAGCGCCACACCAAGGGCTTCAGTCTGTGGCGCGGCGTGGACGGCAGCAAGGCCAGCTAACCGGAGGGCGCAATGGGAGCAACGCACTTTAGCGGCCCGCTATACGTCGCGGGCATGCCGACCATCGGGTCGCCGATTGACCTGTTCACCACGGGGAACATCTTCTTTGTGGACTCCGGCACCGGTGCCAATGTCAACGACGGCAAAACGACCGATACGCCATTCGCAACCATCGACTACGCCGTCGGCCAATGTACCGCGAATAACGGTGACACCATCATCGTCTTTCCCGGCCACGTCGAAACGGTGTCGGCGGCCGCCGGTCTCGACCTGGATGTCGCCGGCATCACCATCCTCGGCGTCGGCAAAGGCAATGACCGGCCGCAGATCAACTTCACAACGGCCATCGGAGCCGACTGTGACGTGGATGCAACTGACATCACCGTGAAAAATGTTCGATTCACCGGTGGATTTGACGCGCTCACCGGCCCGCTTGATGTGAATGCAGCACGATTCCGCCTCATCGACTGCGAATACGCAGACGTGACCGGCCAGTGTACCGACTTTCTGCTCGCCGTCGATGCCGATGACATGCTCATTGACGGTCTCGTGTACAAAGGCGCGGCCGCTGCCGGAACGAATGCGGCTATCGCGTTGGATAGTAGTGACCGAGTTATCGTCCGCAACGTCATCATGGACGGCAACTTCGCTGTGGCGGGCATCGACTTTCGCACCGCCGCATCGACGGATGCACAGATTTACAACGCGCGTTTCCGCACGCGCAACGCAGCCGACATCTTCGTCAAGGATACAATCACCGCCTCAACGGGTATGGTTGGACCCAACCTGTATCTGCGGCTTCAGGACAACGCTGCAAACATCACAGAGTCCATCACTGGAGCGACGTTCGTGGTTGTCGATCCCGTCTATGTTGTGAACCTCGCCGGCGAAAAGGCCATGCTCATCAACTGGACGGAAAGCACTGACGTCTAAGCCTGACGCGGAGCATCAATGGCAAACGTTATCACCTCGAATATCGAACGGCGCGTCCTCGGCGACCGTTTCATCTCGGCGACGCCGTCGCATCCGCTGAATCAGATTCCAACTGCCGCCCTCGATCCGATTGGTTCTTTCTCAGGGTATCAATACGATGCCGACGGCTTCGTGACCTACGCCGGCCCGTCCACAGGCGAAACGGCAGCCGGCGGCTGGCTCATCGGTGAAACCGGCACATCAGTTGTTGGTATCGAAGCCGATTCCGATGGCGGCGTGCTCAAGATCGCCTCCGGTGGAGTAGACGACAACTGCACCGTCCTTCAGCGTGTCGGCGATGTCTGGAAGTACGTCGTCGGCAAGCGCCTCTGGTGCTTCGCTCGCTTCAACCTTTCGGATGCCAACCTTGGCGAGGCCGTCTTCGGACTCTTCCCGACGACTGCCGCCGCAAGCATGGACACCATCGCTGAGTTAATCGCTCTCGACGATGGCATCTTCTTTGAGAAAGCTGTTGCGGCGACTGAGTTCGACTTCCACGTTCGCAAGAACGACGTGAGCACCGAGGCGACACTCGTCTCTAGCACGTTCGCCGACGGCACCTATCGCGTCCTCGGCTTCGTGGTTGACGTTGCGGGCAACGTGAAGGCATACGACGGAACGTCGCTCGACAATCTCACTGAAGTCGCCTCCGTCACCGCTGGTGCGTCATCGCTTCCGGACGATGAGTCGTTGGCACTGACGTTCGGCATCCAGGCCGGCGAAGCTGCCGCAAAGGACATCACCGTCGATTGGTACTTCGTCTGCCAGGAGCGCTAACTGATGCCATCCATCGCCGAACGCATTGACGCACTGCGCAAGCAACACGACCAGTTGACTGCACAGCTCTCGCGCGTCAACCGCTTGCGCACGCAGACCAAAGAGCAGTTGGCGGCTGTCGCCGGGGCACTCGCCGTCCTAGATGACATCGTCGCCAGCGAGCAACCGGCTGAGCCAACTCGGCCGAACGGAAAGGCACTCGAACCGGCCCCTCCGTCCTAGCGCCATGGCCTGCGCGGCGCTTGCCGGATCGGCCGCGAGCAAGGTACACTGAGCCATGGCAACCGTTGATGACGCGGCCCGCGCCGCCCTCTCGGCCGTCGATTCCGACGCCGACTTCCTCCACGCCGTTGACTGGGCCTCCGACCGCTATCGTGAGCTGACGACGCGCAATCGCTTCCGCTCGCTCCGCGTCATCGGCGAATTGTCGCTCCCGGCGACCGTGAGCACCGGAACGGTCACAGCCACGCGCAGCTCCACTGTTGTCACAGCAAATGTCACAGCTCAAGCCGCGTGGCTCCCACTGGACCTCGCCGGGCGGTTTATCCGGATAAACCGCATCTGGTATCGCATTGCGTCAAAGGTCGTTTCCGGCACCACCGTCGAGCTGCGTCTCGAATCACCCTTCGCCGAGGCCACCCAGACCGCTGTTGCGTACAAAATCGTCCAGCGCTTTTCGCGCCTCGACCCCCGGGCGCGGCATCTCGGCTCCTTCGTATGGATGCGTTTCGGATACAAACTCGACTCATTACCGCTCCTTGAGGCAGACATCACCTACCCTGATCGCCTCTTGGTCACCGCTGGCGGCCCGCAGTTCGTCACCGAGGTCGGCGTGGACGCGGATGGCGTGCGGATGGTCGAAATCTATCCGTATGCAACGAACAACGAGCTGATCCACTACGTCTTCTATCCACACTCACCGCGCCTGCGTCCAGGCGACTCGCTGCCCGAGGCCATCGATCCCTATGTGCTCCGCGAGGGCGTGCTCATCGACATCTATCGATACGAGATGTCCAAAGCGCTGCGCGCCGGTCGTGTGGAGCAGTCAGCGGTATGGAGCAACAACGCGCGCGCCCAAGTGCAGACGTGGGAGCAGGCGATCAAGGACGCCGGCCAAGCGGACACCGGCCAGGATGATGTGAGCTTCATCATCCGCTCCGGCTCGTTCCAAACGGATCTGCGTCCGTTCATCAACAGCACGGCGTATACGGACATCTATCTGCGAGGCAATCGGCCATGATGAGCGTCCTCATCGCCATCGGCTTTCTGATCGGCGTCGTCGCTATGGCCGTGTTCGCCGTCTGGTTCGGATGCAAGCTGATCGACAACGACCGCAATGGCCGATAGCAGCGCCCTCATCACCGAGCTGAGCCGCCGACTGCGCGATCCAAACAACGAGCAGCACGCGCGCACGCTCGTTCGCGACGTTCTGTCGCAGTGTCAGCGTATCATCAACCTCTCCAAAGAAGACGCCATCTCCACCGTATCGTTCACGCCAACAGCGGAGCGCACGTTCTACCGCACCAGCGAAGTGGCCTCCGACGTGGCGAAGATCGTTGCCATTCGCCAATCCGCTCGTGATCTCTACGAAACGACCTTCGGTTCCCTCTCCACCGTCGATACGCAGTGGCTTCGTCGCACCGGCCAGCGCTACGAGGCATTCGCCCGCATCGGTGGCAGTCTCTTCGCACTGTACCCCGCACTCGCGTCACCGCTCGCCATTAGCGTTGTCTATGTCATTGTTCCAGGAAATCTGACGGATGGCGCCGGCGACGTGTCCATCTCCGATAAGCACCTGCCGCTGCTCCTAGACATGGGCGAATTGGTGCTCTCCGCGCGCGTCCGCACCTGGGAGGCCATGAGCGATGTGGTGAAGCGTGTCTCGGCCGGACTCGGTATGGCAGCCGCGCCACCAGCGGCCGCAGGAGTTGCGTAGCCCATGCCCCAGGCCGACGTTCTCTCGCTCGTCAACCTCCTGTCCACCGGCTTGCGCGACAGCACGGCGGCAACAAACTACTATACTCGAATAGTTATTGAACATGGCTCGACACGCACCTCGCTCACCGATGCGACCTACGTCGCCGGTGTCGCCAACCAGCTCACCTACAGCAAACCGACCGCCGCCATCCGCATCCTCGGCGTCTTCTACGACCAGTCCTGGCTCTACGGCGAGGACGAGCGCTCGTTGCAGCGCTTCGATCCGTTCTGGCGCGAGCTGTCTGGTGCACCAGCCGTATACAGTTTTGACGCCGAAACGTTGGACACCATCGCCGTCGTCCCGCGTCCGGCGCGCAGTGGTGCGTCCATTGGCGTGTTGACTCCATTCACCGGTTTCCCGAGCGACAACCTCACCATCGTCTACACGAACAACACGGCCGATGTGCAGCCGTGGGAGGAATTGGCCGTTGCCTGCGACATCCTCGCCCGCGAGTTCGGCCGCTGGTCTGACCACCAGGACACCAGCGCCTCAGCGACATGGCGCCAGCTCGCCGACTTCTTCTTGACTGTCACGGACAATGCCCAAAGTGCGGCTTGACAAGCTGACGCTGGACGACGTGAACCGCGTCGTCCTCTCGATCAGCACTGAAATCCAGCGCGTCTCCGAGCAGCTCGCACAACTGCGCTCCGGCGCCATCGCCTTCACCGGCGACGTAGACCTCGGTGGCTTCCGTGTCGCCAATGCCGGCATCGCGCAGTCTGACGATGACGCGCTCACACGCGGCGAGCTGCTCCAGCGCCTAGACGAGCTGGAAGACGAAGCCTCGATCTTCGAGACCTCCGCAGCCGAAGGCATCCCTGGCGGCGGCCGCCAGAAGCGATTACGCCGTCGGACATCGCGCCTCAAGGACATGATCGAGGATTATGCGACCAACCTCATCGGCGACTTGGGTTTCCCAGCCGTCGTCTATACACAAAACGACGGGAGCGGCGACGCAGAGTTAGCAACCGATACGCTCAACTTCGTCTGGACGAGCAACGAGCTGCGCATCGGCGGCGCAGCCGGCGGCGTGCGACTAGATGTCACCGGTAGCATTCGGGGCAGTTCGCAACTCATCTCAACTGTGGCAACGGGCACCGCGCCTCTCAGCGTCGCCTCAACAACCGTCATTCCAAATCTCAACCCGCAGTACGTCCAAGAAGCCGGAACCCAGCTCCTCACCTGGGGCGCCATCGCGGACACCGAGATTCTGACGCGCAGCGGCACCGCCATCGTCGGCGCTGTCGCCAGCTCCTTCATCGCTCCAGGACCGCAAGGTCCTCCTGGCGCCGACGGCGATCCGGGCGAGCCTGGCCCTCCAGGACCGGAGGGTGTGCCTGGGACACCGGGCGCCGCCGGAGCCACCGGGGCGGCAGGTCCGATGGGGTTGCAAGGACCGCCCGGCCTAGACGGCGAAGACGGCGAACCAGGCTCGCTTGGCCCTCCTGGTCCGCAGGGGGAACCGGGCGCCGTCGGCCCCACTGGCGCCGACGGTCCGATGGGGTTGCAAGGTCCTCCTGGGTTAGATGGCCTAGACGGCTTGGATGGTGAACTAGGGGAACCTGGTCCTCCCGGCCCAGTTGGTCCACAAGGAGCCACTGGAACGACAGGCGACGCCGGCCCCCAGGGATTACTCGGGCCTCCTGGCTGGGACGGAGAAGATGGTGAGCCTGGGGAACCCGGACCTCCTGGTCCTTCTGGCGCTACGGGTGCCCAAGGGCCGACGGGAGACACTGGTCCACAAGGACTACTCGGACCACCGGGTTGGGATGGCGAAGACGGAGAGCCAGGCGAGTCTGGTCCACCGGGTCTGCTAGGGCCACAGGGAGAGACCGGAGCCACTGGTGCAACTGGTTCTGTCGGCGCAACCGGTCCGCAAGGCCCTCCAGGCATGGATGGCGCCGATGGCATAGATGGTGAACTTGGTCCGCCTGGCCCTCCGGGCCTACCCGGAGCTACGGGTGCACAAGGACCAGCCGGAGATGCTGGCCCACAAGGACTCCTTGGGCCTCCTGGCTGGGACGGTGAGGACGGTGAACCGGGCGAGCCCGGACCACCAGGAATACCAGGACCGCAAGGAACGACAGGCGCCACTGGCGCCACTGGTGCTCAAGGAGACACTGGCCCACAAGGATTGATTGGACCGCCCGGATGGGACGGAGAAGACGGTGAGTCAGGAGAACCTGGCCCACCTGGTTCTGTTGGCCCCGCTGGAGCGGCCGGGGCTACGGGCGCAACCGGTTCCCAAGGGCCTGTCGGCTTGTCGGGACCGCCCGGAGACGATGGGCAGGACGGCGAGTCCGAGTTCGTGCTCGTCATGGGCGCTCCACCAGTCGCCATTGACCCGATTGCACCACTCGACTTCCCCGCCGTCGTGTTCACGCAAGACGACGGCAGTGGCAATGCGGAGTTGGCGACGGATACGGCAAACTTCGTATGGGATGATGCCAACAACGTCCTCCATGCGCTCAATGCCACCATCGGAGACGGGCTTGCTGTCGGTTCGGCTATTCCCGCACTGCCGCAGGGGGCGCCTGCTGTTGCTCGTCTCTACTACAAATCGCCTGGAACAAGCGGTTTCGATACGTTTCTTTTTGGTCAGGCGCAACAACGTGACTTTGTCGTTGTGAACGGCCTCGTTTCGAGTACTGAAGCAACCGGACACGCACCTCGTATTATTTTCTATCGCTCCGGTGGAACACTCGCGACGCCTCTTGCAACCGGCGCAACACAAATGATGGGCCGCGTTGAGGCGCGCGGACATGATGGAACGGCATGGGTTACACCGGGAGAAGGAGGACTGTACTTTGACGCTGGCGGCTCGGCGTGGTCTCCGACGAATAGAAGTTTACGTTGCCAACTTCGCGGGGTGCAGACAGGAACATTAGTCGCCGTCTCTATGCTCGCTGTCGGACCCGATGCGCTCATCTGGAATGAAAGCGGTCTCGACCTCGACGCCCGTTTCGAGGGCGACACCCTCACGCATCTCCTCTTTGTTGACGCGGGCCTCGACCGCGTGAGCATCGGCGACTCGACTCCAGACAACTTCTTCACCGTCGGCACCACCTCTCAGTTCCAAGTCGGCACCGACGGCGACCTCGACCGCATCAAGGATGTCCCCTATTCGTGGCCTGTCGCGAACGCGGCCGGCGCGCTCACGAATAACGGCTTTGGAGGTCTCACCTGGACAGCACCCGGAGCACACACACTCCTCAGCGCTACGCATACCGATACGGTTGTGCAGACCGTCTCTCGTGGATCGCTCATCTACGGTGATGTCACACCCGCATGGAATGAGCTGACCATCGGCGCCGCTAACCGCGTGCTCCGCAGCGACGGCACCGATCCATCGTGGGCGCAGGTCGCGCTGTCTACCGATGTCACCGGCACCCTCCCTGTCGGGAACGGCGGCACCGGTCTCACCTCCGGCACAAGTGGTGGCATCCTCGGTTTCACCGGCGCAACGACGCTCGCCTCCTCCGCACTCTTGACGGACAGTGTCGTGCTTGTCGGAGGTGGCGCCGGGGCAACGCCCACATCGCTCGCAGCCGGCCTCGGAACCACGACAACGCTGCTCCACGGCAATGCAGCCGGCGAGCCGACGTGGGGAGCCGTCAGTCTGACGGCTGATGTGACCGGCACATTGCCCGTTGGCAACGGCGGCACGAACGCCACGTCGTGGACCGCCGGCAGCGTGGTGTTCGCGGGTGCGGGCGGGACGGCGCTGACGCAGGATAACGCCACCTTCTTTTGGGATGACACGAGCAACGCACTCGGGATCGGCACAAATACAGTAGCGGCGACATGCCTGCATCTCCGTGCCGGAGCATCTGGCGGACTCCCATCGACATCCGGCATCATACATCTCATTCAAGCAAATGCGACGACCGGGACAAGCGCTGCGATGGGGATACTTTCCGGCAACGCCGGGAGCGCCTACATCTATTTCGGTGACACGGACGCGGCTGTACGGGGATATATACAGTATAATCACAGCAATGAGCTGTTCCTCGTGGTGAATCCGGTTGGGGCTCTACGGTTCACTTCCGGCACAGGCACCGTGGATCTAGACGGCGGAGCGCTCTACGGCAACACCATCAGCGGCGGCAACCTGCTCCTGCGCAGCACGACGCACGCGACGAAGGGTCTCGTACAGATTGGCGACGAGTTGCGCTTGCGCACCGACTTAACGTCTACCGCCGTTACGACAACCTACTACTCGCGCGCCGATATGTCACTCTCCGTCATTGGTGGTGGTGGCCTTCGGAATGTCGTTGCCCTCGGCGTGACGGGTACAATGTCGCAAGACGTATCTCCTATCGCGACCGTTCATGCACTGTTTCAAGTCGGTTCTCCGCTCGGTGGAGCGGATCTGTTCACCTACAAGAACGGATCCGGTATCGCCACCCTCGCGTCGTTCGTTGCTCTGTATAACAGAGGACGTTTCCTCGCCGACACAACGAACGTCACTGCGGCGACACTCTACCCAGGAATGTGGATCAATCCAACGTTCGCGCTCACGGGTGGGGCGACGGCGTTCACCGCGGAATACAACGCTTTCACAGACGCGCCGTCGGGAGTCGCTGGCCTCACCCTGACGCTTCGCCGTGGTGTATGGCTCCAGAATCTCCTGAGCGGCGGCGCGCAGACGACTTTTGTCGGCGTAGATATCGACAATCAAGCGAGTGCAACGACTTCGCTCTCGCTACGCTCCGCCGGTGCCGCCGCCTCGATGCGTCACGCCGGCCCCGCCGTCTTTGGTGCGAACGCCGCACCCGGTGGCACGTCGCGTCTCAACGCCTATCAGCCGACGCTTGGGAACGAAGTTCTCCGCATCGAATCAACGGCAACAAATGATGATCCCGTCGTGACAACGCGACAGGGCCGCGTCACAACAACGAACAACACACAAACGACGCTCATGTCGATAGCACTCACCGCAAGTAAGACCACATGGATCGACGCACGGGTGATCGGCCGACGAACAGGAGGGGCAGCCGGGAACCCGGAGGACGGGATAGCGTGGAACGTACACGGTGCGTACAAGATGGTCGGAGGTGTCGCGACGGCACTGGCGGCCGGGACACCGACGAATATGTTTACGACGGCGGACTCATTGCTCTATAACGTTACTCTACAGCCATCTGGCGCTGACGCGAACGTCAACGTTCGCGTGACTGGAGATACCAACGTGAATATGACGTGGCACGCAACGTGCTGGATCAGCGAGGTAGGAACATAACCAATGGCGCTCTCAACACTCACTCCCACACAACGCCAACGTCTCGCCACGCTGCTCGCCAGCGACATCGCTGCGCGCACCGCCTCGACGTGGCTTGAAGACGCGGCGCGGTTCTTCATCACCCTCCTCCTCAAGTCGCGCGCCGACCAGATCGCCTACTTTCGCGGCCTCGTCGCCGCCGCCCGCGCCCTCGACACTAACCGACAGCTCGCCGTCTCCACCGAGCGCACCGCCGAGGACACGCGCCTCGCAGCGGACATCTCCGATTTGGACGTCCTCGACACGGAGTTGTCTACCTGAACACAGACGTAGTATAGTAACCGCACAAAAGGAGGTTCAGTATCCATGGCATCGATCATCAAACGGCTCCACGGTCCCGCCCAAGTCTCGAATGCGGCGGCCACCAAGTACACCGCCCCGGCGGCCACCAAGGCGCGCATCCGGCATGTCCACATCTCGAATCCGAGCGCGTCTGCCGTCACCTTCACACTGTCCATCGGGGCGGACGCCGTAGCGCTCCGTCTGTACGATGCGTACAGCGTGCCGGCAAACACCGACACGGCAACGCGCGGTGTCATCGACCATTACTGGGATGTGGCACTGGAACCAGCCGAAATCGTCCAGGCGTTCGCGGGGACGAACAACATCCTCACGCTGACCATCGGCGGCGAAGAGCGGCCTCTCGGCTAACGCCACCGCGCAATCGCACGCGATGGCCCGCGTCCGCTGGACCAACTTCTCGGGCGGTCTCTGGTTGACGGGGCCGCCCGAGGACAACCCGGACGGCACGTTGCGCCGTGCCACCGGCGTCGCTCCGCTGCGCAGCATCGCCCTCCGCTCCCGTTCCGGGACACTCCAGTATTTCGCGCTCAACGCCCACTCCATGACGCGGTTCAACGATGAGTACGTCATGGGCGTGGGCACCTCACTCTACAAGAGCGCGAGCCGCGCCATCGGCTCCGAGGCGCTCATCCCAGCACCAGCCACCGGCGGGCCTGCGGCTCTCGATGGCACGCAGTTAACCTTCGTCCAGATGTCCCCGACAGCCGGCAAGGCCGACCAGCTCTTCATCGCCGGCGGTGGCACCTTGCAAAAGCTGGACCCTTCCTTCGGCGACGGCGCGCCCACCGGCCCGACGCACTGGGGCATTGAGCCGCCGGACTACACCAACGGCGCCGGCGCGAACATGAGCGCCGCCCTCGCCGCTCAGGGAGCGGTGGTCATTGACAATCTGGATTCGATCAGCGACGCAACCGCGTGGGCCAAAGGCGGCGACAGCGAAGACTACACGCTCACCGATCCGGGCGACGCGGGCCGTAGGATCGAAGGCGTTCGCTCCATGCGCTTCGTGATGACCAAAAACAAATCGGTCAACGCCGTTCGCGTCGGCATTTCGCCTGTGCTCGATCTGACCAACATCGGCACAGGCGCCGGCACCTCGCCCATCGACGATTACATCACGTTCGCGCTCCGCACCAACCGACCAAAGCACATCCAGTCCATCGAAATCACCTTCGACGTGGACTCGGCACCAGCAACAAACTTCGAGGGCAAAGGCTTCTCTCGTGAGCTGAAAGTCCAGGTCGTCCGGCGAGAGCAAAAGCGCTTTCTGGTCGGCGCCGGTGACATCATCAAGAAAAAAGATCAGCGGCAATTTCTTCGTGACAAAAAACCGTTACCTGCTGATCGTTCTATGGCCGAATTTCTCACCGAGGACACCATCGCCGTCGTGCGCCGTCGCTGGACCAGTGTCACCATTCCGAAGGCGTCTTTCGAGCGCCACGCCGGCGCGACCGATGCCGACTGGGCTACCGTCCGTGGCATCCGGTTCGCCGTAGAAACCAACAAACTAGGCGGCGCCAACGTTAACTTCGATATTCTGCGCCTTGTTGGCGGCGTGGGCATGCAGGGCGACTACCAGTATCACGTCACTTTCCGGAACACCGCCACGGGCAGCGAGTCCAATCCCGACCTCACGACGGGGCCACTCAAAGTCTCGAACGTCGAGCGCCAAGGCGTGACGCTGAGCGCTGTGCCCACCGCACCGATCAGCGGCACCAAGGACCCGCAGGTGGATCAGCGCCGCATCTGGCGGACGCTCGGGA
>Ga0209642_10000814_pt1 | contig 20521 bp, 22 predicted proteins | sample RifCSP19_2_FD_184025 | JGI IMG/M metagenome (GOLD analysis project Ga0209642, IMG submission 184025) | Soil microbial communities from Rifle, Colorado - Rifle CSP2_sed 19_2 (SPAdes) (version 2) | ecosystem: Environmental > Terrestrial > Deep subsurface > Rock core/Sediment | place: Rifle... | reverse complement strand
AACCACCTTCCTGGAGATCGGTAACAACTCGGTTCTGACTGGCTTACTCAAACGCATCGACCGCCAGGCGCAAGGCATCCCCCTCGGTACTCCCGAAGACTTCGATAAGCTCTCGCAAATCCTGTGAGCCAAACTTCCTCACTCCCATTTCGGATGACTGTTCACTGATCACCGAGAAAGGTATAATTGCTTTACCTTCAACCAAGGAGCCCATCATGTCCCCTCTTTCCGGCCTTTCCCTGGAAGGTCGAGTCGCTCTAGTCACCGGCGCCTCTCGCGGCATTGGCCGGGCGATCGCTGTTGAGTTAGCCCAGCGCGGGGCAGCTGTGATCGTGAATTACCAGCACTCAGCTCAGGCGGCAGGGGAAGTTGTTGATAACATCCAGGTAAATGGCGGTCGCGCTCGTGCCCTCCAGGCGGATGTCGCTGATTACAACCAAGCCCAAGCCTTGGTTAAATCCACTCTTGACGTCTTCGCAGGATTGGACATTTTAGTCAACAACGCAGGCATCACGCGTGACAACCTGATCATGATGATGAGCGAACAGGATTGGGATGCCGTGTTGTCCACCAATCTCAAGAGCGCCTTTAGTTGCTCGAAAGCTGCCGTACGCTACATGATGCGTAAACGGTATGGACGGATAATAAACATCACTTCTGTGGCAGGCCAGATGGGTAACGCTGGTCAGACAAACTATTCCGCCTCGAAAGCCGGACAAATCGGCTTCACGAAAGCCTTGGCCCGCGAAGTCGCCTCCCGAAATATCACCGTCAACGCGGTTGCTGCCGGGTACATCGACACCGACATCTGGGCCGGGGTACCCGAAGAAGCCCGCCAGCTCGCTCTTTCCTTAATTCCGTTGGGTCGTAAAGGAGAGCCCCAGGAAATCGCCGATGCGGTAGCCTTCCTCGCTTCAGACCAGGCTGCTTATATCACGGGACAGATCCTTGGTGTAGATGGTGGGATGACAATGATGTAAAGTACGATCGCCGGAGGAGGATTATGCCAGACTATCCTGCAACACCTGGAAAAACAACTGTTGCTATCGATGTTTTGTTGACTATCGCTCGGCTGACAACCCTTAGTGTGTCTGGGGTTAGCCGGATGAGCCGGATTCCCACCAGTGGAGTCAGAGGCATCCTAAAACGCCGCCAGATAGAAGATGGCGTCAGAATCGATATCAAGGACGACTCGGTGTACGCCGATATCTATGTTATCTTACAAAACGACGTTAACATCCGTGATATTTGTCGCAATATCCAAATTGAAGTTGCACGTGCAATCTCAGACATGATCGGTATGCAGGTCGGTCACATCAACATTCATGTCGAAGATATCGATTATCCAATTGAGACTGAACCGGATCCTGTATGAAAGCCCGCACTAGGGCGCGTGGTGTTGCCCTGCAAGCACTTTTTGAAATTGATATCACGGGGCATCTCCCAGCCAGGGTGATCGAAGATCGGTTCAACGATGAGGCGCTGGATGAAAAGATGGCCGATTTTGCCCGCGAAATCGTCACCGGCGTCTGGCCCATTGTCGCTGTGTTGGATCAATTTATCGCTGCACACGCTACAGAGTGGCCGCTCGACCAGGTGGCTGTGATCGACCGCAATATCCTGCGCATCGCCTTATGGGAATTCGCAGTTTGTGAGAAGATTCCGATAAAAGTGGCGATCAATGAGGCAGTGGAACTTGCTAAAGTTTACGGTTCAGACAGCACGCCTCGCTTTGTAAATGGAGTCTTAGGTAGCCTGGCTGCCCACCAAAATGAAATTCGCCAATCCTTCAAACACCTTTCCTCACCATAAACGTCCAAAATGGAAATTTTCGGTATCGGTCCGCTGGAATTAATCTTCATCATTTTGATTGCCATGATTGTTCTCGGCCCATCCGATATGGTTAAGGCCGGTCGAACGATCGGGAAATTTCTTCACCAACTCGTCACTTCTCCAACCTGGCGGACTTTCACCCGTGCATCCAGAGATTTACGCCACCTGCCCAATAAACTGATCCGTGAAGCTGGATTAGAAGAGGATATTAAGGAAATAAATCAAGCAGTTAAGCAAGCTACCCCCTCAGGAATAGGATCTGACATCGATCAATGGCAAAAAGACGTCTCACCCTGGACCACGCCACCCCAGACGATCGGTACTCCCCCCACTCCTCCAGCTTCTTCTGACCCGGCTGACGATTCCACGGAACCATCTGTAGAAGAAGGCTAATCTATGCGCAAATTGTTGCGCGCCATTTGGCGTCTGATTACCATCCCATTTCGCTGGATCAGGACAATCCTTCGCGAGGTTCGCCAGTTCTTCACCGAAGAACCTGAGGACGCCCCCTTGGCAGATTCGATCCAAAAAGCTGTTGAAAATCCTCAGAGCATCCTGATCCACATCGACGCCCTCCGCAAGCACCTCATGCGGGCTGTCGCGGCCCTGGCTTTAACGACCATCTTTTCCTTCGCCTTCGCCTCTCGCATTATCGATATCCTTGCCCAGCCTGTCGGTGGGATTAAAGGCTTGGTAGCCATCGATCCTACCGAGCCGATTGGTGTTTTTATGCGCGTGTCCCTCCTTTCGGGTTTTGCCCTGGCATTACCATATATTGCCCTCGAATTGTGGTTGTTCGCCGCCCCGGGTCTGGGGCGCGACTCGCGTATCTTCGGCCTGGCAGCCATCCCCATCACCACTCTCTTCTTCTTGGGAGGCGTAGCGTTTGCTTATTTTGTTATGCTGCCTACCGCCATCCCATTTTTAGTAAATTTTATGGGAATGACCAGTGAGCTTCGCCCCGCCTCATACATTCGCTTCATTACCGGGATCATGTTTTGGATCGGCGTTGCCTTTCAATTTCCCCTGGTAATCTATGTCTTAGCCCGCCTCGGAATAATCCGTGCCCGGGTCTTAGCCAGTCAATGGCGACTGGCGATCGTGTTGATAGCCGTAATATCTGCCGCGATCACACCAACCGTAGATCCGGTCAATATGGCTCTGGTGATGGGACCGATGATCGGCTTATACTTTCTCAGTATCGGTTTTGCATTTTTCGCCCAACGTGGTCGCGAAACCAGAACAGCCAATAAGCCCGCGTGAGGTTCTATGCATGCCCGCCGCGCCCTGCTCTACATGCCCGGTGATGATTTCCGCAAAATCCGTAAGGCGACTACTTTAGGAGTAGACTGCATCTGTATGGATATGGAAGATGGTGTTGCAGTTAATCGTAAAGCCGTGGCGCGCGAGACGATTGTCTCCGCTCTACATACGCTCGATTTCGGCCAGTCGGAGCGCTTAGCCCGCATCAACGCTATCGGGTCAGGGCTGGAAAGCGACGATCTCCACAGTGTGTTGCCGCACCGACCGGATGGCATCGTCATTCCTAAAGTGGACACAGCTAATCAAATCTTGTGGGTTAACGAACAGATCGCTTCCACTGAGACTGAATATGGTTGGCCTGAAGGATCGATTATCCTGATCGCCATCATCGAGACTGCGCGCGGCATTATCAACCTGCCAACGATTGCTCAGGCTACCCCCCGGCTAAAGGCGTTGATTTTCGGGGCTGAAGATCTGGCAGGTGATATTGGCGCGCTGCGGACTGGCGAGGGTTGGGAGGTATTTTATGCTCGCAGCGCGGTCGTGACCCACGCTGCGGCCTTCGAACTGCAAGCCATAGACATGGTTTTTATCGATTTCCATGACATCGAAGGGCTGCGCCGAGAGGCACAACAAGGAGCTCAGATGGGCTTTGCCGGCAAGCAGATCATCCACCCAAACCAGGTAGAATCAGTCCAACAGGCGTTTACCCCCGATGACGAATCCATCGCCAGGGCGTTGTACATTTTGGAAGCTTTCGCCAGTCATCAAGAGGCCGGACTGGGTGCCTTTGCCCTGGATGGAAAGATGATCGACGCTCCGAGCGTCAAAGCCGCCGAACACGTCCTCGCCCGCGCCCGGGCAGCTGGTAAGATCAAAGGCAATGGTCATCCGTAATTTATTACCAAGACAAGTTCGATATCTGTTTGTGCTTAGCGGGCTAGCGACAGGACTGTCAAACGATAAATCTGGGAAATCTGCGTAATCCTTGTCCCAACTTAAGAGGAGTTTATATGAATGAACGCGTCGCGATCGTCGGAATAGGATGGGCCGGGTTCCGGCCTGTCACCCCAGAGGTTTCTTACAAAGAACTCATGTATGCCGCAGCTGTGCGGGCTTACGCCGATGCAGGCGTTGATCCACTCCGTGACATTGACAGCTTTATAACTGTCGCAGAAGATTTCCATGAAGGCACCAGCATCTTTGACGAATACACGCCCGATCAGCTCGGCGCGGTACTGAAACCGATGCACACCATCGCTGGTGACGGTCTACACGGCCTGGCAGCCGCGTACATGTTGGTTCGTACTGGACAATTCTCGATAGTCGCCGTGGAAGGGCATAGCAAAGCCTCGAACATCTTGACTTTACCTGAAATTACTGCCTATGCGCAAGACCCGGTGCTCAACCGCCCGCTCCGCCTTAACACCCATTTCGTCGCCGGGCTGGAAATGAACCGTTTCCTTTACGATACAGGCACATCCCTAGAACAATGCGCCGCGGTCACAGCGAAAAACCGACGCAACGCCCTGGATAACCCCTCGGCTGCCTATGGCGCTGACCTGACCCTCGCAGAGGTCATGGATAGCCAGTTTCTTGCCTGGCCGTTAAGCCGCCACCAGGTTGCTGAACACGCTGACGGAGCTATCGTCATGGTGTTAGCAGCGGAGGAGACCGCCCGCCGGTTGACTGACTATCCAGTCTGGATCCTTGGTGCCGGGTGGTGCAGTGACTCGCCCTCCCTGGAAAATAGAGACTGGGGGCAGGCAGTGTACGCCCACCAGGCAGCTGGCATGGCATATCGTCAGGCTGGCATTCGCAGCCCGCAAGCTGCAATAGACTTCGCTGAAGTAGATGATACCTACGCTTATAAAGAGCTGCAATCCCTGGAAGCCTTGGGGCTAGTTCCTGCTGGCTCGGCTGGTCTGCTTACCGAAGAGGGCGCCACGCAGCCAGATGGTGAACTACCTGTGAACGTCTCCGGTGGCAGCCAGGGTATGGGGAACTTGTTGGATGCTACCGGTCTGGCGCGTGCTTTGGAAGTGGTAGTGCAATTGCGGGGAGAAGCCGGACCTCGCCAATTGAAAGACATCCAAATCGGATTAGCTCAGTCCTGGCGCGGCGTACCGACCGCTAGTGGAGCGGTTGTCATTTTGAGCAACTGAATAGGAGAGCGTGATTATGTCAAAGCGAAAAGTCGCCGTTGTCGGGGCCGGGATGACAAGGTTTGTCCGCCGTGCCCAGGAAACCGGAAAGGAACTCTCCTGGCAGGCAGTTCGTATGGCGCTTGAATCCTGCGAAATGACGATGGACGATATCGAAGCGGTTTGCCTAGGAACCGCTCCAGACGCTTTCGATGGCGTACATATGAAAGGAGAATACCTGAGTGATGGCGCTGGCGCCTGGCGTAAACCTTACATGCGCTCGTATGTTGGCGGTGGTACCGGCGTCTTTGTTCCCATCCAAGCCTGGTATCATATCGCCTCTGGGCTTTTCGATGTCTGCCTGGTGGTCGCCGAAGAGAAAATGTCGAGTTTTTATCCCCATGCTCAGGCTGCTTTCCTGACCATCTTCGACCATACCACCGAACGACCGCTTAAGCCCAATCTGTTGTGGATCTTCGCTCTGGAAATGAACCGTTATATGCATACCTACGGCATTTCTAAGGCCGACATCGCCCAAGTAGCTGTAAAAAATAAACGCAATGCCGCTGACCATCCATGTGCTCTCCTCGGTGATAAAAACATCACTGTAGAAGACGTGCTTAATTCCGAACTGCTTGCCTGGCCGGTCAACCGGCTGGATGTCAGCCCAGTCTCTGATGGAGCCGTCGCCCTGGTCCTGGCTGCGGAACACGTCGCCAAGCGCATCACCGATAAACCGGTCTGGATCGAGGGCGTCGGCTGGAGTCTTGATACAGCCCACTGGACCAACCGCGACCTGGCTTATCCACGCTACGTCGAATACGCCGCTCGCATGGCCTACGAGATGGCCGGTATCAAAGAACCCCGCAAAGAGATTCACATCGTCGAACCATACGATCCCTTCGACTACAAAGAGCTCCACCACCTGGAAGGATTGCTGCTGGCTGACCGCGGCCAGGCTCCTCAGCTGGTCGCCGATGGGGTCACATTACGGGATGGGGATATGCCGGTGTGCCCCTCGGGTGGCCTGTTGGGAGTCGGCAACCCAATCGCTGCCGCTGGTTTAATGAAAATCGCAGAGCTTTTCTGGCAATTGCGTGGCGAAGCCGGTGCCCGTCAGGTCCCAGGCCAACCCAAGCGCGGTCTGGCCCAGGCCTGGGGTGATTTGATGCAGGTTGGTACTGTAGTGATCATGGGTCGCTGAGGAGGTTAAATGACATCAAATATCAAGAACTTTCCGGGAACATCCTTGAGTGAACAGGATATTGTCGATGGGAAAGTTTTTTCCCTGCATGACAGTATGCGTGCTGACTTCGGCTGGGATACTGGCGTCGCAGTCGGTCGCTATCTAGCCGCCCTCAAAGAGGGCGTGATCCTCGGAGCACGCTGCCGTCACTGTCGTAAAACAGTGGTCCCACCTCGCCAGGTCTGCGAATGGTGCTATCGCCCAATGAGCGATTACGTTCCTCTGCAAGATACAGGCATAGTGAATACCTTCTCTTTATGCTACGTGACCTGGGATGTGCAACGAATCAAGGAACCCGAAATCCCAGCCGTCATCGAAATCGATGGCGCCTCTCCCTTGCACGGTATCCTCCATAAGTTGGGTGAAATTAACCCCCAAGAAGTGCGAATTGGGATGCGCGTTAAAGCTGTCTGGAAACCCACCGCAGAACGCATCGGAGCTATCACCGATATCCTGTATTTCAGGCCTAACCTGGAGAAACAGCCATGACTCTTCTTGAACGAGATCCGCATGCACCGCCCATCTGGCAAGGTTCGGTCCCAATCACCAACCGTTACACATTTGGTCTTGCCGGGGAACGCTTCTTCCAGGCGATCAAGGAGCAGGGGCGTATCTTGGGCACCCATTGCACCAATTGCATGCATACTTATGTGCCAGCGGCAACCTTTTGTGAACGCTGCCTTAACCAGCTAGACGATTGGATCGATGTTGGCACAGTAGGTGAGATCGTCACCTATACGCTTTTATCCGTGAACTTTGACGGTTCTCCCAAGACATCGCCCGAGTTGGTGGCTTTCATCCGGCTTGGCGATGGTGGGTTAATTCATCGGATCGCAGAGGTCAATTCGGAGCCAGTCTTCATTGGGATGCAGGTTGAGGCTGTATTCAGGCCACCTGCCGAGCGCCAGGGCTCTATTCTGGATATTGCTTATTTCAAACCATACCCATAGATATTCACAAAATCTACTAAGCCTCCTTCCCCCTATCGCATAACTGGAAAAGCATGTCTTTTCGCCGCCACTTTATATCCGTTCTGATACTAATCGGGGTTCTGGCTGGAACCATTCTGGGCTGTAATTTCACTGGCTTGTTATCGACTCAACCCACTCCGCCTGCATCACAGGCAAGTCCTACACCAACCACACCACTCCTGGAGGCTATGGTAACCTTCCGGATTCAGCTTCCCCCCAACACCCCACCACAGCAACCTGTTACCCTGGATGTACTCGATGAAGTCACTGGTCTGGCGCTTAACATCGAGCAGTACGAAATGCAGAAGGTCGATAGCCTGGTTTATGAAATAAGCCTACCTTTACCAGTTGGTGCGACGATCAAATATCGTTATTCCCGCCAGGGGAGTTACCAGGCCGGTGAACACACGTCTAATGGCTATCCAGTGCGTTACCGCATGGTGAACGTTGATGGACCCGGCATTGTCCAGGATTTGGTCAGCGCCTGGAGCGACACGCCCTTTCAAGGGCTTAGCGGGCGCATCATCGGGCAGGTAACCGATGCGCAGAATGGTTCTCCACTCGCGAACCTGCTGGTTACCGCCGGGGGCTACCAAACCCTGACTGCCTCCAACGGCTCGTTTTTATTAGAGGGGCTGCCTCCTGGAACACATAACCTGGTCGTTTATGCTTTGGATGGCTCCTACCAGACTTTCCAGCAGGGCGCACGCGTGGCTCCCAATTCCGGTACCCCCGCCATCATTCAAATGACCGCCGCCCCTCTGGTTAATGTTATCTTCACTGTCAGCGTTCCCCCAGATACCTTGTCTGCCGTTCCGATTCGACTGGCTGGAAACCTCTACCAGCTTGGTAATACTTTTGCCGATCTGTCCGGTGGCATCAATACATTGGCTTCCCGAATGCCAGTATTAACCCCATTGCCTGACGGACGCTACAGCCTGGCCCTGAATCTACCTGCTGGCGCGGATATTCAGTATAAATACACCCTTGGGGATGGGTTCTGGAACGCGGAACATACATTCAGTGGTGATTTTCGCCTGCGCCGTTTGATAGTCTCTGAGTCGACCACTATCATTCAGGACATCATTGACACCTGGAAGACAGAACCAGGCGGAGGATCAGTTTTTTTTGATCTCACCGCACCAGCCAATACCCCAGACATCGATTTCGTCTCGATTCAGTTTAATCCATACGGCTGGACCGAACCAATCCCTATGTGGCACCTGGGCCAGGACCATTGGGCTTACGTGCTTTACAGCCCGCTCGACATGCTGGAGACGCTTGGCTATCGTTACTGCCGTAACGACCAATGCTCTTACGCAGACGACAAAACCACAGCTGGGAAAGACAGTATCGGGCGTACGCTTAAGGTTAAAGGGGGCAACCAGGCGGTTAATGACACAGTTGATTCCTGGATCTGGTGGGGAGCAGAGAGTCTCCTTACGTCAATGGATACGCCGGAGGTCATCTCACACGGGCAAGATTTCATCGCTGGCGTAGAATTTCAACCCGGCTACCACCCTTCCTGGACCCCCCGCCTGCCAGTCTCCCTCAAGGAGCTGCAATGGTTAGGCGCAAATTGGGTAGTGTTCTCCCCAACCTGGACTTATTCTCGCCAGGCGCCCCCAGTCCTCGAACCGGTCACCGGCCGCGACCCGCTTTGGCCAGATTCCGCTACTGAGTTGGATCAGGCACACGCTTTCGGCTTGAATGTAGCCTTAAATCCAGCACCGAATTTTTCCCCCCCTGCGGAAGAATGGTGGAGCAGCGCGCCCCGTGACTTCGCTTGGTGGATTGCCTGGTTTAGCAGTTATCGTTCTTTCGTCATACACCACGCTGACCTGGCAAGTCGAAATGGAGCTCAAGCGCTCGTCCTGGGGGGTGACTGGGTTACACCTGCATTGCCAAATGGAGTCTTGTTCGATGGTTCCCCATCGGGTGTACCCCTTGACGCCGAGACTCGTTGGCGAGAATTAATTGCCGAAGTCAAGGGACGCTACGCTGGCACGCTGGTTTGGGCTTTGCCCGCTTCACCGGAAGGAATAAAAGCGCCATCCTTCCTGGATGCAGTTGACCAATTCTACTTGCTCTGGTCTTTACCCATGGGGGAGACAGCCGATGGCTCCCAGGAGGGTATGCAAGCCGCTGCAACCCGGCTGCTTGACAATGTGGTTAAACCTCTCAAACAACAATTCAACAAGCCGATTGTCATCGGTGTGGCTTATCCTTCAGCCAGCAACCTTCAAGAACAAGCTCTAGCGTATCAATCTATCCTGCTCGCCCTAAACGGGAGTGAGTGGATCGCTGGCTTCATCTCACGCGGTTACTTTCCGCCTGCGGCGCTCCAGGATGAGTCAACCTCTGTGCACGGTAAACCAGCAAGCGATGTGCTAAAATACTGGTTTCCACGCTTATTAGGTATCTCCCCTCCATAGGAGTCCTGGACTGAAAGATGAAACCTTTTGCCCTCCCCCCTTATACACATATCGCCAACATACATTTACAGGTATCGAATCTTGAACGCTCCTTGACCTTCTACGCCGGGATGATGGGGTTCAAGGAAATTCACCGAGGTAAAGCTCTAGCCGACCTTTCCGCCAGTGGGACCGACCCCTTTCTGATCCGCTTAAGCGAAAAGCCTGGCGCCCGCCCAAAACCACCTCGCACCACCGGCCTTTACCATATTGCCATTCGTCTGCCTGACCGCTCATCACTGGCGCGCCTCTTTCAGCGTCTGATCGATTCTCAAGTCCCCTTTCAGGGTTTTTCAGACCATAAGGTCAGTGAGGCGCTTTATCTGGCAGATCCAGATGGCAACGGCGTGGAACTTTATGTCGATCGACCGCGCAGCCAATGGCCTCGTTTGGACGATATGATCGCCATGACCACAGACCCTCTGGATGTGGAAGACCTACTTCACCAGGCAGAAGGCAATACCTCCCCCTGGCGTGGCATCCACCCGGAAACTGATATTGGCCATATCCACCTGCAGGTATCTGACCTGGCGCAAACTGAAGATTTTTATCATGGCCTGCTGGGCTTTGATGTCACCCAAAGGTTTTACCCGGGAGCGTTATTCCTTTCAGCCGGTGGATATCACCACCATTTAGGCACAAATATCTGGGACAGTCGCGCCGCTCCCCCGCCACCGGCGGATGCTGTCGGGCTTTTGTCTTTCGCGATCAGGATTCCGGATTGGACAACCTGGAAGGCACTGAATGTCCGCCTTCAGGAATCGAATATACCAATTGAACTTCAGGAAACTGATAGTACGGCCAGCCTATTAATACACGATCCAGCTCAGAATAGGGTTGAACTCATCGTAGACCGATCCACACACGCTGCGATTTCCTGAGTAAGATGGTATAATCATTCTGACATGGATACCGGGATTCCACCTTCACAGGACTATACCAACCCAGATCTTTCCCCTGTATCATCGGTTCAAAGCAAGGAAGAAATTCGCCGCCAGCGGTCGTTGATCCTCGTCCTGATCCTAGGTGGGATAGTCTTATTGGCTTTGTTCGCCCTGGGGATCTTTTTCCTGGTCAAGCCAGCCACAGATGTTGCCCGAATCCGTGACATTTTTATAATTTTCATGGTCTTGGAGTTTATGGTTATCGGCCTGGCGCTGGTTATCATGATCATCCAACTGGCTACCTTGGTTAATCTGCTCCAGAACGAGGTGAAACCAATTCTCGAGTCGACCAACGAAACTGCCAATACCTTGCGGGGTACAGCGATCTTCATCAGCGAAAACTTGACCGCACCTGTGATCAAATTCAACGAATATATATCCGCTATGCGCCGTTTAATGGAAATGGTCGGCCTTTTTCGGAAACGATAAAATTCAGAAATGACCAGTATTACCCGACTGGTCATTATATTCAAACAACTAGAAAAGGAGTGTAAGCGATGGCAGAGAATAATGGCGATTTAGGATCCTTCTTGGCGGGTTTTTTAGTCGGTGGATTGATTGGCGCGACGGTAGCCCTACTTATGGCGCCTCAATCCGGCGAGGAAACCCGCGCTATAATCAAAGAGAAAAGCATCGAACTCAAGGACCGGGCTGTGGAGACTGCAGACGAAGCCCGAATGAAGGCTGAAGCCACAGCCGCTGAAGCCCGCGCCCGCGCCGATTACTACGCCCAACAGGCCAAGCAAGCCCTTGAGCAACAGAAACAACGCGTTGGAGCTGCGGTCGAAGCAGCCAAGAAACCGTCAACCCCAAAGCCCAGCGAATCCAGCCCGCCGGCTAAAAAGTAAGGGGAATATCTGACTTCTATCAAGGAATCAAAAAGGGGCCGGAACATTCCGGCCTCTTTTTATTCACCCTAAATCTCCCGATCCATCGCCTTCATCCACCGGCCTCCATCCTCCCCATAACTCCCACCACCGCCTCTAAGACATCTCCTGCCAATACCGCCGCGGTTGAGCCCAAAGTTTGGGCAGCGCGCAGTCCGCTCTCAGCGTGTATCCAGCTTCCACTCACTGCAGCTTCGAAAGCTTCAAATCCCTGTGCCCGGAAGCCGACGATCAATCCCGCAAGCACGTCGCCTGTCCCGGCGCGCGCCAGGGCTGCGCTCGCCACAGGGATCAAAACCGTCCTCCCATCTGGGGCAGATACCACGCTGTTAGCGCCTTTGAGCACAACCACGTGCCCCCATTCTTGAGCGTAACGTTCAGCTATCTCTATCCGGTTTGCTTGAATATCGCCTACTTGCAGGCCGGTCAAAATCGCCATTTCCCCAGGATGGGGTGTCAATACTGCTGGCGCAGGCAGGGATTTGGCCCACTCTGGGAGGCGAGCCAACAACTTCAAACCGTCTGCGTCTACTACCAATGGCGGCAATTTTTCCCGAATTGCGCTCCCACCTTTGCTCGATGCAGGCGCGAAACCAATACCAATCCGCCGGCCTTGGGGAACCGACCCAAGCAGCCGTACTAGGAAGTCCCGAGTTTCTTCCTCCAGGCCAAGGCCAGGTCCGATTAACATAGCCGTCGCCCGATCCAGGTTTTCCCTGATTACCTCGGTTGCTTCGGCAGCGATCACTCCCATCTCATGCGGCAAGAGTAACCAGGTCGCTTCTGGAAATTGACCTGCTAAGACGGCATGCAACGGAGCTGGGACCGCCAGAGTTACCAGACCTGCGCCGCACCGGTAGGCTGCTTTTCCGGCCAGGAGCGCTGCGCCGGTGTAATTCACCGAGCCAGCCACTACCAACGCGGTGCCGAAGGTACCCTTATGAGCGTCGCGTGGTCGGTCGGGTAACAATCGCCGGACCATATCCTCATCAGCCACATGGCGCTTAATCGCTTGCCAGACTTCCAGGTTTAGGCCTTCCTGCTCCAAACCGATCCCCACCACGCGCAGCTTACCGATCAGGTTATTTGCTGGGAAGCGTAACAGGCCAGTTTTTACCGCCGCCATGGTTACAGTCAGATCCGCCGGAATACACTCAGCAGCTGCCTCTCCACTATCGCAGTCTACCCCAGATGGGCAATCAACTGCCACCACTAGCGGCTTTTGAGGAAGCTCATCCAACTCGCGCCGGGTCTTCTCTAAAGCCTCCGCCACCTTGCCCCGCACAGGCAATTGGATGCCTGTCCCGAGCACACCATCCAACAGAATAGCACTTTTGCTTAATTCTTCTATCAATTTCCTAAAATCAACATCGTCTTCGATAGTTAAGATTTTCCCACCTGCCGCCCTTAAGCGCTCCACCAATGGGTCATCCGATGGGCGCTTCCGCACCAGATACGCGCTCGTAATCCACCCTTGATTAGCTAAATGCGTCAGGGCAACCAGCGTATCTCCACCATTGTTCCCAGAGCCGATCAAACCACATACCCCCCTTGTAACAAGGTGCCCATAGACTTCACTCACCACCTGTGCCAGTCCTAGCCCTGCGTTCTCCATCATCATCGCATAACTCAATCCACTGGCATCTGCCTGGCGTTCGATGGCCTGCATCTCAGCTACCGTCACTAATCTCACGATTCCTTCTCCTCAAGCACCCAACTTAACCCTAATCGACCCAAGGTTTCCCGGGTTGGAAATCCAGTCGCCGGCTCCCAACCACGCGTTTCATAGTATGCTTCCAGCATGGCATTAAAATCCGGTGCATAGCCGGACTCGCCGTTCGGATCATCCAAATATGGGACCAGCAACCCTTTGGGGAGCTTATCGCTTGAAGGTTCCAACCCCAGGCGCTTATTGATGACGCGTTTCAGGTTCCAACCTCGTTCGCCAGATCGTATCACTTCATTAATATCCCAATCAAGACCACAAGCGGCGTTGATCAACTCCACAACCGTCTCTGGCGCGACGTTGGCAAAAAAGCACATGACGAGAGAATTAAACACGGTTCGCCAGTTCTGGTGGATGGCGACGTTTGCTGCTTTCTCCGCCCCACCCTTCGAGGGATGCCATTCACATCCCAGGCTTGTTTCCACCTGCCCCAAATCAACCAGGAAATAATCTGACTGGTTGTGGCAGGCGCCGCGCGGTGAGGTGGCGTAGACCAATGCCATTCCTGAAGCCCCCCGCGGATCGTGATAAGCCACCTCAAGACCATTGACCTGCACCGCATCTTCCTCCACACCGAACCTCCTACCCAGGTTACGCGCCCCCTCAGCCAGGGATGCCCCAAAACCAGTGCGTTGGGCAGTCATGTTCACCAACTGTTCAACTAACAAGGCCTTTCCCCAATCCAATGCCAACCCGCCAGTATCTTCTCTCGTTATTATCCCTTTATCGTATAAGCTGAACGCCAATCCGATTGTGTTACTCAGGCTAATGGTATCCATCCCGTATCGATCGCACAGCTCTCCCAACCGAGTCGCCGCCTTTGGGTCATTCAAGCACAGATTCGGACCAAACCCCACCAATGTTTCGTATTCCGGTCCTTTGCGCTTGACGCCATCCTCGAGACGTACCACCCTCCCGCAGGCGATCACACAGGCGTGGCAAGTGCTAAAACCGGCCAGGATCGTCTCTGTAACGCTGGATCCGGTGATCTGGAGCTCCTCGTCAAATTCTCCTCTCTGGAAATATTTTTTTGGCATCTCCCCGATGTAATCGAAGTAGTCAGCTGCGCTCGCTGAGCCCAACTCGTGGACCACCTGGCTAATGTTGTCCTCCCGCAGCACGCGGTTTGCCTCGGACCGCAGCGGGTTGTACTTGGCTGGATCGCTAACCGCCACTTTACCACTTCCTCTGACCGCCACAGCCTTAAGGTTTTTTGACCCCATCACAGCTCCCAGGCCTGTCCGTCCTGCGACGCGGCCGTGATCACACAGGATCAGCGCAAACGGGATCAACGCTTCCCCGGCTGGGCCGATGCAAGCAACCCTTATTGCTTGTTGCGCAAGTTCATTTTTGATTGCCATCTGGGTCTGGTAGGTATCCATCCCCCACAATTGGTCCGCCGCTCGGATTTCCAACTGGTCATCCTCGACCCACACATAGACTGGACGCAACGCACGTCCGCTGATCAGTATGCCGTCGAAGCCAGCTTTGCGCAGCTCGGGTCCCCAGAAACCTCCACAGTTAGATTCAGCCCATAAGCCGGTAGCTGGTGAACGCCCACAGACTACAAAACGTCCCACTGCCGGTCCAGATGTCCCTGTGAGCGGTCCGTTCATGAACAGCAGCGGCGCTTCAGGTGATAACGGATCCAAATCTGGCACCAAAACGGCATATAATATGCGCGCCGCTAATGAAGCCCCACCCAGGTAATCACGCTCCCATGCCTCCGGTATCGATATTTTCCCGAATTCACTGGTGGTTAAATCCACGGATAAGATTGGCCGCATTGTTTTCTCCTCAAAGAATCGACGTGGCTAGTCAAAAGGAAGTTTACCAAAATTTCGCCCTCCCAACAAAATTCAACTCAACAATGAGATCGATTTGGAGCTATTTTTGATGCCCACGACCAATATTCGTTTTTTCGCCGAGCTGAACGACTTTCTCCCAGCAGATCGGAAAGAAAAACTATTTCGCTTTCCTTTCAAAGGCAATCCATCTGTTAAACACTTGATCGAATCCTTGGGTGTCCCTCATACCGAAGTCGGTCTGATTGAAGCCAACGATCAACCTGTGGATTTCACATACCTTCTTCAACCTGGCGATCGGATCGCTGTTTACCCGGCATTCCAGGAGCACGAAAACAATCCTGGGACAACTAGATCTGACCTCAGTCAAACTGGCCCGCGTTTTCTGCTTGATAATCATCTGGGCAAATTGGCGACTTACCTGCGTATGTTGGGTTTCGACGTCCTTTATCGCACCGACTACCAGGATGATGATCTCGTCGCTGTCCTGAACCAGGAAAAGCGCATCCTTTTGACTCGCGATCGCCGCCTTTTGATGCGTAAGTCTGTCGTCGACGGTTATTGTGTACGCAGCCTGGATCCCGAATCTCAATTGCTCGAAGTATCACGACGCTATGATTTACCTGACAAGATCACCCCCTTCAGGCGTTGCCTGCGCTGCAATAGCTCTCTGCAACCCATCGAAAAAGAGGCCATATTGCACCGTCTGCAACCCCTGACAATCCGCTACTACGATGAATTCCACATTTGCCCATCCTGCAACCAGGTGTATTGGAAAGGCTCCCATTACGAGCGGATGCAAAAGTTCGTCATCCAGGTAGCTCCAACACGGGGATGAATATTTATGATTAATTAGTGATCGATTGAAATCAGGTTTCCGAAGGAATTAACGTTCAATGTCCACTCACTACCAACCTGCGCTTGCTGAAACAGATTGAAATCGCTGGTCGTATAATTATAATTGACCTCCCCGCTGCGAAAAACTATCGTGTAACTCTCGCTGCGTTCTTGCCCCATACGTTGGTCAGGTTGCAAGGCAGCCTCCGGCCAGGTCGGTGAAAAATTATTCCCGCTCATGGTGATCGCATCGACCTGACTCCACTCCTCCACGGTATACATACACATCAGATCATACACCTGATACTCACAATCCTGAACGACCTCCCCGTACCCCTGGCCAGTATCTACCGTGTATGGTGTGCCGCATACTTCTACAGCGTTTGGCGCTGGGTCATCTTGGACAGTCCGTACTTGGTCCTCGCACGATCCAACTTGAGCACCTTGCGGGATCTGGTCCTGCCAGGTGCTGTATTCGACCGGCACAAGCGCTTCGATCGGTATCGAGCGCTCCCAGCTCACTTGCTCCACCGTGCCCACTATAGCCTCAGTCCTTTGAGAAAGGAATATTAGGTAACCAATAACCCCACAGACTAGGATGACTACCGCGCCAATCGCAGCGTATACCCAGGCTGGAGTCTTCCTTGGGACTGCCGGAGTGGATAATGGAACCTTAGCCTCCACCTCAGCCAGCTTTAAGCTCCCGCCGCATTGAGAACACACCAGACTCGTATCAGGATTTTCCGTGCCGCACCTTGGGCACTTGACCATTGTTGCCGGCCCGGTAGTAAAGGCCCCCAACACCCTGCCCTGTTCTCGTTTAATCCCCTCGACGAGATCCCCCCCGCATTGAACGCAGACCTTTGCATCGGCTGGATTGCGCGTCCCGCAATATGGACAATGGATATCCGCCCCCGCCTGTGCTTTCGCCTTGGCAGCCTCATCAGTGATCAGCTCCTGCCGATTCGCCTGTTCGAACTTCACGTCTACAGGCTGGCCTGCGCCACAACCGGTGCATAGCTTGACTGGACCGGGATTGACTGTCCCACACTTAGGGCAAGTCCAGCGCAATTCAATATAGCCGATCTTCTTTTTCGCCATAAGGATCACTCCACTCCAACTGCCGCTCTGATCTTCTCCAGCATAGGTTTAGAAATCTTGCGCGCTTTTTCTGCCCCCTGTAAAAGGACTTGCTCTAAGTACTCCCAATCAGACATCAAGGCGTTGTATTTGTTTCGCGCCTCACTAAATGTTACTTCGAGCAGTTCGTAGAGCTCGCCTTTGATCTCGCTGTATGCCAGCCCACCATTTAGATAGCGTTGCCGCATCCTTTCCACCTCCTCGGGTGGAGCAAAATGGCGGTAGACGGAGAAAACATTGTCACTGTCCGGGTCTTTCGGCTCCTCTGGCCGTCGCGAATCAGTCACAATGCGCATCACCGTTTTTTTCAACACATTGGCGGGGGCAAACATCGGGATCACATTGTCGTAGCTTTTACTCATCTTCCGCCCGTCTACCCCCGGAATGGTCATCACCTCTTCCCGGATAACTGCTTCAGGCAGCGTCAAGATATCGCCATAATTATTGTTGAACGTCAAGGCTATGTCGCGCGCGATCTCGATGTGTTGCTTTTGATCCTGGCCAACGGGCACGTAATGCGAGCTAAAAAGTAAGATATCGGCAGCCATCAGCACAGGATAACTATACAACCCGGCATTTATACCCTCATCTGGGCTGAACCCGGCGGCAATATTCTCTTCCACCGCATCTTTGTATGCATGGGCGCGGTTGAGTAAGCCTTTTGAGGTGAAACAGGCCAGGATCCAGGTGAACTCCATCACTTCTGGGATATCTGATTGGCGGTAGAAGATCACCTTATCTGGGTCAAGTCCCAATGCCAGCCAGGTCGCTGCCACATCATATGTCAGGCGCTTAAGAGTCGGGCCATCTTTGACCGTCGTCAGCGCGTGGTAATCGGCGATGAAGTAGAGCGCCTGGTATTGCTTCGCCAGTTCCAGGGCTGGCCGGATCATGCCCAGGTAATTGCCGATGTGTGGCGTCCCGGAAGGCTTGATGCCTGTTAACGAGATTTTAATTGACATATCTATTCCTTAATCGTATATCACTGGCCGGAGCAGACTTCGGTCAAACTCAGCGATGCGCTCCGGGCCTAACGTAAGTAATGCTTGGTGAGCTGCTTGCGCTTCGGCGCGTAGTCGGGCTACGTGAATTCCTCGGCAATAATCCGGCAACGGGTCGATCCACTGGCGTAAGCGTAAGAACATCTTAGCCGCTCCATTGTAATTATTGCGCAGGATCTGGTGGTAGGCAACCGCCACCTGCAGCACGGCCTGGTAAAGTTCGCGCCCGGAGCTATTATCCGCCTTCCAGGCAGCCTCTAACGATTCATGGGCTTCGAAATATTCTCCCCGGTTGAACTCTTCCAGTCCGCGCACCACCATCGGAGGTAGAGACTCTTGGCAGGCTAGAGTTAATGCTTCCCAATCGATTAACCGGGCATATTGTTGGATCAGGTCTGGCAAATCCTTGACAAAACGCGAACGAGGTACGATATGCCGCGCGCCAGCCGCACTTGCCTCATTCATGGTTTTGATATCGACGTGTGACCCATAGCACAAGACCGGGATCCGCCGGGTAGCAGGCACCGAGGTGATCAAAGTGATCCATTCGCGCCAGGGTATATTTCCATTTCCTAGATCGAAGATAATTAAAGCCGGCTTCCAGAGGGTGAGTTGATCGAGTAGAATCGCCTCCCGTCCGCTCAGGTGTTCGGCAAATTGGCGCTCACTCGGCTCCGGATTTGGTGGAGCGATCTCTTCAGCGCTCTCGATGAACTTTGACTGGAAACCGAGGTGACGGGCGGCACTCTCGATGCGTGAGGAAAAATAAAGATCGCCTACGAATCCTAAAATCAGGGGGGTTTCTTTCCCTTCTAGCATACCGAGATTATAACAAAATCCAGCTCCCTATCATCCTTCATCGCTCATCCTTTCGATCTCACCGACCACCCTCTTGAGTTCCTCCCACAACTCGGATGACCCTTGTTCACCGAAGGTCTGGATCAACTGGTGATAGTACCAGAGCGTTCCTTCCTTACCTTCTTTGAACTTTTTCCAGACCGCTTCTTCTTCCTGGCGGATATCTGTCAGGGTAGCACGCGCATTATAGACTTTATCAGCCAGCGATACCCTCCGTATTGACTCATCAGCCGAGTGCATGGCTTCGATATATTGTTCTTTACGCTGGCGCCAGGGAGGTTTCGGGAAAGTATAAGCATCCGTTAAAGCGTCGACGATCATCGCCACGCGTTCCCCAAACCGGCGGCGGATCTCCTCCAGAGTCTCCAAGCCTCCTTGGTCCTCAACAGCGTCATGGAGCATTGCAGCTATCGCTTCATTTTCATCCCCTCCATCCTCCAGCACCAGTGCCGTCACCCCCAGCAAGTGAGCGATATATGGCACATTGCTGCGTTTGCGATTTTGCCTGGCGTGCAGCCGGGTCGCATACACCAGCGCTTTCTCGAATCGCTCGGTTAAACCAGGTCTCTCTTCCTTGTTCAAATTGCCTGTTTCCCTTTTTTTCTGTTTCTTTGTTAACCCAATCCCATGGTTGCATATTCCCTGGTTACCTTTATCCGTATATCAGCTAAATTCTTAAATCGTCAAGCTCTCCAAATGGCGCGGATAATAAGTCAAGATCTCGATCCCATCCTCGACGACTACCACTGTATCCGAATGGCGAAAACCTCCCAGTTCAGGTATATACAATCCGGGTTCAACCGTGAAAACCATACCGGGCTCGATCACGGTCTGGTCTCCCAAATCCAGAAAGGGTCCTTCATGATAGCGCAGGCCAATGGCGTGTCCGACATGGTGTTTCCAATAGGGCATCAGGTCTTGGGCCTCGTAATAAGTCCGGACCGCCCGGTCAACATCCGCGCATTTCACGCCTGGGCGAATAGATGTGAAAGCCGTGTCCTGCAAAGCGACCATAGCGTCGAACATACGCTTCTGCTCAGATGTTGCTGAACCGATGATCATGGTGCGTTCCAGCTCTGAGTTATAACCCCATACCGGTGCGCTGGCTCCACTGACCAGCACGTCGCCAACCTGAAAGGTAATGTTGTTCGCCAGAGCGTGTGGGATAGCCGCATTGCGCCCGATTTGCCCGCGATAGCCAGCTCCAACCCCGTCAGAGAAAGGACTTTGCGCCCGGTAGAGAGGGCCGATCGTGTCGAGCATAATCCGGTTAGCTTCCATGCTGGCACGCTGGCTGACTTCGGTCTCGCTTACGCCGGCTTGAGTGTAACGCTGTAGCAGCACGTGGGCCAGGTTTCCCCATTTGACACTCTCCTGGATCAAGGCCAGCTC
>Ga0209642_10000811_pt1 | contig 20574 bp, 17 predicted proteins | sample RifCSP19_2_FD_184025 | JGI IMG/M metagenome (GOLD analysis project Ga0209642, IMG submission 184025) | Soil microbial communities from Rifle, Colorado - Rifle CSP2_sed 19_2 (SPAdes) (version 2) | ecosystem: Environmental > Terrestrial > Deep subsurface > Rock core/Sediment | place: Rifle... | reverse complement strand
ACTCCACGTAGTAGCCCTCGACCAAAATCGCCTCCAGGTCCACCCCGCCCTCCAAGGCTGCCTTGTGGACCAGGCAAGCGACCAGCACCACATCGAATTGAAATCCGACTACATCGGGCATGGTGCCCAGCCAGGAGACGGCCGGCCGTATGACGCCCGCCACGCGCTCGACGGCATCCGCCGAGACGAAAAGCGCCGGCGCCCATGCCACACCCACCCCCGTCGCCACCGAAAGCAGGGCGCCTAATTTGAGCGCCCAGGAAACCGCCCAAGTGATCCACTCGATGGCGCCGTCCCAATCTTGGAAGGTGGCGTTCTCTTGGAAACGGGCAGGCACCGAGGTGACGTAGTCCGTGCCCATCGCCGAGCTGGCGGCGAAGGCGCGCTCGTATTGCACCATCGGTTCGACCATGCGGCGCAACAGAGCCCCGGTGCTGCTGGCGACGACGGGCTCGGGGGCCGGCTTCTGGAGGCAATCCGCGTCCAGCGCGCTTTGGCATAGCTGGGTGAACAGCCGCCGCACTTCGCCGTTCTGCACCTGCTTCTCCCCCTCGTAGCCGCCTTTGGCGCGCGTAAGCAGCTTCTGCTTGGCTGCGTTCATCTCCTGCTGCGAGCCGCTGCTGCCCTGCTTCACAACGTTGGCCGGCTTCAATTGCTCGACCAAGGCCGCCGGCGTGTTGGGGAAGGTGAAGAACTTCGGGGTGAGGCCGTGGCCCTGTGCTCTGCCCTGCGCCTGCGAACGCAGCCCAGCTTCCACCGAGGAGCGGATCCAGAGATTGCTGTTCATGTAGTCGATCATGCTGCTGAGCATCTGCATCATATAGCCGAGCACAAGGTCGATGGCGTAGACGATCATGTCCTCGGCCGTGGCCAGGCCGGGGATCCACTCGCGCGCCAGGTCGTGCAGCCAGACCGCCCACTCGATCGCCACGTCTATGCTGTACCAAAGCGGCGCCAGCCATCCCTCGTAATACTTGTAGGGAACACGCCGGTAGCGCAGCTGCTCCGCTGCCTCCTTAGCCTTCTTGGCCTCGTCGCTGATCTTCTTCAGTCTGTCGCCGAGCGGTGACTTCCCGATCAGGTCTTCGGCCATCTCCTTGTTGAATGTGTCCAGGACGTCCACCTGCGTGGTGTACTTCAGCTCCGCCAGGTAGGAGAGCATGCGGTTCATGGCCTTCCGCGTCTCATCGGGCGCGTCCACCGGTAGGTCCTTGATCGCCTGGTTGAGCGTTTCTCCCCAATGGTTGATCACTCTCAGATTGGTGTCGCGGATCGTCTGCACCATGCGCACGGCGTCGGCGATCTCCGGCCGGCGCGGCATGCCTTGCACCATGCGCTTGAGCCGGGCCATGAAGTCCTTTTCCGTGAACCGCCCGCTGTTCTCCTTGATGAACTGCGCCACGGCCAGGTTGGCCTCGAGTTCGACCAGTTTCTTTGAATGCTCTGCAATGTTGGCGCTGGCCGCGAGTTGGCTCTTGATCAGCTTGTTGTATTCCTCGTGCACCGGTCCGGCCGTCGGCAGCTTTAGATTTTCAAGGGAATTGCTGGCCATCTCGTGCTCGAGTTTCGCCGCGTCCAGCGCGGATTTCACCTTGTCCAACTCGCCCTTCAGCTTGGCAGCCGTCTCCTCCGCCAGTTGCTCGACCATCTCCTTCGAGTTTTGTTTCACGGCGCTCTTGGCCGTACCCCTGGCCGACTTGACCGCATCGGCGATCCAGTCGAAGAGCAGGAATACCAACTCCACGGCGAAATTGATCATGTTGTTGACAAATCGCTCGAAAGCTTGCTCGAACAGCGAGAGGGCTTTGGTGAAGAGCTCGGCCGCCTTGTCGAGGAAGAAGAGGATCTGCGAGATGTTGAGCAGCCACTGGGTGAGATCGTTGCGGCGTTCCACCAGCGTCTCTTCGCTTTCGCGGGCCAAGGTGTCGAGGAAGGCCTGCACGAAACGGCGGGCCAGGTCCGTTACATTCGCTTCGAGGCGACGATCGATCCCTTGCGCGGCTTGAACCAGCTTGATCAGGCCGTTGCGATAGCCCTCGATCGTTTCGATTTCAACCGGCACCGTCAGCTCCTGCTGGCCGGGCGAAGGAGTGTCTGCTTGCGCAGGCGCGATCTGAAACACGTAGCCCTGCACTCCTTCATCCCATGTGCCTGCCAGCGGAGCGCCTTCGCCGTGGTCGAGCGTGCAACGCCCGGCCTTGGCGATCACCTGATTGGAGGTGATTTTCTCTTTGCCGCCGCCGAGGATCAAGACGCCTTTGGGCTGGACGATCAGACGACCACCCTGGTCTCCCAGCTCTTGCAGGCCGGCAGGCGGAACGCCTTCGACCTTCCTGAGATCGATCTCCTTGGTCGAGTCCCAGAGCGTCTTGGTGAAGCGCAAGGTCCACTTTTGCGGTCGCTGGACGTAGACCTCGGTGATCCCGATCACCTCCGGGGGCTTCTCGCCCGCCTTCGGCTCGGCCTCCCCCAGATCGGGGTAGAGCGTGACTTGGATTCCGAAGCGCGAGTGGAGCTTCAAGATTTCCGGCAGCTTGGGGTCCGCGTCGTTCAGTCGCAGGCTGATCTTGGCCTCGCCTCCGGCCTCGATGCGACCGAATACCTGTTTGTCCTCGACGATCAGCACGTTGTTGGCGAGCGAGGGGTACGGGCTGCGCGGCGCGTCTTCGACCTTGACCTCCGGTTTGAGATTCTGCGGCTTGTGGTTGGCGGTGTTGATCACGCGCGCGTTGACGACCACCGGCTCCCACGACTGCGTGTCATCATTGTAGGCGATTGCATACCGCTTCTCTGCCATGCTCACTCACCTGAGGTCAGACACTGCACTTCTCTAAGAAGCAATCTTGCGGATGTCATCCCGAGCCTCACAGCTCCGTTGTAGGGGTCGATCTAAGATCGACCCCTTCGCATCACCTTAAGGATGCCGTGCGCTGCCATTCTGGGGGCAGGAGGGCGGGATGTACGGGCGTTCCATTGAACGCCCCTACCGCTCCCTCCTGCCCCTGCAGAGTGGGGCTGAGACATCACCTAGAAGAACTCCATCGTGTACCCCGCGGATTTCAAAACGATCTCCACCCGCCGCTTGATTTCATTCTTGTCCGGGTAGATGGCCTGGAAGTCCAGGAAGCACAACTCGCTGGGTTGCCGGGCTTTGAGAGCCGTGATCTTGAAGGTCACCTGGCCATACAGCTCATTGCGACCTTTCGTGTAGGGGCCGGGCGGATCCCAGCGAAAGAAATCCTTCTCGGTGGGCAGGAAGGGGCGCAGGCGGGCATCCTGCACGACTTCCTTCACGCCCTGCGGGTTCATCTTCAAAGCCCGCACGTCGAGGGTGAATGTGTCGCCGACGGCGATCTCGAAGCGCGGCGCGCTGACGTACAGCTCATAGGTCGCCATGACCCTCACGGTCATGGTTGCATGGGCTTGTGCGCCGGGCGCCGCGCCGGTCACAGAGATCGGGTAGTCCCCCTCGCGAACGGTTTCCGCAGCTCGGACCGTCACCCCCATCTCGCCTACGCCGCTGGCCGGGGATAGGCTCAGGCCCGGCACGGCAGGATTCAAGGAGACCGTCAGGCTCACCTCCGGAGCGGGCTGCCATGGACTGCTATCGACCGATTTGTAGGCCTTGATCGAGAAACTTGCCGCCTGGCCCACAGGTAAGTCGATCTGTTGCGCGCTGACCTGCACGGCGTAGTTGACCTGCGGCTTCTTCTCGGGTTTCTCCTGGGGGCGACGCTCGACAGGCTGCACGCCTCTTGGCCGACCGGGCCTCACCGCCGGAGGGGTGAGCAGGTTCGGGATGATGGCAGCGATCGTCGGCAAGGCTCCGAAGACGATTACCATCACCGGCCGGAAGAGGGGCGTCCGCATGCAGTCGGCTGCATTCAGCGGGTCTTCAAGGCAGTCGTGGGCCAGGGCCGGCGTAGGTAGGAGGAACGCTAGCAGGATCGCCGCGGCGCAGGCCGCAAACGCGGCGTGGGACGAGCGGCGGGTGAAGCGTTCGGAGGCGCCCATCATGCCGCCTGCGACCGGCGCGTGAGCAGGTAGCCCCCGATCACGCCGAAAAGCGCCGTCAGGCGCAGCGCCCCATAGCCGGAGTCGCTCTGGGCAGACGAGAGCAGGCCACACACCAGGGGGAGGGAGAACGCCGCGCCGGTCAACAGCGGCCGGGGGAAGACGTTCAGCGCCGAGAAGAGCGGCGAGAGCAGGCGGTCGATCGGCCTCTGAAGCAGGCGCATGGCGAGGGGCAAGCCGCCGATCAAGAGCGGCGTCAGCAGGTCGAAGCCTTCCTCACTCGCCCGAAGGGATGAGTACACCAACCACAAGCCTGCGGCGCCAAACGACATCAGGCCGACCATGAGCGGCGAGGTCAGGCAGCACGAACCGCCGCGGGCCGGCGTGGCCCTGGGCACAGGCAATGGTCGGCTGGCGGCGGGCGCGGGCCCTGCCATAACCCACTGGTCACCGACGTATTTCAGGAATGCGCCGCTCGACGGGTCGACGGTCCACCAGACCCCTTGCTCGTCCATCGCCTGGAGCTGGCTGACCGCCTGGTAGAAGTGTTCGGGGGAGATCTGCCGGCGGTCGAGCTGAGCGCGCAACTGCTGGTATTGATGGCTCAGCTGGGCAATCGCGGCGGGTTCCATCGTGTTGTCCCCCTGACGTTGGCGGCTCGCGCCTGGGAAGCGAACTCAGACTCTGCTCGTCCAGAGTCAAGGACGCACAGAACGGGGAGAATCCTAGATGGTTTTTTCGATTCGGGCAAGTGCCATCGGGCGCCTCCCACCGGATGAGGCAGCGGTAGAGCCTGCACTAGGGGCCTCATGATACCGGGTAGCGCGTAGGGGCGAAGCATTCGCTTCGCCCCTACCCTGCCGGAGAGGCTACCAGTAGAAGGAGATCGCCGATGGCCTGTGGACAAACGGACCGACGGTTGCCACACTCCGCGGGATGCACCCAGTGCCATTGGCGAGTTCTGCCCAATGGGGCTATACTCTCCACATCCCATGGTTGCCCAGCGTCGCGGAAGCTCATGCGGTTCAGCTTGCGGGCCCGGCGCCGGGGCCTGCCACGCGGCGCGACCCCGCGGCCGCGGGTGAGCGATGGTCAGCCCGCAAAATCCACAAACATCCCCCCGCCTCTTCGACCGCAGTCTGCGCTCCAAGGTCACCCTGGGCGTCGTCTTGCCGCTCATCCTCATCCTGGGCACTTTCACCGTGATCGAATACACCCGCCGCCGGGCTGCCGTGCTCGCCAACCTGGCCCTGCTCGCCACACAGACCGGCCAGGTCATCGAGAGCAGTCTGCAGAACGAGATGCTCTCCCAGAATCGGGAGGCGATCCAGCGCACGCTGGACGCCATCGGCGAGAGCGAGATGATGCGCGTGGTCTACCTTCTGGATACTTCCGGGCGCGTCGTGTTCGCACCGAGGGACGAGAACGAAGGCAGTCGACTGGACAACCGCGATCCAACCTGCCAGCCCTGCCACGGGCTGCCGGCCGACGAGCGCCCCGGCAGCGTCGTTGTCACACTGCCCGACGGGCAACGCGTCTTTCGCAGTATGACGCCGATTGAGAATCAGCCAGCGTGCCAGGCCTGCCACGACGCCAGCCAACGCCTCGTCGGCCTGCTGCTCACCGACATTTCGATGGCTCGCCTGGAAGCGCCGTTGGCCGCCGACCTGCGAGAGCATCTCCTGTGGCTGAGCGGTACGATCCTGGCTACGGTGGCCGTCGCCAACCTGGCGATGAGCCGCTTCGTGCTCCGCCGCCTCGAGAGGGTGGCGCAAACGCTGTCGCGCTTTGGGCGCGGCCAGCTCAACCTTCGCCTACCAGCCGAGCCCTCGGACGAGATCGGGGCCCTGGCGCAGGCCTTCAACGAGATGGGCGACCGCCTTCAGGCCGGTGAAGCGGAAAACCGCGCCCTATCCGACGAACTGCGCTCCCTGGCGACGCAACGTCAGGCCCTGCTCAATCGCCTGATCCACGCACAGGAGGAGGAACGCCGGCGCGTGGCGCGCGATCTACACGACGAGCTCGGCCAGGACCTGGCCGGCCTGGCCGTCCTGCTGGAGGCTGGCGAACGGCTGTGGTCCGACCAGCCACAGGCGGCCCGGGACCAACTCAAACAGGCGCGGACGGTGATTGCCGAGACCACCGAGCGCGCCTACGCCATGATTCTGTCGCTGCGTCCTTCGGCGCTCGATGACCTGGGGCTGGCCCCCGCCTTGCGCATGCACGCCGAGCGCCTGCTGAAAGACAGCTCGATCCAATGCGAGCTCGACGCGAGCCAGCTCACGCGGCGATTGCCGGCCGAGGTGGAGACGGCGCTCTTTCGCACGTTTCAGGAGGCGCTGAGCAACATCGTCCGGCATTCTCAGGCTAGCCGGGTCTCCCTCTCGCTCGCCGTGCGGGATGGCGCCTTCGAGGGGGAAGTCGTGGATAACGGACGGGGCTTCGACGCCAGCCGGGTGCGCGCCGACGGCGAGACCCCGCGCGGCCTGGGCTTGCTCGGCATGCAGGAACGCGTCGGCATGCTCGGCGGGACGCTGGAGATCACTTCACGCCCCGGCCAGGGCACTCGACTCCGCGTTCGCATCCCCCTTGCGCAGGACGGCGCCGATGGCTGACAAGCTGCGCGTGCTGATCGCCGACGACCATACCATCGTGCGCGCCGGCGTGCGACTGCTGCTGGAGGCCGAGCGCGACATGGAGGTGGTCGGGGAGGCGCTCAACGGAGAAGAAGCCGTGACACTGGCGGAGTCACTGCGTCCCGACGTGATCCTGATGGACATCGCCATGCCGGGGGCGGGCGGCCTGGAGGCCACACGCCAGATCAAGGCTCGCATCCCCGAGGTCGCGGTGGTCGTGCTCACGATGCACCGCTCAGACGAGTACTTCTTCGAAATGCTGAAGGCCGGCGCCTCCGGCTACGTGCTGAAGGGCGCAGAGACGAACGAGCTCGTCAGCGCCATCCGCACCGTCGGGCGCGGCGAGGTCTTTCTGTATCCCTCGATGGCCAAGCATTTGCTGCAAGACTACCTCAGCCGCTTGGGGGTGAGTGGGAGCGCCGCTGGACCATCGCTCACACCCCGTGAACGCGAGATCCTGCGCCTGATGGCCGACGGGTATAGCAACAAGGAGATCGCCGAACAGCTGGTCGTCAGCCCCAGCACGGTTCACAGCCACCGATCGAACTTGATGCGCAAGCTCAACCTGAACAGCCGCCACGCGCTCATCCAGTACGCCCGCGAGCGCGGTCTGCTGCGCGGCTGAGATCCCCCCAGACCTCCCCTCACAAAGCGCCAACCGGTTTGGCGTTTTTTTCATCACAATTGGCGCTCGCCCCGATTCCCAAACGTGACAGAGTGCACTAGTCTACACGCGAGAGATCGACGGAGGCGGCATGCGACCACGGCGGGTGTACTTGATCTGGACTCACCCGCTGTTTCACGAGGCGGTGCGCGGTCTGTTGAACCACCCCGACATCGAGTGGTTGGGCGCCGCCTCTGACCCTGCCGTCGCCCGCAAACAGATTGCGGACCTGCGTCCAGACACGGTCTTGATCGAAGAGTTGGAAGGCGGCATTCCGTCGGAAGCGCTGGGAATCCTAGAGACATGCCCTTGGGAGTTGCGCGTGGTCGGCCTCAGCTTGGCGGACAACACCCTGAGCGTCTATCACCGGGAGCAGCGCACGGTGGCACAACCAGAGGATCTGCTCCATCTTATTCGCAACGATGAGCCGTGAGGAGAATGCGCATGAAAGCATCAAAGGTTCGACCCGTCGTCCGGGGTCTCCTGGGACTCGGGGCTTTCCTTTTCCTGGCCGCCTGCGCCGGGGCGGCCGGGCCTACCGGGCCAGCCGGGCCGCAGGGGGCCGCCGGTCCGCTAGGCGAGCAGGGGCCGCCGGGCCCTCCCGGCGAATCGTTCGTCGTGCCCGGCGAGGGGCTGAAGGTCGAGGTGACCGGCGTCGAGATCCCAGCCGATGGCAAGCCGGTAGTGTCGCTCACCATCACCGATGCAGTCGGGCGCCCGCAGACCGCCGAGGCTCTAGAAGGCTACGGTTTCACCATCGCCCAGATCGCCGTCGACGAAGCCAGCGGGCTGAGCAAGTACCAGAGCTTGCTGGTACGCGAGGTTGAGGGACAGCCCTACACCCTGGCCGGTGAATCGGTCAAGCCCGAACTCGCCAAGGCTACTCAGCCATTTGCCGACAGCGAAGGAACTTGGCAGGCAGCCGGGAACGGGGCGCATACATACACCTTCAATAACGCCCTGACCACGCCCCCCGATCCGGCCTTGACCACGGTGGTTGGCGTGTATGCCTGGAAGGACGGCCGGGCGAGCGTCGCCAACGACGTGTACGCCTTCGTCCCGGCCGGCGGCGAGCTGACCGTCAGCCGCGAGGTCGTGGCGACCGCCGCTTGCAACACTTGCCACAACCCGTTGGCCCTGCACGGCGGCGTGCGCCGTGAGACAGGGCTGTGCGTCACCTGCCACACCGACCAGAACACCGACCCTGAAACGGGCAACACGGTCGAATTCAAGGTGATGATCCACCGCATCCACCGCGGCGCCGAGTTGCCGAGCGTGGAAGCCGGGACCCCCTTCCGAATCGTGGGCTTCCGGCAGACCGTCTTCGATTATTCGGCCGTCGAGTGGCTGCAGGACGTGCGCAACTGCACCACCTGCCACAGCGGTGGGGCACAGAGCGACAACTTCAAGGCTGCGCCCAGCGCCGCCGCCTGCACCGCCTGCCACGACGCAACAAACTTGGCCAGCGGCGAGAACCATGCCGGCGGCAAGCAGACCGACGACAAGTGCGTCTCCTGCCATGCGGCAGACGGCGATGAGTTCGACGCCTCGGTCACCGGCGCGCACACCATCCCGGTCAACTCACAGCAGATCACGGGCGTGAAGCTCGAGATCGTCAGCGTGGAGAACGCCTCCGCCGACAGCTCTCCGGTGGTGACCTTCAAGGTCAGCGACAACAGCGGCAAAGCTATCGCCCCGGGCGACATGGACTACTTGGCCGTGACCTTGGCCGGTCCCACCAGCGACTACGCAGAGCGCGTCACTGAGACGATCTTCCGCAAACCATCGGAGACGCCACCCGCCGTCGAAGAAGCCAGCGGCGGAGCCTACCGCTACACGTTGACCTACAAGCTGCCCAAGACCGCCTCCGGGACCTACGCAGTGGGCCTCGAAGGCTACGTGATGCAGACCATCGAGGGCGTCGAGGACGCAGTGCGAGTGGCGGGGCTCAACCCGGTGGCCTATGTGGCATTGGGCGATGGCCAGCCCACGTCACGCCGCCAGTCGGTTGACCGCGAGAAATGCAACGCATGCCACAAGAACTTGGCCCTGCACGGGACGATCCGCCAGAACACCGAGTATTGCGTCCTGTGCCACAATCCGAATGCCACAGACGAGGCCCGTCGCCCGGCCGAGGCCATGCCGCCCACCAGCATCAATTTCCGCGTGTTGATCCACCGCATCCACCGCGGCGCGGAGGCGGCGCAACCGCTGCAAGTATACGGCTTTGGCGGCACGCTGTTTGACTTCGGCGAGGTCGAGTTCCCCGGGAATCTCGCCGCCTGTCAGACCTGCCACTTGCCCAACACGTATGGCCTGCCGCTTGCCTCCGGCGCCCTGCCCACGACCGTGACGCAAGCCGGCAAGGTGGTCTCAACCACCCTTCCCATCCGCGCCGTGTGCACCTCGTGTCATGATCGCGCTGTGGTCGCCGGGCACCTGGATCTGATGACGACGGCCTCCGGCCTAGAAACCTGTGAGGTCTGCCACGGCGCCGGGTCGGAGTTCGACGTGACGCAGGTCCATCGATGATTGTGAGGACCTAGGCAAAGGCGCAGCGCGGCCACACCGGACCCTCGAAGCAACCAGGCCAGCAGCGCCAAACAACCAAAGCAGAGCGGGCCGGATGATCCCTCACCGGCCCGCTCTCTGAGAGAGCATCACCTTGTCTCGTTCGCGCTGGCTTCTCCTCATCCCACTGCTCGTCGTCGCCGGCCTGGCCGCAGGCGTGCTGCTCACGCGCGCCCGCGCCCTGGCCGCGCCCAAACAGCCACTCCCCTTCAACCACCGCACGCACGTCGGGGCTGGCGTGCAGTGCCTGTTCTGCCACGCGAGCGCCATGCGTTCTCCTGTGGCGGGCATCCCTTCGCTACAGATGTGCATGGGTTGCCACCGCGTGATGGCGGCCGAAGAGCCGGCGATCCAGGAACTGAGCGGCTATTGGGAGCGCGGGGAACCCGTTCCTTGGCTGCGTGTGGACAAGCAGCCCGACTTCGTCTACTTCAGCCATCAGCCCCATCTGGGCGCCGGGATCAACTGCGAGTCCTGCCACGGCGCCGTCGGCGAGATGGAGGTGGTACACCCGGTGCTCAGGATGGACATGGGCTGGTGTCTGGAATGTCACCTGGAGCAGGCGCAGGAGAATGTCGCCCGCCTGACCGATTGCCTAGCATGTCACAAGTAGCCGATGACCCTGGGGATGCGTCCAGTCGCCAGGCAGAATGCCGTCGACTTGTGAGCGATTACGGATCATGGTTCGCTGAGCGATGACCCAACGAATCTCACGCAGGGACTTTCTCAAGATCGCCGCCGCCGGGACTGCTGCCGGCCTGTCGCCGGAAGTGCGCCGCATTGCCCTCGAGCCTTTCGTGCGACCGCCGGAACAGGTCCTGCCCGGCCAGGACACGTGGTACGCCAGCACCTGCCGCCAATGCCCGGCCGGTTGCGGCATCATCGTGAGGGTGATCAACGGCCGCGCGCGCAAGATCGAGGGCAACCCCTTGCACCCGCTCAACCACGGGAAGCTGTGCGCCCGCGGTCAGGCCGGCCTGCAGCTGCTCTACAACCCAGATCGGCTGAAGAACGCCGTGCGCCAGGCCGGAGGCCGGGGCTCGCGGCAGTTCGACCCTCTGCCGTGGGCCGAGGCCTTGGACTTGCTGGCGGAAAAGATTTCCACGCTCAGCAACCCCTCACGGCTGGCCTTCTGGGGCGGTCTGATGCCCGATCACCTATACCTATTGACCTCCCGCTGGCTTGACGCGATCGGAGCGCCTCCACCGCTGCTCTTCGACCTGCATTCGGCATTGGAAGGCCGTTCGGCGGCGTCGCGCGCCTCGCAGCTTTTCTTCGACACCCCGGAGTTGCCGCTCTATGATCTGGCCCGCGCAGAAGTGACGTTCTCGTTCGGGGCCAATTTCCTCGAGACCTGGATGTCCCCGGTTTCACAGAATCATGCCTACGGCATGATGCGCCAAGGGCAGTTCGGCGGGCGGGGGTTCATGGTGCAGTTTGAGCCGCGTCTTTCGGCCACTGCCGCCTCCGCCGATGAGTGGGTCCCTCTGCGCCCCGGCGCCGAAGGGTTCGTCGCGCTCGCGCTGGGGCGCATCATCGTCGAAGAGCGGCTGGGGCACGTTGGCAGCCACCGCCCTCACGCGGTGCTCTACCAAGACGTGGACGTGCGCGAGATGGCAGCCGCCAGCGAAGTGCCAGTCGAATCGCTCAGCCGCCTGGCGCGCGTTTTTGCCGACGCGGACCAAGCGGTCGCCATACCAGGCGGCGCCCTGGCCGGCCAGCGCAACGGCCTGGCGAGCATGCTGGCCGTGCAGGCGTTGAACTTGCTGGTCGCTCAGATCGGCAGACTGGGAGGCGTGTTCCTCTCCCAACCTGCCCCTTCGCCCGCCATGAAAGAGACCGCACACGGGGACTCGTTTGAGCGCGCTCTTGAACTGATCGACAGGATGAAGGCCGGCGAGGTGGACCTGCTCCTGATCCATGGCGCCAATCCGCGCTTCGAACTCCCGGCCGCAGCCGGCTTCGCACAGGCCGCCGCGCGCGTGCCGTTCGTCGTATCCTTCAGCCCCTTCGTCGACGAGACCGCCGTGGCGGCGGACTTGATCTTGCCGGACCACAGCTACCTGGAATCCTGGGGATATCAGATCCCCGCCCCAAGCGCCGACCGCCCAACCGTCAGTTCACAGCAGCCCGTCGTGCAGCCGTTGTATGACACCCGCTCCACTGCCGAGGTGCTGCTCGCGCTCGGCGCACGTTTCGGCGGCAAGGCAGCGGAAGCCTTGCCATGGCCCGATGAGTTCGCTTTCCTACAGGAATCGGCCAGCGCGCTGCAGGGTTCCAGCCTGGGCGCCTATGACGCCGAGACGCAGGCCGGCTTTTGGGCGCTCTGGCGGCAGCACGGCGGATGGTGGACGGAGAAGGAGCTGCCACGCGAGCCAGAGGTGACCGGTATCGTCGGGCAGCCCCTGCCCATAGTCGCCCCGTCGTTCGAAGGCGAAGCTGAGACCTACCCCTTCCACTTGTATCCCTACCCATCGCTGGGACTGAGCGATGGCCGCGGCGCGAACTTGCCTTGGCTCCAGGAGATGCCCGACCCGATGACAACCGCCCGCTGGGCGACTTGGGTGGAGCTGAATCCCGTCACCGCAGAGTCATTGGGCCTGCGCGATGACGACGTGGTGCGCGTGGTCTCGCCGTTTGGCGAGCTCGAGGCTCCGGTCGTGGTCTACCCCGGTATCCGCCCGGATGTGGTCGCTATCCCGGTGGGACAAGGGCACACAGACTATGGCCGCTTCGCCGAGCGGCGGGGGCGGAACCCGCTGGAACTGGTGGCGCCAGTCACCGACCCGGACAGCGGCGCGCTGGCATGGGGGGCCACCCGCGTGCGTCTGGAGCCGACAGGGAAGAAGGTCGAGCTGGCAAGATTGGAGAGTTTGGATGGCGCAGGGCGCGAAAGCACGGGCGGGTCTTAGACCCGCCCCTACAGATGAGGCCGTCCGCCGCTGGGCGATGGTCGTCGATCTGGATCGCTGTACCGGCTGCCAGGCGTGCCTGGTGGCCTGCCACGCCGAGAACAACATCCCGCTCGCCGGTGAGAAGCAGGCTGCCTATGGTCGTTGGATGCACTGGATCATCGTCCAGCGTTTCTGGGAGGGTGAGTACCCGAATGTCAAGGCGCGCTTCATGCCCCTGATGTGCCAGCAATGCGGCGAGGCCCCCTGCGAGCCGGTCTGCCCTGTGTTCGCTACCTACCACAACCCGGAGGGGCTGAACGCCCAGATCTACAATCGCTGCATTGGCACACGCTTCTGCGGCAATGCCTGTCCGTACAAGGTCCGCACCTTCAACTGGTTCCGGCCAGAGTTTCCCGAGCCGCTGACCGAACAACTCAACCCGGACGTGACCGTTCGCTCGCGCGGCATTATCGAGAAATGCACCTTCTGCATCCAGCGCATCCGTCGCGCGGAGCTCGAAGCCCGCGCCCAGGGGCGCGGTGTAGCCGACGGCGAGGTCTCACCAGCCTGCGTCCAGACCTGCCCGCCCGGCGCGCTGGTCTTCGGCGATCTCAACGACACGAGCAGCCGCGTCAGCCAGTTGGCGCACAGCCGCCGCGCCTTCCGCTTTCTCGAAGAACTGGGCGCAGATCCGGCGGTGATCTATCTCAAGGGAGGCGAGACGGATGTCTGACAGCGGAGGAGCTGGGCCTCACACCGCGCCTCATGTACCTGGGGAAAAGCCGCCGGCCGATTTCGATCAGCGGCTGCTGCTGGCCGAGCGCACCGATCAGGAAATCAACCAGGCCGTGCTTCAGCCGATGATCCAAACCGGAAAAGGTTTCTGGGCGCTCGTTGCGCTGCTGGGTGCGGTCGTGGCCTGGGGGCTGTACGCCTGGGGCTATTTGGTCTACTGGGGCGTCGGCGTGACGGGCAAGAATCGGCCGGTCTACTGGACCCTCTTCATCACCACGTTCGTCTTCTGGGTCGGCATCAGCCACGCCGGGACGATGATCTCGGCCGTGCTGCGCATCTTCAAGGCCGACTGGAGGCGGCCGATCACGCGTGGGGCCGAAGCCATGACCGCCTTCGCGCTGATGATGGCCGGCCTCTACCCGCTGATCCATCTGGGGCGGGTGTGGAAGTTCTACTGGATGATCCCCTATCCAAACAACCGCTTCATGTGGCCCAATTTCCAGTCCCCGCTGATGTGGGACTTGGTGGCCATCTTCACCTACCTGATCGGCTCCTCCCTCTACTTGTACCTGGCGCTGATCCCCGACATGGCCATGGCCCGCGACCACACTGGAGGCTGGCGTGTGCGCCTCTACCGCGCTCTGGCGCTCGGCTGGCGCGGCACCGAGGCCGAGTGGCACAAGCTCCACCGCGCCTTGGGCATCTTCTCCATCGCCATCATCCCCATCTTCCTCTCCGTGCACTCGATCGTTTCGTGGGATTTCGCGGTGACTATCCAGCCGCGCTGGCACAGCACGATCTTTGCCCCGTACTTCGTCGCCGGCGCGATCTACTCCGGTCTGGCGGCCCTGGCCTGCATTCTGGTGATCGTGCGCCGTGGCATGCGCCTGCAAGAGTTCCTGCGCGCCGAGCACTTCAACGCCCTCGGCAAGCTGGTGCTGGTTGCCGGTATGGCGTGGACCTACTTCTGGTTCTCCGGCTTCCTCGTCGAGTGGTATGGCAACGAGCCAGTCACGATCGAGCTGATCCGAGAGGAAGTCGCCGGCCGCCTCTCTCCGCTCTTCTACTTGCAGATGGGCGCCAACTTGCTCCCGATTGCCCTGCTCGCCTTCCGCAAAGTACGCACGACGCCGGCCCTGCTCCTGGCCTCTACCCTGCTGGTCAACGTCGGCATGTACACCGAGCGCCTGTTAATCGTGATCGGCAGTCTGCAACGCAACCATATTCCCTTCAACTGGGGGGTCTACCGACCGACCTGGGTCGAGGTGAGCATTGTCGCCATGACCTTCGCTGGCTTCGCCCTGCTCTACACCTTGTTCTCGCGCATCGTTCCCTACGTGCCCGTGTGGGAGATCAAAGAGGGCCGCCTGCGCTACACCATGCGCCGCATCGGCCGCCTGCTGGTGCCGACCGCGGCGGAGATCGAGTAGGCATGCTCATGCTGCAACGAAGCCTCATGGAGGAGGCAAGGCAAGGATGACCGACGCCATGTCCTTGATCGCCCTTTTCGACGAAAGCGTCCAGACCGCCGAGGCCGTTGATGAATTGCACAGCCTGGGTATCCCGGATGAAAAAGTGGCAGTCCTGACCGGAGTGCCTTACCCAGAACTGGCCTTTGGGCGTCGGCGGGAATGGCTGGCGCTGCCAACCATCGTCCTGGCGGGCGCGCTCGGCGGGCTGCTGTTCGGGCTGTTCCTATCCGTCATCACCCCGCACCTGTACCGTCTGGACGTGGGAGGGCATCCGTCTGCCAGTTTCCCCCCCGCCGCGGTCATCACCTTCGTCTTCACCATGATGGCGACCATCGTCTCAACCTTTCTGGGGGTCTTGTGGGAGATGGACTTCCCGCGCTTTGGCCCGGCGCCCTATCACAAGCTGGTCACCGACGGGCACCTGGCGGTGTTGCTCGAGTTCCCGGCGCATCTCGAAAGCAGAGTTCGCCAGGTCCTGCTTGCCCATCAGGCGCATCACGTTGATGAGCCGGAAAGGATGGCCCTGTGAACCCACGCTTGCGACGGGGCCTGGTCATCCTGGGCATCTTGCTAGCGCCCATGGCCATTGGGCTGCTGTTTACGTTTGAGGTGATCAAGATCCCTTTCCCCACCGACATGTCGAACCAACCCTTCGTCGACTATGAGGAAGGCCCGCGCCTCCTGCCCCCCGAAGGCGCAGTGCCCGTGCAAGGGTTGTCCATCATCCCCGATGAATTCCCGGCCAACCCCGTGCCCGCCGATCCCGTTTCGCTGCAGCGCGGCGGCGTGTTGTACGGCATTCACTGTCAGCTTTGCCATGGAGACGAGGCCCACGGCGATGGACCGCTGGCAGAGCGCTTCGCCCGCATGCCTGAGAATCTCACCGCAGCGCAGGTGTCCGCCGAATTCGACGGTTCGGTCTACCTGGTCATCAGCCTCGGCTTCGGCGATATGCCATCGCTCAGCGAAAACCTGACCGTGCGCGAACGCTGGGACGTCATCAACTTCCTTCGGACGCTCCCGACCAGATAGAGGTCCGCCATGACACAGACCACTCGGCTCCTTCTGCTTCTCGGCCTGGCACTCGTTCTCGGAGCATGCGCAGGGCCCCGCAGCCTTCCCTCAGGTCCTACGCCCATCCCGACGCTGATGTCGGCGACCGAGCCAGCCGGCCCGCTGGGCGCAGCGACCCCTGCCACGTTCGCCGTGCTGAGCTACCCAGCGCGGCTGCCATCGGCCGCTCTCGGTCGACCCCTCTACCAGGCCCACTGCGCCAGCTGTCATGGGAACGACGGCAACGGCGTCGTCCCGGGGGCGCGCAACTTCGGGGACTTGGACTACATGCGCGGCGAGACGCCGGCCTTCTTCTACGCCGCGATCACCGAAGGACGTGGCGAGATGCCATCCTTCAGGGATCAACTGAGCTCGGATGAGCGCTGGGACGTGGTGTTCTATGTTTGGCGCTTCTCGACCCGCAGCGAGACGCTCGCCCTGGGTGGGAGCCTCTTTCAGTCCAACTGCGTCGCCTGCCACGGGGCCGACGGCGCCGGCGCGGTGCTCGGCGCGGCCGACTTCACGGACCTGCGGTTGGTGGACGACCGCGCGCCGCGCGATTTCTACCTTGTCGTCACCCAGGGCAAGGGATCGATGCCGGCATGGCAGGGGCGCCTGTCGCAGGACGAGCGTTGGGCGGTCATCGACTACCTGCGCACGTTCTCCTATGACCCGGGTTTGCCCGGGGAGACGGCCGCCGTCGCTCCTGCGACGTCCACGCCCCCCTCGACCACGTGTTCCCCGGAAACCCTCTCGCAACCCAATCCTTTCGCCTGGGAAGATGCGCAGGCCATCGCCGCCGGCCAGGCGATCTTCGACCAGGCCTGTGCCATGTGCCATGGCGCCGATGGATCGGGAGGCCTGCCAGGCGCACCCGATCTTTCTCGCATAGAGGCCAGCGAAGCGCTGCGCGCCGAGGCTGGGCAGGCGCTATGCGTCGTCGCCGAGGGACGCAAGACTATGCCCGGTTGGAAAGAGACCCTCACCGTCGAGCAGATGTGGCAAACCATCACCTACTTGGCCACGTTGGGGCGGTGACGGCGCGCAGATCCGGACTTCCTCGCATTCGACTCGGCGGATAGCCCCCAGTTCCACGCCGGAGGTAGGTATAATCGAGCAGCATTGGCTTGGGTGTGGAGCGTCATTCCATGAGGAACCTTGACCGTATCACGTTCGATCCCGCGGTGATGGGGGGCAAGCCCTGCATTCGGGGCCTACGTGTGACCGTCGGGACCATCGTCGGCCTTCTCGCCAGCGGACGAACTGAGGAAGAGATCATTCAGGCATACCCATACCTGGAAAACGAAGACTTGCGCCAAGCCTTGACGTACGCGGCCTGGCGGGTGGAAGAGCTGGACATACCGCTAACCCACGCATCATGACGATCAAGCTTCTGATCGAGTTGGGAGGCCGTCCCGCTCCTGCCGTGAGCGTCGGCGAGACGATCTATGCTCCCAGGTCCATCGGCAAGACCGCCCCGCCCGCAATCCGGAGCCTACGTTGCGCCTTCATATTGGGAAGAACCCCGTCGAAAGCCCACCCTCGCCCATCCCGGAGGGATGGCGCAGCATCCGCCAGCCGGGTCCCTTCCTCTCCTTCCTGCTGTCTGCTCTCCTCTTTCCTTGCGCCCTAACCACCGGGCTCGTCGCCCTCGACATCATCGTGGCCGGCACGGACAACACCTCTTCCGCACCCACAAACGGCGTCCCTTGGGGAGTGATCCTTCTGGCTTTGCTGCTCTTCATCCCGACCCATGAGGCCCTGCACTTGGCCTTCCACCCCGGATTGGGCCGTACGCCCCGCTCCCATCTCGTCATTTGGCTGTCGAAGCTGCGCTTTGGCGTCTACTTCGATGGCTGCATGACCCGCACCCGTTGGCTGATCATGCGGTCCGCTCCATTCGTCGTTCTCTCCATGCTCCCGATTGCCATTCTGGGCTTGATGAAGGACTCCTCGTCGGGTTCCACCCTGTCGATCTTCCTGCAGTTTATGATGATCTTCAATGGGATCGGTTCCAGCGGCGATGGAGCCGCGATGGTACTCGTGCTCATCCAAGTTCCGCCTTCGTCCAGCTTGTGCTTCCAGGAGGGAAGAGCGTACTGGACCCAGGGAATCATCCGAAAATGAGGCAGGGAGATTCTCCGCGCGACCCTTGCAATGGCAGGAAAAATGTGGTATTCTGAAATTGAAGGTAGCATGCAAGTTCTGTCTGGATGTCGAAAGACCTCGGCCTGAGCTGCAGTTGCTCGGGCCGATCTGGTTCACAGCCGGCTTCGCCGCGGAACCCGACCTCCCAGGGAACGAAACAAGCACCTACCAAACTTCTTGCCTAGGAGGCAAAGCAATGTCAGAACGTGTTCAAGGTACGGTCAAGTGGTTCAACGGCGGAAAGGGCTATGGCTTCATCGCTCGCGAAGGCGGCGAGGACGTCTTTGTCCACTTCTCCGCGATCCAGGGTGAAGGTTTCCGCAACCTGGAGGAAGGCCAGCGCGTGGAGTTTTCCATCGTGCAAGGACCGAAGGGTCTACAGGCCGACTCGGTCGTCGTGCTCTAACACTCACTCCACCGAGAACAAGAAGCCCCCGCATGTCGGGGGCTTCTTCTTTTCTTTGAGAGAGTTCGTCTCCTACGTCAGGAACGGGCTCGAACAGTCACAGGGGAACACTCCGAGGAGCTCCCCGCGCCGCACGGCACGTGCTCAGGGCTTCTGATCGTCTCTCACCCACCCTGCCAACCGTGCTGCCTGGCGGCGATTTGCGACGTGCAGCTTGCTTAGGATGCTGCGCACGTGTGTCTTGACCGTGTGTATGCTGAGCACCAAACGTGCGGCGATGTCCTTGTTTGTGGCGCCCTCGGCGATCAGCCCCAGCACCTCGCGCTCGCGGGGCGTCAGGTCGGGGGACTCCAGGGAGGCATCGTCCGCCCCTCGACGGCTGGCGAGACGGGCGAACTCTTGGAGCAAGCGCGCTGCCAGCCTCGGCGGCAGAACAGCCTCCCCCGCCATGACGGCGCGCACACCCTGCAGGAACTCGGCCGCATGCACGCTCTTCAGCAGGTAGCCGCCTGCGCCGGACTGGATGGCCTCGAAGAGCTTCTCGTCCTCCTCGTGGACGGTCAGGATCAGGATGCGCGCCTCGGGAAGCGTGGCGCGGATCAAGCGCGTCGCCTCCAGCCCATCACAAACTGGCATCTTAATGTCCATCACGATCAGGTCGGGCTGTAGGTCGCGCGCCAGGGTGAGCGCCTCCAGGCCATCGCCAGCCTGGCCAACCACGGTCAAGTCTGGCTGGTCGTTGATCAGCCCCGCCAGCCCTTGGCGGAATAGGTCGTGGTCATCGGCGAGCAGGACACGCAAGCGGGGCAGAGGAGACTACTCCGTCGAAGATGCCGCAGAAGTATGAGTTGCGGTGGGAGATGGGTGATGGGTTAGGGGGTAACGGAGGACGACCCGCGCGCCCGCTCCGGGCGTGGCCTCCAGAACCATGCGCCCACCGGTCCGCTCGGCGCGCGCCCGCATGACCGATAGACCCAGGTGATGGCCACCGGGGAGAGTCCGCGGATCGAAGCCACGGCCATCATCCTGGACGGTGAAGCACAGCTCCCCGTCCATCGGCTCCACACGCACCCAGACCCTCCGGGCCTGCGCGTGCCGCCGCACGTTGATCAGCGCCTCGCGCACAATGTGCAGAGCCTGGTCTTGCGCCAAACGCGGGAGCTCCCACGGAGGTCCCTGTGCAATGCTCAATTCGGCCGGAATCCCCGTCTCGCGCGAGAACTCGTTCACACAGGCGCCGAGCGCCTGAGCCAGGCCGTCGGTCGCGACCATCTCTTCGCTCAGCCCGGCCAGGGTTGCCCGCAGATGGTCGTAGGCACTGGCGACCGCGCCGCGAATGTCCCGCAGTTCCCGCCGCGCCCGATCCGGATGGCCGGAGCCAAGAGCCTCCTCAACCCGATCCAGACTTAGGCCCACGTAGTTCAGCGTCTGAGCTAGATGGTCATGGAGATCGGCGGCGAGGCGTTCTCTCTCCGCCAGGATCGCCGCTTCTCCCGCCTGTCGCCGACCGGCTTCCATCAGGCGCGCGTTGGCGATGGCGATCGCCGCCGAGTTGGCCAGGAGGCTCAGTGCCCGAGAGTCGCTCTCGCCAAAGCGGGCGCCGGCCGGACGGGCCACACAGAGAGCGCCTAAGACGCGCTCGCCGACACGTAGCGGCGCAGCGACGCACTCCCCGGGCGCATACTCCTGCAGCACGTGACACCCCAGGCACCAGGTTTCGCTGACAACCGTCTTGCCCGCGGCAATCACTTGCGAAACCAGCCCACATCCCGCCGGCTGCGTCAGCCCTTGGCGGATTTCCTCTCCTCCACTGGACGCGGCCAGCTCGAGCGTTGCCTCATCCGGCGTGAGCAAGCACAGATAGGCCACTTCCGAGCCCATCAGCGCACGCGCCCGGTCAGTCACCGATCGGGTAAGGTCTTGTAAGAGGAACTGGGAGACAATCTCCTGGCTGAATTCGAAGGCCGCCGAGTTGCGCGAG
>Ga0209642_10000810_pt1 | contig 20584 bp, 17 predicted proteins | sample RifCSP19_2_FD_184025 | JGI IMG/M metagenome (GOLD analysis project Ga0209642, IMG submission 184025) | Soil microbial communities from Rifle, Colorado - Rifle CSP2_sed 19_2 (SPAdes) (version 2) | ecosystem: Environmental > Terrestrial > Deep subsurface > Rock core/Sediment | place: Rifle... | reverse complement strand
TTCCCGACCAGCGACCGAGCGACGTGCTGGCGCAGCTCCGTCAGCACCTCGACGGGCAGGGCTTCTCCGATGTGCGTATCACCGACCTGGGAGGCGAGATCCCGGCGCGGACCGATCCGGACGATCCATTCTTGCAGCTGGTTGCTGAAACTGCACGCGACGTCTATGGTCGCCCCCAGCGGATCATCCCCATGTCGGGCGGTTCCGGCCCCAACTATCCGTTCCTTCATGTCCTCAAAGTGCCTGTGGCCACCGCCGGTGTGGGCTACCCAGGATCGCGTGCCCACGCCCCAAATGAGCATTTGGTGCTCGATCACTTTCTCTCCGGGACGAGGCATCTGACGCGCATCCTGACCAGGTTTGGGGAGGGATGATCCTTGTCCCACCGTCCGCCCTCGGCTATAATGGCTGCCAGAAACGGGGCGTAGCGCAGTCCGGTTAGCGCACCTGCATGGGGTGCAGGGGGCCGGCGGTTCAAATCCGCCCGCCCCGACACGAGACCGTCGGCCATGGCCGACGGTCTGCCTTTCGGCAGGCCGCAACCCACGCGTGTTAGAATCGGTTGTCCTCCGTGGCAGGACCCTTGGCCGAGCGGGGAGATAGCGTGGCATGGGCAACAGCATTCGTTTTCCTCCCAACGCCAGCGAAGGCGAGCTGCGTACGGCCATCGTAGAGGCCGGCCGCGTGGCGTATCAGAGGGGGTTGATGGTCTCCAGTGACGGCAACCTCTCCGCACGCACCGTAGACAACCAGATCCTGATCACGCCCTCCGGGCTGAGCAAGGGCCGGCTGTCGCCGGAAGACCTATTGCTCGTCGACCGCGATGGACGAGTCCTGCAACCTGCCGCTGATGCAGGACTATCCCCCTCTTCCGAGACGCCGATGCACTTGGAGGCCTACCGGCAGCGGCCCGAGATGCGCGCCGTGATCCACGCCCATCCCCCCTACGCTACGGCGCTGACCGTCGCCGGCATTCCGTTCGCGAGCGACGTGCTGCCCGAAGTGCTGCTCACTCTGGGAGAGATACCCACCACGGCCTACGCAACCCCCAGCTCGCAGGAAGATGCCCTTGCAATCCGGGATCTGATCAAGAGCCACAACGCCATCCTACTCCGTCAGCACGGCAGCTTGACGGTCGGCACAAACCTCGACGAGGCGCTCATTGCCCTTGAACGATTGGAGCACGCCGCCACTGTCATCGTGCTTGCCCAGCTTCTTGGCCACGTCGAGAGCCTCCCGCCGGAATCCGTTGCGCTTCTACGCTCGATGAGCGTTCGCTTCCGGCCCTGAGCGAGCCGGCCAGGCCGCCGTGCGAGAGGTCGTGTCTGCCCCACGACCGACATGCCAGGAATCCGGCGCAGGTCGTGCGGTGGCTGCATTTCTTGACGAACTCCGCCGTCGCGAGTATCTTGCACTGTAGGCGAGAGCTCGCCAGGCGGGGTCGCTCCCTCAAGGACCGAAGCCTGAAAGGACCGACATGCCCGAGATCGTCCAGCTTTTCGCCACCTGCCTTGTCGACAGCCTGTTCCCTGAAGTCGGTGAAGCGACCATGGAGGTCGTTGAGTCAGCCGGATATACGGTGTCCTTCGCCGCGGATCAGACTTGCTGCGGCCAGCCGGCCTTCAACGCAGGCTATTGGGAAGAGGCGCGGCGGATGGCGCAACACACCATTGACGTCATGAGCGGCACGATTGGCCCAATCGTCATTCCGTCGGGCTCTTGCACGGCGATGATCCGGCACAGCTATAAGGAGCTCTTCGGCGATGATCCCATTTGGCTCCCGCGTGCGCGTGAGCTCGCCGCAAGGATCTACGAGCTGAGCGAATTCCTGGTTGATGTCGCAGGAGTGGTTGATCCGGGCGGCTCTTTTCATGGCATGCTCGCCTATCACCCCTCCTGTCATCTGGCGCGCGGGCTGGGCGTTCAGAAGCAGCCACTGGCTCTGTTGCGGGCAGTGCCTGGCGCACAAGTGACGCCCTTGGAACAGGAGTGCTGCGGGTTCGGTGGCATCTTCGCGGTGGATCATCCTGAGATCTCAGCGGAGATGCTCGAGCGCAGACTGTGTGCCATCGAGGAGTGTGGGGCCGAAGCGGTTGTGGGGGCGGATGTCAGCTGCCTGATGCACATGGAAGGAGCCTTACGCAAGTCGGGCTCGCCGGTTCGCTGCGCGCATTTGGCGCAAGTGCTGGCGGGTCGAGGAATCGGCCTCCGATGAGACGCGATTTCGCCCGGCGCGTGAGGCGGGCCATTGCCAATCCGACTCTGCAGAGCGCGTTGGATCACAGCGCCTGGCGGCGCGTCGAGGCGCGGCAGGAAGCATTTCGATCCCTCCCGGACGCGGACTCGTTGCAGGCCGAGGCTCGTGCTATTCGCATGCGAACGGTGGCAGAGCTGGAAGACTATGTGCAGCTCTTCAGCCGCCGCCTTGCGTCCAATGGAATTCAAGTGCATCGGGCGGCGAGTGCGGAAGAAGCGTGCCGCCTGGTGATCAGCATCGCCCGTGTCCACCGCGCGGCGTTGATCGCCAAGTCAAAGTCCATGGTCAGCGAGGAGATCGGTCTGAACCACGCCCTGCAAGCGGCCGGCATCGAGGTGGTCATTGTGCAGCTGAGAGGTGAAACTCCGTCGCACATTATCTCCCCTGCGGTCCACTTGCGCCGGGAGGACGTGGCGCAGACGTTCCAACAAGCTCTGGGCATGCCCTACTCGACGGACGTGGAGGCCATGACTGCCTTTGCGCGTCGGACGCTGCGCGGCGTTTTCCTGAGCGCCTCGATCGGCCTGTCCGGGGTGAACTTCGGGGTCGCCGAAACCGGGACGCTGTGCATCGTGACCAACGAAGGGAACGGGCGGATGGTGACGAGCATTCCCCCAGTTCATATCGCGCTGATGGGTGTCGAGCGCATCGTGCCGGAGCTCGAGCATCTGGCGCTCATGCTCCAGCTTCTCCCTCGTTCAGCAACGGGCCAGAAACTGACCAGCTACGTGAGCCTGATCCAAGCGCCGAGACGATTGGGCGATCTCGACGGCCCCGATGAGCGGCATGTCATCCTCCTCGACAATGGCCGATTCGACCTGGTTGGCACCCCGTTGGAGGAGTCATTGCTCTGCATCCGCTGCGGAGCATGCCTGAATGCTTGCCCGGTCTATCGTGAGATCGGGGGCCATGCCTACGGCAGCGTCTACCCAGGACCGATCGGGTCGGTGCTCTCGCCGGCTCTGTTCGGCGTCGCAGAGTACGGTCATTTGGCCAAAGCCTCGACGCTTTGCGGCGCCTGTCGCGACGCATGTCCGGTGCAGATCGATCTACCGACCCTCCTCCTTCGGACGCGCGTCGAGTACACGCGGACCGTCGTGCAACCGCAGTGGTTGCGTGTGGGACTTCGACTCTATACCTGGATTGCGGAACGCCCGGATCGCTATCGAAGCGCATTGCGCGTGGCAGCTCTGATCTCACGCCTCCTTCCCTTGCGAGGGAATTGGATCAGGGCCCTCCCGCCGCCCTTCTCGGCCTGGACAAGATTCCGGCACTTTCCCCCCTTCGCCAGGAGACCATTTCGGGCGCGCTTTACATCTCGCCCGCCGGTCACGCCTAGGCGCGGAATCCTGCCTGCGCCTGACGGGGTTCCGGCAAGGAATATCGCGGCAGCGACAAGCGCGCAAGATCTTTTCGCCCAACAGCTAAGAGGAGTGGGCGGCGAACTTGTCCCCTGTCAAACTGGGCAGTTGCCTGACCTTATCAGCAGCCGGTTGGGCGCCGCTCGAGTCGATCGCCTACTTGCGTGGGGCGCCAACGAGCCTCTCCTGGCCCCGACGCTGGAGCGCCTTAGGCGCGAAGGTGTGACAATCCTGGAGGGTGAGATTCCGCGCGGTGGCGGGTCGTTGCGCGAGGCCAGTCTGAACCGCCTCGCGGAGGCGCAGGCAGGGCTGACCGGAGCTCTGGCGGGCCTCGCCGACACGGGGACCTTGGTTCTTGCAGCAGGGGAGAATCGCTCACAGCTGGCTTCTCTCCTGCCGCCGATCCATCTGGCCGTGCTGCCTGCCGGACAGATCTTCGCCAGCCTCCAGAGATGGATCGTCGCAACGAAGAAGGAGCCTGTGATCGGCGCCTCCGCTGTCTCGTTGATCAGCGGCCCTTCCCGCACCGCGGATATCGAGATGACGCTGACCACCGGCGTGCACGGCCCTGGTAGGTTGATCGTGTTCCTCGTGCAGGATGCTTGATTGACTCCGGCTCCGCTGAGGGCCTTAGCCGAGAACACGAAGGGAGAGTAGGGGCCGATCTAAGATCGGCCCCTACAAGATATTCAAGAACATGATAAGCCGCGCGGCGTCGTTGTAGGGATCGATCACCTTGCCCTGCCGTCTCGCACCGGCGTGCCGCCGGTGCTTGCGGCACGAACGGTGACGGCCAGGGCACGCGGATCGGCCCCTACTGCTCACCTGCGAAGACCGTGATCCTTCAGGCGCTCACTACACTGCGCTGCGCGCAACGCGGCGCAAGTGGCGTGCCCTCAATGACATTGTCGACGTTCACGATACGAGCTCTGGATCACCCGCCCTTTCGATCAGGCGCGTCCCTGCTAGAGCCTCGAGTACACCGATGACCGCGGAGTTGTCTTGCTCCCCCATCCCCATGGGAAGCATCGCTTGAAAGAGTTGCGCCACGGTCGCTGTGGCCGGGAGCGGCGCGCCGCAAGAGCGCCCCGCGTCCAGGGCGATGGCCAAGTCCTTGTGCATCAGCCGCGAGCGGAAACCAGGCGCGCGCTCGCCGGCGAACAGTCGCTGCGGTTTGACGTCGAGCGTCCAGCATCTTGCCGCCCCGTCACGGATGGCCTCGATGACCTTCCTCGGATCGACGCCCGACATCTGCGCCAGGAGCATGAGCTCCCCCATGGCTACCATCTGCGCGCCGACCATGATTTGGTTGCAGGCCTTGGCCACTTGGCCCGCCCCACTCTCACCGACATGGATGATCGTCTTGCCCACCGCACCCAAGATCGGCCGCACCGCCTCCAGGGCTTCCTTGGGACCCCCGACCATGATCGACAGAGTTCTTTCGCGTGCGCCGATATCCCCTCCCGAGACCGGCGCGTCCAGGGCCACGACTCCGCGTCGGGCCAACTCCTGGGCGATCCTACGCGCAGTCTCGGGTCGGATCGTGGAGTGATCCACGGTGATCATGCCCGTCCGACAACCTTCGATGACGCCGCCTGGCCCAAGCGTCACCTGCTCAACATCGGCCGAATCGGGCAGATTCGTGAAAAGGACGTCGCAAGCCTGCGCTACTTCACTTGGAGTCTCCGCGATCTTGGCCCCCTCTGCTGCCAGCTCCTGCGCGGATTCACGGCTTCGATTGTGGACCGTCAGGTCATAGCCCGCGCGCAGGAGATTGCGAGCCATCGACTTCCCCATGCGGCCCAACCCGATGTATCCCAACCGCTGCATGAAGACACCCTCCGAAGGAGCCCTTCGCACGCTGAGCCTCCTCAGCCCGCCACGGCGAGGTCCAGGATCGAGTAGGGTGCAACTGGACTCACCCCAGACTCATGGATTCAGCCACAGATTACACGGATTCGTACGGACCTCTGGACTCTCCTTCCCGGGATTGGTTTGAGAACCACTCAGACTTCCCGCAGGAATCGTCCAATTCCGTGTCAATCTGTGAAATCCGTGGCCAAGAGATTGAATTGGTGATCCGCCATGGATCGCTCCGAGCGCCTCACTTTGGCTCAGGTCCCGCGTCGGATGAGCCGCCGTGCTCGATGCTGCTGAGCGCCTTCTCCAGCTCGGAGTTCGCCAAGCGCAAGGCCCGGACCAACTCCACACGCAGCTTGGCCTCGAACTCGCCGCTTCGCACACGGGAGCTGAACTCATCCACTTCGGCCTTGATGCGCTGGCCGGTCGGCCCCTTGGCGAGGTCATCGCTCGCGTCTCGCAGCGCCTTCCCAACGTTGGCGAGCCCCTCTTCGATCTCGCTCTGCAGGTTCTTCCTCTCATCACTGTGCCATGCCGTTTGAACTGCGCTCTTGAGATTCTCAGCCAGGGCGCGCAGTTCCGCCGACAGGTCGCTCTCCTTCCGTTCGCCTTCCATCATGACCTCCTTCGCATTCGTTCTTGCGGGAATGAATGACAGGACTTGCGCAATTGGCCCAATCATAGCCCTTGCGTGTCGTTCTGAGGCCCGAAGGGCGGAAGAACCCCGTTTTCCGGCTGGAAACCGACCCTGTGAACGGGATTCTCACCTGCACCTGCGCCTGCGGCGCAGCTGCACGCGCAGGTGTCGCTCGCTCCGCTCGCTCAGAATGACGAGATGAGGCAGGCCGTCCTTCAACTACGTAACTACTGTTTATGATCCCTTCTTGCCCAACCTAGGCTTAGACGAACTCGCGGAAGACCTGATTTGCCAACAATCGGCCGCGAGGGGCAAGCCGCGGCCCGTGAATACTCCGGGTAATCAGCCCCAACTCCTGGAGCCGGTCCAGTCTGTCCCGAAAGCGGGAGGCGATCGTCCGACCGTATCGATTCTCGAATTCATCTTCCCGAACCCCCTCTCGCAGAAGTCGAAATCCGAGCATCAGCGTCTCGTCCATCTGGTCATTCAGGTCGAGCGGTTCTCTCTCAACGAGGGCGGGCGAGAAGGGGTATCGGCCTTGGGTTCCAGTTTCGATCCTGCGAATGAACTCACAGGGTGAGCGCACATTCGAGTAGCGCCAGCCGGCCTCGCAGCCATGGGCTCCGGCGCCGAAGCCGAGATAGGGGAGGTTTCGCCAGTATTGCAGGTTATGCCGGCAGGCAAGCGCCGGCGATGAAATCGTCCCCGCAGGGGCGTCGGCCGCTGTCCGGCGCGCCCAGTTGGAGATCTCATAGTGGATGAACCCGGCATCCTTCAGATGCCCGATTGCCGAGTCATACATGTCCGCGGCGAGATCGTCATCCGGAGCCGGCACAATCCCGCGTTGGACCCACGCCCGCAGCGGTGTGCCAAACTCGAGCGAAAGCGCATAGAGGGAGAGATGGTCTGGGGCCATGTCCAAAGTGCGGCGTAGGGTCTCTTGCCAGCGGCGCAATGTCTGATCGGGGAGTCCATACATCAGGTCTAGGTTGAGGTTGGTGAAACCTGCCCGGCGAGCATCTCGGACAGCGGTTGCCGCTTCGGCGAAGCTGTGCCCACGGTCCAGGATGCGAAGCTCGTCCGGATGAGAAGACTGCACACCGAGGGACAGTCGATTGAAGCCCAGTCTTCGCAGCCCATGCAGAGAGGACGAGTCCACCGTCCCGGGGTTCGCTTCGATCGTCATCTCCACATCGTCGCCGAGGGCAAAGGAATTGCGCATTGCGTGAACGATCTCGCTCAAGAGCGTCGACGGCAAGAGCGATGGCGTGCCTCCGCCGAAATACACCGAGTGCACTCGCCGTTCGACCTCCTGCATGCCATCGGCCCGCCCAGCCGCGGCGACCATGCGCAGCTCGCTCGCCAGCGCACGCGTGTAAGCCGGCATCAGCGACTGCAGGCCCGCATATGTATTGAAGTCGCAGTAGGCGCAACGTCGCTCGCAGAAAGGGATATGGAGATACAGGCTAAGAGTCGTCATCGGGCATGACGTGCCAGGCGAGCGGCCTTACCAAGCATAGGCCTCGGGCGCCTCTCCGCCGGGACCCGGCCAAATCTGGTCCAGCCGTTTCAGGACGTCATCGCTCAGGGCAAGTCCTAGGGCCGTCAGAGCCTCTTCCAACTGTCCCATGGTCCGCGGGCCGATGATCGGCGCCGTGACATCCGGATTGTGCAGCACCCAGGCAAGGGCCACCTTACCCGATCCCTCGCCGATTTCTTGGCAGAGGCCTTCATAGGCCTCGAGCTGACTGCGATACTTCTCGACTCGCTCCTGTAGGTGAGGCGACGCCCGCCGGCCTTCCTTCGCCCCCTGCAGGACGCCGCCCAGAAGACCGCCACCCAATGGGCTGTACGGGAGGAGCCCCAGACCGTACTCACGACACGCTGGCACGACTTCGAGCTCGACCATGCGGGCGTCCAGGTGATAAGGGCTCTGCTCGGAGACCAGCCCCATGAAATGCCTCGCCTTGGCCTCCGCCTGAGCACGCGCGATTTGCCAGGCGGCGAAGTTGCTGCTGCCGACGTAGAGCACCTTCCCCTCGCGCACGAGCTGTTCCATCGCCTGCCAGATTTCTTCCCAAGGCGTCTCACGATCCCCGTGATGCATCTGGTAGAGGTCGATGTGGTCGGTTTGCAGTCGTCGCAGGCTGCCTTCACACGCCTGTCGGATGTGATACGCAGAAAGGCGCCGTTGGTTTGGTCCCTCGCCCATTCTTCCGTAGACCTTGGTGGCCAGGACTATCCCATCCCGCCGGCCCCCGCCATGAGCCATCCAGCGCCCGATGATTTGTTCCGTCAAGCCCTCGCCCGTTTTCCAGCCATAGACATTCGCCGTGTCGAAGAAGTTGATCCCTTGCTCCCGGGCTCGATCCATGATCGCCCAACTCTCGGCTTCCGTCGCGTGCGGGCCGAAGTTCATCGTCCCGAGACACAGCCGGCTGACAAGCAAGCCGCTCCGGCCAAGATGCTTGTACTCCATGGCGATCCTCTCCGGTAACCCCGCGAAACGGACTTCGCAGGATTCTATCAGGAATGAGGCGCCCGGCGGTCTGCGGGGCGCTCGGGATGACGGGCTTTGGGGGGAAGGTCCATCGCTCTTGTCCAACACAGATGACAGGCTGAGGGTGATGCCCGAAGGGATTGGTCCGCTTCTGGATAGGGAGAGTGGGTCGGCAGCCCAACGCACGGAGAGCTGCTGCCTGCGTTACCTGACGTCAACTCGCGGAGGAGGCCGTTAGGCCGGCAGGCGCCCCTTTCGACCGCCCGGCCGCGAAGCGGGCCACGCCGACTCGCCGAAGCAAGACGAGGGTCAGCGCGACGCCCAGCGCCTCGACGAAGAACACCGTGGCGTAGGCTGCCGCAAAGTCCCCGCTGACCGTGAGCGCCAGATCGCGCAGGAACCCTCCCATGGCGATGCCAGTCCCCCGTCCGACGAGCTGGATCACCGACCATAGGCCCAGGTAGCTCCCCGCCCACTCCTCCCGGCTCATAGCCATTAACAGGCTGAGGCCGCCCACGGTGAACACGCCGAGGCCGAGGCCGAAGAGCACCAAGGCCGGACGGAGCCAAGCCTGCTCGCGCAGGATCGAGAATGCCCCTAGGGCCAGAAACGCGATCGAGAGGCCGGCCAAACCGATGGACGTCGTCCCCTGCTGCTTGTGGGGCTCTTTGCGACGGGTGAGCGCAAGCGTACCCAGCATCCCGGCCAAGACGCCTGCTCCCCAGTAGGCGTTGAAGCGGGTCGTTTCGCCGACGGGGAGACCGAAGACGTCCCCGCCGAACGGTTCGAGCATGGCATCCTGCATGAATACGAAGAAGGCGGAAGCTCCCAGGAAGATGGCGTAGCGCCTCGTGCTCTCATCGCCCCAGATGGCGCGAAACGTACCCAGGAGGCCCACGCCGTTGGAGGCTGCGGTCGTCGCGGGCTTCGACCGCTCCTCGCCCCAGACAGAGAACAACCAGAAGATCGCCGCCGCCAGGACGGCCCCGAAGACCAGGCGTGTGAATCGAGCCGGATCATATGCAGGCATGTAGCGGGCATAGAGCAGCGGGATGAACGCGAAACTTGCGATCAGGATCAGCTGCACGATCCCGATCACGAGGCCGCGCCGCGAGTAGGGCGCGCTGTCGTGCACCAAGGCCAGGAACGGCGCTCCCGAAGTCAGAGTGCCGGCGCCGTAGAGGGTGAAGGAGGCCGCTGCCACCGCCCATCCCAGCGGTGAGGCGACGTCCTGCGACAAAATGACGGTCGTCACAGGGAGCAGGGTGAGCGCGACGATCATCAGGGCCCGGCCAATCCAGATATAGGCCAATCGCCGGCTCCCAAGCAACGGGCGCTGGTCGGAGCGGTAGCCTGACCAAAGCGACAGGGGCGCTAGCAGATAGCGGAGAGCCGACAGCAACGCCACCGGCCAGGCCGCCGTGCCTAGGTCACTGATCAGAATCCGATTCCAAACCGCGGAGGTCAAGAGGTCACTGAGCGCGGATCCGACATGGAAACTGCCCAGCTTCAGGGTCCTCATGACGCTGAAGCCGGCGCCGCCAGAAGACGGAGAGGCCTCCGGCATCAACCCTTCACCGGCTCGGCGCCCTTCGCCGCCTGCGGAACGGCGGAGACGCTGAGCGCATAGCCGCCGAAGATCAGGCCGATGGCTGCCAGTTCACTGATACGGAAGAGCCCCGGCCCGCCCAACGCGCCGATCGAATGGGAGGCCGCGGCCACCAGGCCGCCGATTCCGATCAGCAGCACGCCGAGCATCCGATCGCGCGGCGTGATCCTCTTGCGGAAGTTCCAAACCGAGATGAGCGCCGACCCGACGAACGCCAGTGTGCCCAGGATGTTGCCGATCACGATCAGAATTCGTACCGGAATGAAGGGGAACACCTTCACCTCGACGAAGCCCAACAGATCGGTGCGGGTCAGCAAGGATGGATCGATGGCATAGGAGAAGACGAGAATCGCGCCAACGAGAGACAGCGTCGCGACCAGGATGAAGAAGGCAACCGCCTTGCGGCGAGAGGCCGTAAGAAAGATCGAACCCGCCCCCAGCCAAGGGGCCACCATCAGCGCGCCGAAGGCATAGTAGAAGCGATAGGTGAGCGGCGCCCAACGGCCCTCAAGGGTGGCAGCCAACTCCGCTGAGACCGCCACCGCCCAAACCAGGAAGGCCAGGCCCCAGAGAAGCTGTTGCGGCTTGCGGCGCACGACCCACTGCTGGAGCACTAGAATGGCGAAGGTCGCGCTGATGGCGACATCCAGGATGGAAATGACCAGGTCCATGATTCTGCCTCCGTCCTCGCGCCAATCCGCTGGCCCTAGACTCTGCGATACTGCCCCATTCTACCTTGAGCCTTCGAGCCTTGGACAGGACGCGTGATAGGCTATTAGCATCTTCTCATCTTGAGGGGGGTGCATCCCGGCGGATGTGGCAGCGGAGCCGAAGAGACAAGAACTGTCGGTCCACGAACCGGGCTATAATCCGGTCGGAGACTTCGACCATGGCGGAATCGACGAAGGAACAACGACAGTTTGCGATCGAAGCTTACAAAGTGCTGGTCAGCGTCATGACGCACGAGGAGACGCTCGTCTGGCGCCGCAATGAGTTTCTGTTCGCCGCTAACGGGGGCCTGATGACGATCCTGGGTCTGGTGTTGACCACCCTGGATCGACCGACCTCAAGCTGGGTGGGCGTTTTCCTGAGTTTGGGAGGTGTTGCCCTGTGCATTCTTTGGGCTTATGTCGCGTTCCGTGGAAGAGCATTCCACGATCACTGGTACGATCAACTCATCGCCCTTGAGAAAGAGTATCTTGCCCCTGTAGAGGTTTTTGGGAAGGCGGAGACGTATTTCAAGGATGGTCACGTGTTAATGGCTGGAGAGGAAAGGAGGCTCGATTGGAAGGCGCGACCGCTCAAGATTCACTCGGTGATCATCCTCTTGCCTATCCTATTCCTGATTGGTTGGTTGGTGTTTCTCAAAGTGTCACTCATTAGCCTGATCGTGTACTTTGTCGTCGGTTGGTAAGGGCAATGCAACAGGGGGTTCGGGAGGTTTCATTCGCATGAAGGTCGTCCAGTATGCGGACCTGACCTGGCCGGAAGTCAGGGATCTGCCCCGGGACTTGCCCATGCTGGTCCCCATCGGGCTCCAAAGGTACGACCTCGCCGCAGCCGGCCGGAGCCTCGGAATCCATCGCGCCGCCTTGCTACCATCCATTCCCTACGGTTACCCCACTCCGGAGCAGGAAGGGCTCGGGAAGATCTCCCTCGGCAAGAGGCTCTTCAGCCGCATTCTGACCAGCATCCAGCGCGCGCTCGACGACCAAGGATTCCGGCGAGTGGTCTTTCTCGACTCGTGGGGGATCGGGAAGGAAGGCCTGTCGGAGGACTTGGAGATCGCCGAGACGCCCTCGCTCGGAACGGGTGCGAAGCCTCGGGCCTGGCGCTGGCCAGCGGACTTGAGTCGGCGCGTGGTCGTGGTCAGCCTCGGTCACACGGAACAGCATTCGCTACACCTGCCCCTGTCGACGGACACGGTCATCGTGCAGGCGATCGCCGATGGGCTACGGTCCGTAGCTCCGAGGGATGTCCGGTGCCTACCGGCCTGGCCCTATGGGGTGAGCACGCATACGCGCGAATTCGCAGGCACTCTGAACCTGGGCGGGCGCCTCTTCGAGGACTTCTTCCTGGCCGTCGTCGGTCGGCTGGTGGCGTCCGGGGCGCGTATGATCTACTTCTCCAATGCGCACGGCGGCAACCACTCCTTCCTGGTCAATGTTGTGAAGCTGGCCGGAGAGCGCTGGCCGGAGGCCTTCGTCGCAACCGAGTGGCTGCACACGACGGGGCCGGAGCTGGAGCGTTACCGCACGAGCGGCCCGGGCGGCATGGGCCACGCCTGCGAGCTGGAGACCAGCTACCTGCTCCACTTGCGACCCGACTTGGTCCACATGGACCGAGCACAGAAGGAGAACGACTTCATCACCACGCCGAACTTCGGGATGGATTGGATCGAGGACGGGCGGCTGATCGCCAACCCACCATGGTCGGACGACACCGCGACCGGCGCATACGGCGATCCGACGCTGGCTACGCCCGAGAAGGGCAGGCTGTGGCTCTCAGCAGCCATTCAAGAGAAGGTGGCTATCCTGGCGGAAATTCAAGAGCAATTCGAGCGCCGCTCCTCGAAGCGCCTTGAGGGCGCTCGCATCCTGTCCCGAGACCGCGTGGCGGCCAAGACGGCCCGCCAGCGCCCCTCCACGCGCTGAGCGCCCTGCCTCAACTTCGAGAGTCCTCTATCCCGCATTCTGACTGGCCGAGTGCCGTAGGGGCCGATCTGAGATCGGCCCCTACAAACCCCGTGCTCAACCAAGCATCGGCCTATTGGAATTGCTTCCGCCTATTTCAGAACGACATGCACCGCACTGGCCTTGAACGTGGCGGCAATCGCTTGCCCCGGTTCCAGCTCCAGCTCGTCGGCGGAGGCGTGGGTCACCAGCGCGGTCACTGGGAATCCACAGTCGAGAACCACACGCAACAGCGGTCCTTGAGGATAGCGGCGCTGCACGCGGCCCACGATTCGATTGCGAGCGCTGGAGCGCGGCGATTCGCTCGACGGCCAGAGGGTGATGTCCTCTGGCCGGAGGCAGAGCAGAACCCGCTGGCCGACAGCCGCATCGCCCACAGAGTAGAGCATTGCGCCCCCCGCCTCAACGGCCACCTCGCCGTTTTGGGAGGCGCTTACGCGTCCTTCGATGACGGTCTCCATTCCCACGAACGCCCCAACCTCCTCGTCCGCAGGGGAGGCGAATACCTGCTGAGGCGTGCCGTGCTGCCTGAGCCGGCCATTCAGGATCACCGCAACGGAATCTCCGAGCAGGAGCGCCTCGTCCAAGTCATGCGTGACGAACAGCGTGGCCGTGGCAGTCGAGGCCAAGAGGGAGTGGAAGTCCTGCAGCAGCCGGAGGCGCGTGGGGGCGTCCAGCGCGCCGAACGGCTCATCCAAGAGCAGCAGGTCCGGCTCAAGCGCCATTGCTCGCGCCAGGCTCACACGCTGCGCTTCCCCTCCGGAGAGCTCGCGGCTCGGGCGATGGCGCAGCTGGGCAATGCCGAACTTGCCCAGCCACTCGTCCACACGCGGGGCGATCTCCTTCTTCGGCGCATGGCGGAAGCGAAGACCAAGGGCCACGTTTTCATAAACTGAGGCGTCAATCAGGAGCGGATCTTGCAGCACGAGGGCGATGCGGCGCCGGTAGTCGAGGTCGCTCAGCGCTGCGAGAGGCGCTTCCCGAAAGTGTATGGTCCCGCGATCGGGCCGCAAGAGACGGCTGAGCACGAGAAGGAGAGTGCTCTTGCCGGCGCCGTTCGGCCCGATCACCGCCAACGCCTCGCCTGCATCCAGGGCAAGATGCTCGATATCGAGGACCAGCCTCGGCCCGCGCCGGACGAGGAGCCGGTTGACCTCCAACAAGGGACTCATCGGCGGGCTGCCCGCTGCTGGATCCACGTCAGCGCCAAGTTCACGAGGAAGGCCAGCACGAGCAGGAGTAGTCCGAGCGCGATGGCGCGGCCGAAGGCGCCCTTGCCCGTCTCGAGGACAATGGCCGTTGTGAGCACGCGTGTCTGATGGCGGATGTTTCCCCCCACCATCATCGAGGCGCCGACTTCGGAGATCACGCTGCCGAATCCGGCCATCAAGGCCGCCAGGATCGGCAAGCGGGCCTCTCTCCAGAGCGCCAGGACCATCTGCAGGTTCGAGGCCCCTAGCCCCAGCAGTTGCAGCCGCAGCCGCGGGTCAAGCTGTTGCAAGGCTGCCGCCGTGAGCCCGGTGACGACGGGCGCGGCGATCACGGTCTGGGCAACGATGATGGCCGCCGGCGTATAGATCAGGCGCAGCCCGCCGAGCGGTCCGCTGCGCCACAGGAGCAGCGAGACCAGCAGTCCGACCACGACGGGCGGCAAAGCCATACCGGTGTTGATCAGGCTCAGCAGGATGCGTTGTCCCGGAATTCGACCGAGCGCCAGCCAGCTTCCCAGCGGGAGCCCGATCAAGAGGCTGATCCCGGTGGCCAGGCCGGAGACCTGCAGCGAAAGGCTCGTGATCTGCCACACCTCACCGTCCGGGCCGAAAAGCAGCTCGAGCGCCTCACGCAAGGTCTCGATGAGCAGTCCCATAGTATGCCTCGATGCGAGTCGCGTCGCTCTGGTTGAGTGGCCGGTGAGACGACCGCGCAGGTCGTTATCCGACCATCGCGAGATGCCTGAGGTCTCTCTAGGAATGAGCTCCTCGACCCGCGCCGTTTTGCGTGCCCTCCCTAAGGGCTCCCCAGGTCTTGCTCCACCTTGCCCGCGTCCGGGACAAAGAGCGGTCCCCCGAATTGCGCCAAGCCAAACTCACCGATGAGAGCCTGCCCCTCGGCCGAAACCAGGAATTCGGCGAAGGCGCGGGCTCCCTCGGCGTTCACGTCCGGCCAGCGCTCGGGGCTGACGGTGATGACGTGATAGATGTTCAACAGCGCGGGATCGCCCTCGACCAGGATCACCAGATCGAGGCCGGAGCGCAAGGCCAGATAGGTGGCGCGGTCCGTCAGTGTGTATGCGCCCTTCTCGGCTGCGATGCGCAGCGTCGCCGCCATGCCTTGGCCGGATTCCTGGTACCAATCTCCGGCCGGTGTGAGAGCGGCGCCCTCCCATAGCCGCAGCTCCATCTTGTGCGTCCCCGAGTCGTCGCCGCGGGAGATGAAGCAGGTTGATGCAGCGGCCATCTGGCGAAAGGCGTCGGCAGCCAGGCTTGCGCCTCGGACCTCGGCCGGATCCGAGGTCGGCCCGACGATCACGAAGTCGTTATGCATGACCAGCCAGCGGTCCGCACCAAATCCGGCTTCCATGAAGCTTCTTTCGGACTCCGGCGCATGCACCAGCAGGACGTCCGCATTCCCTTCTTCGCCCATCTTGAGCGCCTGGCCCGTGCCGACCGCCACGACTTTGACCACGTAGCCGGTGCTCTGCTCGAATGCCGGGACGAGAACATCCAGAAGCCCGGAGTCCTGTGTGCTGGTGGTGGTGGCGAGGAGAATATCCGAGGCGGCGGGCGCCTTTGCCGCGGGCGTGCCCTCGGCCGAGGAAGTCCCTTGCCGACCACAGGCGCACAGCGCGAAGATGAAGGCCAAGCGGAGGTAGATTGGCGGATGCCGCGGAGCCAGGATTTGCATCAAGGCCTCCGGAAACGAGACCGGAATTCGGCGACGACGGCCCAAGTTCAGGCGCATTCTAACGGATGCCTAGATCGCCCGTTCTTGCGTGTCATGTCCGGGCAGGGGCTCGGCTTCGTGTCAAAACGACGAACCACGGTGGATTCTAGGCAGGGCAAGAAGGGATCGCCGGACTTGCCAATCCCTTCGCGTCTCAACGACCGTTTGGCCAAACCTTAGGTGGCGAGGGTGAGATTTGAACTCACAACCAAGGGCTTATGAGTCCCCTGCTCTACCATTGAGCTACCTCGCCGAGCAGCGATGGCGATTATAGCACAAGGGTTCGGGCCTCCCTGCGGCGTGCTAGAATCGGGGCATGCGGGCTTATTCGCCCATCGAAGTGCTGCGTATGGCGCATTTCCTGCGCGACCTCGACGACGCCGAGATCGAGCATCTGGCCACGGCACTCCAGCGCATCGACTACGATGCGGGCCAGGAGGTTTTCCGTCAAGGGGATCGACCGGAAGCGCTCTTTTTCGTCGGCAGCGGCGAAGTGGAGGTCTTGCGCAGCGAGCCCGGAAAGCCACGACGCCGATTGGGGATGCTCGTGCCTGCCGATACGCTGGGCGAGATCGAGATGGTCTATCGCCAGCCCCGTCAAGCGACGATTCAGACGCTGCGACCGACCACCCTCTACCGTTGGAATCAGGAGCCGCTGCAAACGTTCATGCGCGAGCACCCAGCGGCGCTGGCCGGCCTGCGATTCGCTGCCACCCTGCAAGAGCGGCTGGCGAAGGAAGAGGGGGAAGGTCAAGTGCCGCGCATCGAGATCAAAGATAAGGCCCAGGAAGAGCGCCTTTCCACGCGCATCGGTCTCGATCGCTGGACCTTCCAGGTTCGCTTCGAAGAGAAGGACGTGATCACCTACCGCAAGCACTGGGCGATCTTGCTCGGTCACATCGGGGGGGGCCTTCGGCTTTGATCCTACTGGTTGCCGCGGTCGTCGGGGCCCGTCTGGGCGGATGGTTGCAGTTCATGTCCACCGGGGCGACGCTGACCATGGCCGCGCTGGCGCTCGTACCTCTTGCCTTGTGGTGGCTGTATCAGTACGTGGACTGGGCCAACGACATCTATCAAGTGACCGCGGCACAGATCTTGGATGTCTACAAGAAGCCCTTGGCGCGCGAGGTGCGCAAGGTGGCCCCGTTGGAGAATATCCTCGGCACAGAGGTCGCCCAGCGAGGCATCCTGGGGCTGCTGCTGAACTTCGGCGACGTGGTGGCCAACGTGGGCACCGAGAAGTTCACGTTCCAGGGGGTCTGTGACCCGACCAGCGTACAGCAGGACATCGTACGGGCTCAAGAAGCCTTTGCCGAGAAGAAGAAGGAGTCGGTCCCTGGCTTCCTGGGCGAGGTCGAGCGCCACCAGGCAGTGACCGTGAAGGGCGTCGACCGACGTGGAAAGCCGCCGCGCATCAAGGCCGATGGCTGGCTGGCGCGCATCCTGCAACATGAGGTCGACCACCTGGAAGGCATCCTCTACATCGACCGTGCGAGCAAGGTTTGGCGAGCCGAGGAGAGCCAGGTCGAGGCGCCAATACCGGCCTGATATCTTCATTAAAGTAGTTTGTGGCTTTTGAGCATGCTCGGCGCGGGTCCATCCACTCGGCGACGGCGAGCGCACCCAGTTCCGCCGTCTAACATTCCCACCTCGCCGGCGCCGTCTGCGACTCATACTGTCACTGCGGCGGCTACGGTCCCGTCCGTTCCATCGTCCACCTCTACGCCAAGGCCAACTTCGACCATGACCAATACATCAACCGCGGCGGCTCCTACTTCCCAGACCGCAACTGCTATCCCCACGGTGACCGTCACAATGACCCACAGACTAACCAAAACGCCCGGTAACCCAGGAACTGAAACACCCCCCTCGGAAGAACCCCCGGCCCGCTCTTGGACACCCACTGGGCCGCGCAAGCCCTCCGCCACGGAGTCGGTGAGTTCCTCTCCTACTCCGACCGAGTCTACGGTGACCCCCCTCCAACCTTTGCAGGAAAGGCCGATCACCCAGCCATGGATCACGGTGGCAATAGGCGCTGTCCTGGCCCTTGGGTTGGTATTGGTGTGGACCCCATCGAAGTTGCGCTGACAAGCCCATCGGCGCCAGCTTCTCTTCGACCTGCATGGCAGATCATGCCCTCGTTGGTAGGCTAAGACCGGACAAGAAGAGGGGCCCTCATTGGAGAGCCCCTCTTTATCCACCGCCCTCTACCCAGACTACGGCGTCTCGCGATTGAGGCAACCGAGCAGGCTGTTCATCGCCCCAGCCTGTGCCTGGGTGGTCGTGCCACCGCTCTGGCTGTTTGCGAGAAGCAAGTTCGCCTTTCCAAGCACGTCGTTCACTGTCGAGGCGGAGGTCAACCCGAGCGAAGTGAGCGGGCTGGTCAGCAGAGCGCTACAGTTGTTCGTGGGCGTCGATAGGCCTGCGCTAGTCTGACCACTGTAGCCAGTGATGTAACTGATGTTGTAACTCAGAGCCAGCGTCTGACCTGCCAAGGTGTTCAACGTCTGCTTGTTCAGGCCCGAGCTGAGAGTGCAGTCGAGTGTCGAAGTCGTGGCGAAGATCAACGGCGTCCCCTTGCCGCAGGAGTTGAGCTGATTCGGCTCAATCTTGTTCGACTCCACAAGCTCATCCACCCACTTGACTCGTTTCCCGGTGAGCCCAATTGTAGATGGAGTATCCACCATCCCATCGTTGTTGGCATCCAGGAGCGCTCTACCATTTGAGTTGCCCCAGAAGTTCATCGTCCTACCTAACACCCCAACTTGGAGCTGCTCGCAGCTGCTGCTCGACCCTTTGTAGTTAGCATCGCCATTGTAGGTTGCGCGGAACGAGTACCACCCCACCACGAGTGGTCCCCTGCTCGCCGAAGGATGCGCCACACCGTTAACCACACCGACCATACCTAGAGCTGTCCCGCTGCCCGAGCACGTGCCATTGGTGTAGAAGGTGAAGCTCACTTTGCCACCGATCACGAAGCTGCCGATCTGGCCCGTGACAGTGGCCTCGTCATGGACTGTCGTTCCCGCAGGCACCGACGTCACCACTGCGTGCGTTGTGTGGTTGTGGATCGCCGTCGCTGTGCTCGTGCTGGCCTTTCGCACCGTCAACGGCTCACATTGGCTGACGGAAGCGCGGTAGTTGCTGTCGCCTAGGTAGCTGGCCCGGAAGGAGTAGCTGCCCGCCTCCAACGGTCCTTGACTCAGCGAAGGATGCGCCACCCCCAAGCCGTCAAGCGCCACCATCCCTGCCGCCGTTCCCGTCCCATCGCACTCGTCGTCGTTGTAGAACGTGAAGGTCACGCTTCCCGTCGGGGCGAAGGCTGCGACACCTGTGACTATCGCCTTGTCATGCACGATCGAGCCGAGAGGCGCCGAGGTGGATTCGTCGTCATCGTCACCGTCATGGTCGCCGTTTGCGTCGGTGTGGTTGTCGCCGATGTGGATTACGGTTGCAACCCTGGGCTTCGCCTTCTCCACTGTTAGCGGCTCACAGCGGCTGACGGCAGCGCTGTAGTTGGCGTCGCCGAGGTAGCTGGCCTGGAAGGAATAACTGCCCGGCGTGAGCGGCCCGAAGCTATTCGACGGATGCGCGATGCCTGGGTTGCCCACGAGCTGGCGGCTTCCCGCGACATCGGACGGGCCTGTGCAGTCGTCGCTGCTGGTGTAGAAGGTGAAGCTGACATCGCCGGTCGGGGTGAAGGCCTCGATCCCCTTCACCGTCGCCTTGTCATGCACGATAGACCCGAGAGGCGCGGATGTGAACCCGTCATCGTCATCATCGTCTTCGTCCCCTGAGTCCGTCCATGCGACCGTGAGGTGCTCGCTCATCCACCATCGCCTCAAGGCGGACACACCTTCGGCGTCGGGGTGATCGTCACCGTCATCGTCGTCATCCTCGTCGCCGTTGTGGTCACCGATGTGGATTACCGTCGTCACTTTGGGCGTCGCCTGCTCCACCGTGAACGGCTCGCAGAGGCTGGTGGCGCCGGTGTAGTTTTCGTCCCCGCTGTATTCAGCTAGGAAGGCGTAGCTCCCGGCGGCTAGAGGGCCCCGATTAAGTGAAGGATGGGCCACTCCGAGGACAAGCTCGACTGTGTCCAAGGGGAGATCAACGGTCAGCGTGCCTGTCGTACAGTCTCCACCAGTGAAGAAACTGAATGTCACGAAGCCCGTTGGCATCGGGCCGGAGCCGGAGACGGTGGCCTTGTCATGCACGGTCGCTCCCAGGGCGAGCGGGCCGGTCACAACGGCATGGCCGTCGTCCTCATCGTCGCCATCTTCTTCGCCGTCCTCGTCCCCGTTGTCGTCGTTGTTGCTATCGCCGTTCTCGTCGCCGTTATCGTCCCTGTCGCCATCTTCACCGTCCTCATTGTCACCGTCGTCGTCATCATCACCGTTGCCGTCATCGGGGCCGCAATCATCACCGTCATCGTCTCCGTCATCGTCCCCGTTGTCGCCACTCGTCGACGATTGCTGCAGGCTGCGGACATCCTCGTCGTCCCCGTTGTCGTCGCCGTCGTCCCCCTCGCTATCGTCGCCGTTATCGTCCCCGTTGTCGGCGCAGACGTCGTCGAAGTGGATCTCCGTCGTCACCGTGGGGGTCTGCTTCTGGAGCGTGTTGGTTAAGGTGCAGGTCACCGTCTCGCCCGGCTCCAGGTCGATGCTCCCGATGGTCTCCCCGTTGTCGCAGGTGGCGGAGTTGAGCTCCCAGCCTGCAGGCAC
>Ga0209642_10000807_pt1 | contig 20612 bp, 15 predicted proteins | sample RifCSP19_2_FD_184025 | JGI IMG/M metagenome (GOLD analysis project Ga0209642, IMG submission 184025) | Soil microbial communities from Rifle, Colorado - Rifle CSP2_sed 19_2 (SPAdes) (version 2) | ecosystem: Environmental > Terrestrial > Deep subsurface > Rock core/Sediment | place: Rifle... | reverse complement strand
GAGCAAACATGGAAGAAGGCGACCCGCCATCCTCGTGGACAGAGAGAGATTGATGTCATGCGACGGCGTAGAGGACCCGAGATCCGACAGATAACATGTGCCTTCACGGATCGGTTCTACCCACTGTAGCACGAATCGATTGTCGAGTCAAGATGATTAATTATCGATAATAGGAGACGCGGAGGCCGACTCAGGCCGCGAGCCGAGCCCTTGCGCGCTGCAGGATGCGCTCCAGCTCTTGCAGTACCGCCTCCGGCAATGGCGTAGGGTGATGGTTTTCAAGGATCCAGCGGACCTTCTCCTTGATTCGATCCTCCATGGTCTCGGCGCCTGACAGAAACCACGCCTCATGGCGCCTGCGATCGATCAGCGGCGATTGATGGTGCCGGCGGAAGTGACGCAGGGTGTGCGGGTCGGCCAGGAAATGACCCCCAGGCCCTACCGCCTTCATCACCTCGAAGGCTAGCTCCTCCTCGTCCACCACGATGCCCCGGGTGATGTGCCGCACCATACCGATGATTTCGTCCGACAGCACGAAGGCCTCCAGCGAGACCGTCATCCCCGTGTCGACCAAGCCAATGTCGTGGACTAGGTTCGACCCAGCCAAGGCACTCATCAGGATGGAGTTGGTGGCCTCCATGGCGGCCTGCGCGTCGGGCAATTTGGAATTCGAACAACCCGCTGTGCCGTACGAAGGAACCCGATAGTGACGGCACATCTCAGTGATCGCCGCCATCATCAACGCCAGTTCTGGAGCCCCGTAGCCGCAAACCGTGGTGCGCATGTCCATCGTGGCAAGCACCCCGCCCGTGATTACCGGAACGCCCGGATTCTTTAGCTGGGCCAAGGTCAAGCCGGCCAGACCCTCCACTAAGGCCACCACGACCGTGCCGGCCAGAGTAGCCGGCGCGGTGCCTCCGGCCATCGGCATGGGGTTGAAGATGATTGGCAGGCCGGCCTCGGCCATCACCAACAATCTACCCACGACTTCCTGGCTGTAGACGAAGGGAGAGCCTGAGTTGATGCCCGTGGTGAAGAAAGGCCGCTGGCGCAAGGCCTCCTTGCCGCCGGCGATGACCGCTGCCATCTCGACCACCTCCGCCATGCTACCGGCTGTATAGGTCGACGAGTAGAGCGGCTTGCGATGGTTGGTGACCGCGTCGTAGAACTGGTAGAGGTCGGCCACCGGAGTCGGGACGTCGCTGGGAACCGCCATCGGCATCGACCACTCGACATTCGGGAGGTAATCGCACACCCGGGCGGTGAAGCCTACAGCCTGTCGCGTGCCCCGCCTGCGTTCGCCTGTCTCGGGCTCATACCAATAAAGGGCCGTGCCATAGGTTCCAAAGTGGGATTCGTGCCCCTCCAAGACCATGGCCGGCTCGCCCTCGCGGGTATATAGGGTGACGCTGGGCGGCACCTCCGCCAGCGTATCCTCCAGCAGCCCCTCCGGGATGCACACGCGGTCGCCCTGCACCCGCGCTCCTGCCCTGCGAAAGAGAGCCTGCGCCTCCGGATGCGGGAACACAACCCCGATTTCCCCGAGCGTCTTGAGCACAGTCTGGTGGATCTGGTCGACGCCCTCCGGCGTAAGCACCCTTAATAACGGGGCGGAAGGACTCGTCGTGCGTAGAGGCATCTTGCTCTCTCCTTTCTAGGCGCAGGAGGCTGCCGATCACAGTTCCACCTAGGCATGGGCGGCTCTTGGTACGGACGTTGTCCTGGCCTGCCAGCCAAGAAGGCTCAGCCCTCGACGGCCTTGCGGGCGGCGCGCAAGTTCTCCGCCGGCGTGTCGATGGGTACGACGCAACCTGGGCCAACCATGAACCGGAGACCGGCGGTCTGGTCGATGGCCTGTCGGATCTCGCCTTCGATCTCCGCGGGGGCGGCCTCCGACAGCGCCCCCCACTCGTTGATGCCACCCACCAGCATGCCCGGAAAACGTGCTCCTGCCTCCCGGAGGCTCGGCCCAGCGGTCCTGTCGTGCCAGTTCATGCCGTCCACGGGGTAGCTGGCCACCAGGTCGAACATGATATCCTCACCGTGGACATGAAGCAGGAGGATCTCCGCGTGAGACCGGGCGGCTTCAAGCACCACCCGATCATACGGCTCTCCAAAGGCACGGTATTCGACCTCGCTCAGCAACCGATAGGTGGCGCACTGAGTCGCGAAGAAGATGCCGTGCGCCCCCGTCTGAAGACACGCCACGGAGAAGCGAGCGGTGGTCTCGGCGATGACACTCAAGCCGCGCGCGAAAACTTCCGGCTGGAGACGCAAATCGGCAAACACCCGGCTCCCCGCCAGTTTCATCGCCGTCGTCAGGGGGCTGAAGACTGTCATCAGGACCGGAGCGCTGTCGCCCACACCCTCCACCACCTGTCGAAGGGCAGTGAGTTGTCGGCCAAGACAGCCCTGCTTCGCCTCCAGTGGCTTGAGGTGAGGCCATTCTTCGAACGAGGTCAGGCCAGGTCGCGGAACAGTACGCACCCCGTGCCGATTGGGCTTATACTCGGTTCCCGCCCCCCAATCCTCGACGCCGTACGTGCCAGCCGGTGTGACCTTCACTAGATCAAAGTCATGCTCTTCTTGCCAACCCAGGGTGGCCCTGGCTAGACCTTCTGCGCCCCCGTCTTCCAGGGGCCAATGCCGCCACAAGCTGATCGGCACTCGGTCGACAGCATCGCCTCGTAGAGCCGCGCGGAACCTCTCCCAATGGCTCATGCTCGATCCCATGGCAATCATCCTCCAGACGGTGCCTCATGCCTTTCCTTCCGATGTTGGCGCTCTCCTGGCACACCCCAAGTCCAGCTCCCAGCCCGGCAGTGATGAGATGGGGCATCGTCCCAGGAGGCTTGGCTCGCCGCGGCTTCGTCCGCCCACTGCCACGGGCGCCAGGCCTGGTTACCCTACTGGGCCTTCAACAAGACCAGGGCGATCAAGAAGAGCAGGATCGCCACGATTTGTAGACGGGAAAGCCTCTCCCCAAGGAGCAGGATGGAAAGCACGGCAACCACCAGGCTGTTGGCTGAGAAAAGAGGAGCGACAAGGCTCGCCGGGCCGCTCCGCAGTGAATAGGCATAGAGCTGCATACCACCGAATGAGAAGAAACCAGCGAGCAATCCGAGCCTTCGAGCACTGCTCGACGCCTGCGGCCCCTTCTCTCCCAGGCTTTGCCCCATAAACCACAGGAAGGAGGCCAGGTAGGCGTAGAAGAGAACGGCCGTATCGGACAACCCCATCTCCTGAACCACCTTGAGACCCCCATTGCGGAGTGCGTAGACCAGCCCGGCCAAGGCTACTATGGGATACCAACGACGACTTCGGATGGAAAGGCTCTCGGAAGGATCGACGGGCAACAAGGAGACACTCAGGAAAAGCAGCCCGATACAGACGATCTCAAGGGCCGTTAGCCGCTCGCCGTAGATGAACACCGCAAGCAGCACGACATATACGGTGTAGAGGTTGACGAGGGGCGAGGTCAGGCTGATGGGACCCAAGGCGAGCGCCTTGCTGAAGAGCCAGTTACCCCCTGCCGATCCCACGCCGACAATGGCCCCGGCCGAAACCAGCGCCAGGCTGACCGCCCAGCCCCTCTCCTGGCTTAAAACGGCAGCGAACCCCAAAGCCCCCGACAGATAGAGACCGCTGAGAAACGCCCCCCACGGGCCACGACGCAGGGAGTTGACCTTGAACAGCAGGGTGCCGGTGCCGAAGGAGAGCGCCCCCAGCAAGGATGTTAGGATCCACACACCTAAGATGCGGCCTTGGGGCTGTGTTCGCTCAGGATGGGCCAGAGGTCCAGGATCTTGGCTTGAGTACGTTGCATCTGTTCCTCCACGAACGCCTCCAAGGCTTGCAGATCCCCGGCGCGCAGCTGCGCGACCCAGTCGGTGTGATCCACGGCTTCGGCGTCGGGCTCCACGGCGTACAGGTTGCGCAGAAGGTACTTCGCCTGGGACGTGATCGCGTCCCAGGCCTTGATCAAGCGCGAATTGCCACTCAACCCGATCAAGTAGCGGTGGAAGGCGAGATCCGCTAGGGCGGCCGCGTCCGGACTCTCCATGCGGGCCGCCCTGGTGACTTCCGCGCTTAGGCGCTCAGCCGTCTCCAGCACCTCCGGACGCGAAAAGTGCGGCAACGCGAGGCGCAAGGCCAGGCGCTCCAATGTACTCCGCAGGCAGTAGATCTCTTCCACATCCCGCTCGGTCAGCTCGGTGACGAACATGCCACGGTAAGGGTATCGGAGGACAAGGCCTTCTTCGATCATGCGGTTCAGCGCCTCTCGCACCAGGCCTTGGCTGACCTGCAACTCTTGGGCAATGACGGACTGCTTCAGTTGGGATCCAGGAGAGAAGGTGCCATCCAGAATGGCATTCCGGATCACCTCCAAGACATGCTCCATGGTAGTCGAACGTTTCAAGGTCTCGAGTTTCACCGTCGGAACTCCTTGCGACTCGCGGGAAAGGAACCCCTTTCCACAGAGCTCCAAACCCCGGCCCAGCTTGCATTTATACATTATCATGAATTAATACTTCGCGCGCCAGTGATTCCTTGATGGCTCTGCTTCGTAAGTTCGCACTTGCACCGCTGACTGATCGCGGTAGAATCGGTTATCGAGAATCACTTATCGCGGAGCGGCGTTCGGCCAAGGACCCGTTCGCCCGAGGGAAAGCATGAGGAACGCGTGCTCCCCAACACGCCCGGTCGAACCCACTCGACCGGCAAGGAAGCCGTTCCCACTGCGGGGAAAAATGGCTGGATTCATACGGAAGGCAGTCAGCGATGAAAGTCACCGACCTTAAGACCACCTTGCTGAATTGTGAGCTGATGGGGTACTCCGAAAACAGGTACTTCTATTCCGAGCCCCTTGGCACAGGCCGGGTCTACTTCTCCGAAAGACCTCTGATGATCATCGAGATCTTCACAGACGAGGGCCTGATCGGCGTCGGCACCCATTGCCATTCCCTTCCCCCAAAGTTGTTCGCTGCCACCGTCGAGTCTATGAAAGACCTGGTGGTGGGGGAGGATCCGCTCATGGTCGAGAGGATCTGGAACAAGCTTTACCGTGCCACATTTCGCTATGGGCGCAAAGGAGCCATCATCGGAGCCATGAGCGCGATCGACATCGCCTTGTGGGATCTGCGAGGTAAGGCCGCCAACCTGCCTCTGTACAAGCTCCTGGGAGGGTATCTGGAGAAGGTCCCCGTCTATGCCAGCGGCGGCTATTTCCGCGAACGGGACGACATCGCCCACCTGGTCCGCGACGTCACTTCCTGGGTCGATCGCGGATACACCGCAGTCAAGTTCAAGATCGGTGCGCTTGGCATCGATCATGACGTGGCGCGGGTCAAGGCGGTGCGGGAGGCCGTCGGCCCCGACATCAGGATCGTCGTCGATTCAGTAGGCGGCTATCCTAACCCATTCACCGCGATCCAAGTCGCCAGGCTTCTGGAAGAGTTCGATATCTGGTGGTTTGAAGAACCCCTAAACTCCGATGACGTGGACGGGCTGGCAGAGGTGCGCCATGCCACGGACCTCCCTATCGCCTCCGGGGAAACCGAGTACACGCGCTACGGCTTCAGGGAGCTGATCGCGAAACGAGCGGTAGACATTCTCATGCCCGATGCCGGGATTTGCGGCGGGGTGACGGAGTTTAGGAAGATCGCCGCTATGGCTGCCGCCTACGACTTACCCGTTGTCCCCCACCGCGCCACCGAGATCAACATGCACCTGTTGGCCTCCATCCCCAACGGCCTCATTGTCGAGTCCTTCCCTCTCGAGACCGAGTTGTGGGATGTGATGTTCGTTGACCCCATTCACATCGAAAACGGCTACATCCATTTGCCTGATAAACCCGGCCTGGGAATCGAGTTCGATCAGCAGGCCATTGAGAAGTACAGAACGCACTAGCTCTCTCCTACTCTCCCATGCGGCAAACTCCTCGGACTCTGCTTGACAAACTGTGGGATGACCACGTCGTCGCCCAAGAGACGGACTCCCCAGCCGTGCTGTATGTCGACCTGCATTTCATCAATGAAGTGGACTCCCTGCTGGCCTTCGCTGGACTGCGTCGCCGTGGGCTCGCAGTGCGCCGTCCGGACCGGACAGTAGCCACGGTGGACCACGTCATTTCCACCGACCCGCTCCGCCTCTCGGCCGTGGGATCGGCGGGCGCGGACTTGGTGGCACACCTCGAAGAAAATTGCCGTCAGTTCACCGTCACCTACTATCGTCCGGATTCTGAACATCAAGGCATCACGCATGTCATCGGGCCAGAGCTTGGATTGACCCAGCCTGGCATGACAGTCGCTAGTGGCGACAGCCATACTTGCACCCATGGCGCCTTCGGCGCGCTGGCCATCGGCACCGCCACGAGCGGCGTCGAACACCTCCTCGCTACCCAATGCTTGCTCGAAGACAAACCGGACGCGTTCCTGGTGTGTGTCGAAGGTCAGCTCAGACCGGGAGTGTCAGCGAAAGACGTCATCCTGGCCCTCATCGCTCAAATCGGAGTGGATGGCGGAGCGGGTCACGCCCTTGAATTCGCTGGCCAGGCCGTTCGCTCCATGGACATGGAGGGTCGCCTCACCCTGTGCAACATGGCCGTCGAGGCCGGGGCTCGCACCGGGATGATTGCCCCCGACGACGTCACATTCGAGTACCTCGCCGAGCGTGAGTTCACTCCGCGAGGTCCGGCCTGGGAGCGGGCAGTCAGGCGCTGGCGCGAGCTAGCGACGGACGAAGGCGCCACCTATCATCGCAGTGTCGACATCGACTCCTCGAGCTTGGAGCCGATGATCAGCTACGGCACCAACCCCGCAATGAGTATCCCGATCACCCACGTTGTCCCGGACCCAGCCGATCTGCCCGAAGCAAGTCGGCGGACGGCTCTCGAGGCCGCCCTTCGCTACATGAATCTACAGCCTGGCCGGCCCTTGCTCGGCCACAAGGTCGATGTCGTCTTCATCGGTTCATGCACCAACTCGCGACTCTCCGACCTGCGTCAGGCGGCCGCGCTACTCGGAGGGCGCTCGGTGGCCCAAGGAGTGCGGGTGCTTGTGGTGCCCGGCTCGCAAGCGGTGAAACGGCAAGCCGAGGCAGAAGGTCTGGATCGCATCTTCCGCCAGGCGGGCGCTGAATGGCGCCTCCCCGGCTGTTCCATGTGCATCGCCATGAACGGCGATCAGCTCGAGCCTGGTCAGTACGCCGTCAGCACCATCAACCGCAATTTCGAAGGCCGACAGGGCCGGGGTGGGCGCACTTTCCTGGCCTCCCCACTGACCGCCGCAGCGGCGGCAATCACGGGTCGTGTCACCGACCCGAGGACGTTGCTCTAGAGCGCCGGCCATCTGCGAGTTCGAGCCTGGAGTACTAAGCGAGTAGCGCAGAACGCAAGAGTCACCATGGAACGATTCGCTCGCCTGACCTCGCCGCTCATCCCGCTATCCATCGACAACGTGGATACGGACCAAATCATCCCCGCTCGCTTTCTGACCACCAGCACAAGAAGTGGTCTGGGTGACGTCCTGTTCGCCGATTGGCGCTTCCTCTCGGATGGCAGACCGGACCCGGGCTTTGCGCTCAACCGCCCCGAGGCTCAGGGAGCGCGGTTTCTGCTCGCCGGCGCCAATTTCGGATGCGGTTCCTCTAGGGAGCATGCCGTATGGGCCCTGACGGCATGGGGATTGCGCGCCGTGATTGCCCTCAGCTTTGCCGACCTCTTCCGCAACAACGCTCTGAAGAACGGCCTGCTGTGCCTTGTGGTCTCCGAGGTGATGCATCGCGCCCTATTCTCCATGGTCGCCGAAAGGCCGCTGTCACCCGTCACCATCGACCTTGCTGAGCAGACCTTGAGCCTCCCCGATGGGCGTTCAGCGAGCTTCCCCATCGGTGCGTTTCATAAAGACTGCTTGCTGAAAGGACTCGATCCGCTGAACTACCTGCTCGCCTTCGAGGCTCGTATCGCCGCCTACGAGGCGACCCACAAGAAGGTAGAGCCCCTTCTGCGGGACGCTGACATGGCGTAGGGCGTAGATGCACGTTGGCGGCCAACCACGGCACTACCAGCAGCCTGACGTCGAGGACTGCCAGCGCGCACGGTATTCACCGGCGCCTACGACCTGACTAAGGAAGGTTCCATGAACAGCGTGCCCGTCCAACCTCCGCCCGCCGAGATCCCTGCCTTGAGCACGAGCTCTCGTATCTTGCTCGGGCCTGGGCCGAGCATGGCCCACCCGCGTGTCCTCCAGGCCATGGCCACACCGCTTCTTGGCCACCTCGACCCGGCCTTCCTGCAGATCATGGATCGGGTCCAGGATCTGCTGCGCTACATCTTCCAGACCCACAATCCGCTAACCATTCCCGTCTCTGGAACGGGAAGCGCGGCGATGGAGGCGGCGGTAGCCAACTTGGTCGAGCCGGGGATGCCGGTGTTGGTGTGCATCAACGGGTATTTCGGCGGACGCCTCGCCGACATGGCTCGCCGCTACGGCGGCCAAGTCGAGACCATCACCCGAACTTGGGGAGAGGTGTTTATGGGCGAGGATGTACGCCGGGCCCTCCAGGCCCGGCCAGCCCGAGTCATCGCCCTGGTCCACGCCGAGACCTCAACCGGCGCACAACAGCCGCTGGAGGAGATCATCCCCGTAGTCCACGAACATGGAGCACTGCTCATCGTCGATGCCGTCACCTCTCTCGGTGGCATCCGGATTGGCGTTGACGAGTTGGGGATCGATGTCTGCTATAGCGGCACGCAGAAGTGCCTGGGTGTGCCTCCCGGGTTGGGTCCCATCACCCTTGGGCCGCGCGCCGCAGAAGCCCTTCGTTCCCGCCCCAGTCAGGTGGCCAACTGGTACCTGGACCTTACACAGGTGCAGAAGTATTGGGGGAAGGAGCGCACCTACCACCACACAGCACCCATCTCAGCTATCTACGGCCTCTACGAAGGGCTGCGCGTGATCGCCGAGGAGGGCCTCGAAGCGTGCTGGGAGCGCCATCGACTCAATGCAGAGCTGCTGTGGGAGGGTCTGGAGGCGCTTGATCTCCAGCTGCTCGTCCCAAGGGGGCATCGCCTGACAACGTTGACAACGGTTCGCGTGCCTGCAGGAGTAGACGAGGCCGAGGTACGCCGGCGACTGCTGAGGGAGTACGACATTGAGATCGGCGGAGGCCTGGGGGAGCTGAAGGGCAAGGTGTGGCGAATCGGCTTGATGGGCTACTCGTCTCGGCAGGAGAACGTCCTGATGCTACTCTCGGCCTTGAAGCAACTCCTGCAAGGCAAGCGCGAGCACGCGTCCGCAAGCCGGAATGCTTCAAGCGAGGGATGAAGACCAAGAACACTGAGACGGAACTGTAGATCAGCGAGAGGCCTAACTCGGACCGTGCCTGCCCGCGCACGACCGAGCGTGAATGAACCGCCAAGCATCGCGAGACCGGCGTCAACGACAACAGGGACCTACGCGCCGCCACGCGGCACAGTATCTACCCAAGCGCAACATGCCATGGCAATCGCGCTGCAATCGTCCGATCCAGGCGTGGCCACGCGCGGGGCAGCGGCCGACGTCGTTGGGCTTCTGATGGATGGGCAGATGAGCTTCCGCACTCTCGGATCGGGTTCCTGTTCCGCAAGACTCGATCAACCAGGATGTGAGGTACAGTCATGTCCAACCAGTCCACACAACTCAGAAGGCTTATCGAGCAGACCGGTCCGCTCCTGCTCCCCGGCGTGTACGATTGCCTGACTGCGAAGATCGTCCAGGCGGCCGGATTCTCAGCTGCCTTCCTGGGAGATGGCGCGGTCTCGGTCAGCCGCCTAGGGTTGCCCGATTTCGGACTCGTGTCCTTGACAGAGGTGATCGAGAGGGCGCGCGAGATTTGTAGCTCCGTCTCCATTCCGCTTCTCGTCGACGTCGGCACAGGGTATGGCAATGCCCTCAATGTTCGCCGCACTGTCCGGCAAGTGGAGGACGCCGGCGCAGGCGGAGTCTTCTTTGAAGATCAGACCTGGCCCAAAAAGTGCGGACACATCCCAGGGAGAAGCCTGATTCCGCAAGCGGAGATGGTCAACAAAGTGCGCGCCGCCGCTGACGCCCGAAGCACTCCGAACTTTGTTATCGTGGCAAGGACCGACGCTCGGGCGATCGAGGGCTTGGATGCGGCCATCCAGCGCCTTCGCGCATACGGCGAGGCCGGGGCCGACGTGGTCTTCATTGACGCGCTGGAATCCCTGAACGACCTGCAGCGCACCGCCAGGGAGGTGCCCTATCCGCTGATGGCCAACATGCTCGAGGGAGGAAGAACCCCCTATCTCTCCGCCGGGGAGTTGGGAGCCATGGGGTACAAAGTCGTCATCTGGCCCGAGACACTGATGTACGCCGGTTTCGCAGCCATGATGGAAGTAGCCAAGGAGTTGAAGGCGAGCGGGACCACAAGCCAAAGCTCACGGGAAAAGATGACGGACTTTGGACGGCTCAGCGAATTCCTGGGCCTACAAGATCTGTACTCCCTGGAGAGGAGATATGCGTCCGAAGGATAAGCCCCCCTGGGCCGAGGATACGGGATGGAAGCGATGAAACGAGGGCCTCTGGTTTGTCTGCCCTGTAGATGCGGGCTCGCTTCGTAAGCACGGATAGAGCGTACAACAACCACGCGAGTTGCCGGGCTCAGCGATCTGCATCACCACCATCGGCACGCTAGGGTGTCGGGTCGATGGCGGTCTGTAGAACCCGGCCGCGGACCACGGACGGTTGACGGTGGGCGGTCGACCGCGATGGCTGCGATATAGCCCTGCTGCCCAAGCGCCTGGGCGCCCAAGTGCCCTAGCGCCTAAGCACTCAAGAGCCCAACCACCAATCCTCAAGCACTATTCACCGCCCACCGATCATGAACTGGAACAGGAGCTCCGTCGAATCCTTGACGATATCCGGCCCAAAGCCGTTGCCGAAGAGATCGTGCCCGGGTGAGTCCACGATGTGATGCTCGTTCGGGATGCCGAGCTCGTTCGCCCGGGCGATGATCGCATCCCCATACTCGATGGCTTGGGGGTCGTAGTTCCACTGGATCAGGAAGAGCGGCGGATCTCCCGCCTCCAGGAAGTCGGTGGAACCCATACCCTCGATGGCGATCACCCCTTGCACCTGGGAGGGATATCCCGGGTTGCTGATGTTGTCGCCCGTTGTCTCGTGGTTGTAACCCACGTACATCGAGGTGATCGAGCCAGCCGAGAACCCGCCGATGGCGATGCGCTGCGGGTCAATGCCCAACTCGTCGGCGTGTGCGCGCAGGTAGCGGATAGCCGCCTGGGCGTCCGATTGCGCGGCCAGCGCCATCGTCTGCCACGGCGTGCTGCTGCCCGGCGCCCGAAGCCGATAGTTGATCGAAACGAATACGTAACCACGCCTTGCGAACGCAGCCGCGTACTGCGCCGATCCGTCGCTCTCTTTCGAGCCCTGCACGAAGCCGCCGCTATGGATCCAGATCAGCGCCGGGCGCCGCGCCTCGGCGTCGCCTTTCGGCTCATAGAGATCCAGCAGGTGCGTCTGGGTTTGGCCGGAGACGTCCACCGATTGGCTGTACGCGAGATCGCTCTTGACACTCACGCTGGGGAAGATCTCATCGAGGTATCTCACGCCGCCCGGCGCCTGGCGGGAGTTGGCGTGAGCCCTCAGGGGGAGCGCCACGCTGGCCGCCAGGATGACCGGCAGCAGCAGGAGCCCAGGGAGCTTGGATTGCGCGTTCTTCGGCTGCATCGCCGAGGACCTCCTACACCCAGAGGGCAGGCTGGACAAAAGCCGGCGCGCTAGACATGCGGGCGCCAGAAGCCAATCCTGCAAGGTGGCCTTGGCCCGAGGCAAGTCGCTCGGCCGGTCTCTCGTCAGCTACGAAGAATCGTAGGGGCGCCGAGCCGCGAACGACACGGTACCGCAGTCCAGGCGGGGTAAGTACATTAGTCCTGGAGAGGCCGGCGTGTACGATCCTGCAGGCCAAGCGCGCCGAGCCGAGGCGGCCGCGCGGCGCGCGCAGGACAAGCGCCGGCCGATCCCTCTAGTCCCGAACCGAGAGGCGCAGCCATAGGTGATTGGGCAGGAAGCGAGCCAGCTCCGGGTCGAGGCTCTCGGGGCCCGCTTTCAGAGCCATGGCGGGCTCTGTCTGCTCGAGGCTCCAGGTAACCCGGCGCCCGGAAAACAGCTCCGGCTTGCGTTTAACCTGGTGATCCACAATCCGGAGCAACCCGGCGCGCATTCTCCGATTCTTGAAGACCGGGGCGCGGCGCGGTGGCTCCTCACCGAGGAGGAATGCGATGAAAGCACGTTCCACGTTCACCCGGGGAGGCTTCGGCGGCGGCGCCTCCTGGCGCCGCACGCCGAATGCCGTTTACAGGGGGAAACGGCTCGGCGGCTGGCTGACGACCTTGGTCGCCTGGGCCTTGGCGGCCGGACCCATCCTGGCTCCCCGAGCCGCAATCGCGGCCGGGCCGACCACCGAGGCGGCTCCCCGGCCCGGGGGTTTCGCCACCCAGGCCGACCTTTCGAGGGCAGCCGGCCTCGCTGCGCCTGCCTTGGCGCCTGCGGCGAGCGTCGTCAGCGGGCCGCAGAAGGTGATGGTCCTGCGAGTGTACTTCGCCGACTATGCCGCGACGAGTCGCTATACCAAGGCGCAGGTCGAGGGCTTCTTCACCCAGCTCGATCAGCTGTGGCGCGACACTTCGTACGGCGTGATGAGCATCGCCTACCAGGTGAGCGATCTCTACCAGCTCCCCGACAACCGCAGCGAGTACATCGACGATTTCGATACCGGCGACCTATCCAACGGCGGCAAATTCACCAAGGTGCTCAACGACGCCATCGCCAACGCTCCCGCGGACCTGGACTGGAGCGACCTGGCGGCGATCATGGTGGTGATGGCCGAGATCGATCCCAGCCAGTTCCATCGCGGGCAGGCCACGGGAAGTTGCAACCTGCCGATGGGCCCCGGCGGCGCGACGGCGGCTGTCGGGTGCGCCATCTTCAGCGAGAACCCCTCCGACAGCGACGTGAACATCTGGGGCCGCTGGGCGCACGAGGTCGGCCACGCCTTCCAGCAGGGCGGCCCCGCTCACCCGAGCAACTACAACAACGAGTTTGAGCTGCTGGACTCCAACTACCCCGGCCAGACGGGTGTCTTCGAGAAACAAGAGCACGTGGCTTTCCCCGGATGGCTGCCGACGGGCAAGTACCAGATCTTCGACCCGGCGAGCGGAGGCGGCACGGCCAATATCTGGGCGATGGAATACCCGCCGGCCGGTCTGCCCAACGCACAGGCGGTCAAGGCCAAGATCACCGACACCCTGTACTACCTGATCAGTGTCCGCCGCCGCGTCTTGGGCGACGAGCTGAACGGCGGCTTCACACCGCCCGGCATCCCCGACGAAGGGGTGCTGATCGAGCGCGTGTCGGAAGGCTCCGACCCTTGGGTCACCGTCAAGGGGCCTGGTGGGGATCGCAACGAGCTTTGGGGAGAGGGCGAGCTCTATAGCAACACGGGCGACGGGGTCTTTATCTTGGTGGCGAAGAAGATCGACGACGACCACTACCAGGTACGCGTCACCTACAATGAGCAATTTGCTATGCAGCCTGACGTCGGCCTTGAGCCGTGGGTCTCGCCGCCCGGCAACGGCTGGGAGACCACCGACATCTGGATCGACAGCCCGGTCAACGGTTTCGGCACGTACCGCTACGGCATGTGGAACGATCTCAGCGGCAACCCGGTCCCGGTTGGCAATGGGGACGCGCCAGCAATCGGCATGGGCAACCGCCTGTACGCCCGCGTGCGCAACGTCGGCGGGGCAACCGCCACCGACATCGTCGTGCACTGGGAGATCACCGATCCGCCCGGAGTGGGCATCGCCGGGGCCAGTGGCTGGGTCGAGATCGGCAGCGTCGACAGCGGCGGGTTCCCCGCCCTGGCCAGCCTGGCGCCGGGGGCCTTCACCGATGTCTATGCCGAATGGACCCCGGACTTCCCCATCCCGGATGAGGCGTTGGAAGACGGCCTGTTTGATTTCCACACCTGCATCCGTGTGCTGCTCGACCACGTCGCCAACGAGACCGCCTTCGGAAACCAGGACGGCGACCGAGAGCAGGAGAACGTCACGACCTTCCAGGCCGTCGAGGAGTCTGCCGGCGAGCCGATGGAGACTTCCATCCGCTTGTTCAATGACGATCTGTCGAATCCGAAGTTCTTCTACCTCAGCTACCGCAGCGACCTGCCGACCGATTGGCAGGTGGTGATCAACGGCGGCGACATGGGGGTCGAGCTGGCGCCGGGTGAAGTGCGCGAGATCCCCGTGAGCATCTTGCCGGGGGCGCCGGCGGAATTGGGCGATGTCTTCGGCGTGGATCTCGCAGCCTCCAGCATGCGGGTGCTGGTCAGCGACCTGGACCCGAACGACCAACATCATGAGTTCAAAACGCTGGGTGGAGTGCGGGTCGAGGTGCGCTCGATGCGAAAACCCAAGCTCAGCGCGGCGACGCAAACCAGCCCGAACGGCGTGCTGATCGTCGGCCGCCTGGATGTCGCCGACTTCCCGCGCTTCTACGACCCCGAACACCCGTTGCTCGTGATGCTCATCGGGCTGGACGCCAACCGACGCTTCGTAGAGGATTCGGCGGACGTTGTCCGCGTCGATCGGGAGGGGAACTTCCAGGGCCAGCTCCGACAGTCCAAGAGCGTGCCGACCCATGCCACCTGCCTGTTCGCTGGCACGGCCCTCCTGGCAAGCGCCTCGTGCGGCATGCTGGAGCTGCCTCTAGCCGACCTGGCGCTGACGAAATCGGCCGCGCCCAACCCGGTGGTCGCCGGGGCGAGCCTGACCTACACGCTGAGCGTGGTCAACCATGGGCCAGCGGCGGCCACGGGCGTGCGCCTGGTGGACGCCTTGCCCGAGGGTATGGTCCTGCTCCAGGCGAGCGCGTCGCAAGGCGTGTGCGCCCTGGTCGGCGGTGAGGTGCGCTGCGAGCTCGGTGTCTTGGCCGCTGGCGCATCGGCGGAGGTAAAACTGATCGTCCGCCCACACAAGCCCGGTATGGTAGAAAACGTTGCCACGCTGAGCGCGGCGCAGGCCGATCCCGTGAGCACAAACAATCAGGCGCGTGCTCGCACGCAGGTGCTCGCCGCCATCGATATCTGGCCGCAGCTCAAGACCAACGTGATCCTGCTCGGCACGAATCACAAGTTCCCCGTCGCGATCCTATCCAACCCGGGATTCGACGCGCCGAGGGAAGTGGATCGCCGCTCCTTGACCTTCGGTCGCTCGGGTGACGAGAAGAGCTTGTTCTCCTGCAACAGCAAGCCGAGCGACGTCAACGGCGACGGTCTGGGCGATCTGCTGTGCACTTTCCGCAGCAAGCCAGCCGCCTTCCGCCTTGGCGATGTCCTTGGCGTGCTGAGGGGCAGACTGCTGAACGGGAAACCGTTCGAAGGAGTGGATTCGGTCCTTGTGCTACTGCTGAACAAGACTAATCCGGCGGCGGAGTAAGTCCCCGGACGCTCCCGGGTGAGCAATCAGACTTCGGAAGTCGCAGGCATCCTGCGACTTCCGAAGTCGATGAATCGTCTCTTCGAAGTGACGCTCGCTCGGAATCCCTGGCCCGCTCTCGCGCGGGTCCCGCTAGCAACGCCTGCGGGGGCCGGCCTCGCTGGTCCCGAACCAATAGATGCAGCAACTGTCGGCAGGGCAGGAAGCGGGCAAGCTCTCGGGAGCGGCTTTCAAAGCCATGGCGGGCTCGGCCGCAGCCATTTCGGCGAAGGCCGTCGAAGCGCCGGGACGCGGCGTAGGCTGGTCGATGAAGTCCAGGCTGCAATCGTCCGTGTCCTGCGTCGGCGGGACGCGCTGCAGGGAATGTCCTACCGGAACTCCGGGGTGCGGGCGGACGCCGGCGTAGCGACCGCTGCCCCAGACCACCACGTCGATCGCTCCGTCGGCCGAGCCGAGCAAGAGCAGCTCATCTCCAGGGTTGGACGGGGCGAACGCGCCGGCGGCCCAGGAGGGATAGGGCGCCAGATCCGGCACATCGGGGTCGGAGCCGAGCATCTCGAAGTTCGGCTTGAAGCCGTAGCGGGCCAGGAAGTCGGTCGCCCGCACGGCGACGAGCAGGGATTGCCCCGGACCGACCCGTGAGCCCTGCGGGAAGCGGAGCATGCCTTCATCTCCGCCGAGCGTTTCTTCATCCCCGATCTTGTAGGGGCGCAAGTTGATCTCCCCTTGCGTGGGGTTGAGTATCTCGACCCATGCCGCATCGAGCGGGACGGTGATCCCGTCGCCGGAGAAGACCTGCACGATGAGCAGATGCTCGGGCGCGGGGAGCGTGGAAGTCGGCGTGGGGCTTTCACTCGGCGTCGCCGTGGGCGAGGGCGTCTCGCTCGGCATGGAGGTCGCCGTCGGCGTGTCCGTGGGTGGAGGGAGCGGCGTCGGCGTGTCGGTCGACGCAAGAGTGGGCGTGTGGGTCTCGGTGGGGGTCAGTGTGGGCGAGGGTGTCAGCGTGAACGTCGCGCTGGGCGTCGGCGAAGGGGTGGCGGTGAGGGTTGAAGTGGCTGTAGGGGAGGGCGTGGCCGAAGGGCTGACCGTGAAGGTTGCGGTGGGCGTGGCGCTTGGCACGGGCGTAGCGGTCTTCGACGAAGTGGGTGTGGCTGTAGGAGAGCTTGTGAGGCTGGAAGTGGGCGAGGACGTTGCCGCCAGCTTCTCCCACCAGACCTGGATGCGGGCGTCGCCCTGGTTTTCGAAGTACTCGAGGCGCAGGGTGTGGTTGCCTGCCGAAAGAGTCTGGGTCGCGGCCAGCTCGCGCACCGCGCCGTCGGTCCAGGCGTCGATCGCTAACTGGCCGTCGATCCACAGGCGCGCGCCGTCGTCGACGAGGACATGGAAGCGGTAGGCGGCGGCTTCAAACCCCAGCGAACGGCTCCAGCGCACGGAGAAGTCATCGGCTGGGAGACCCGGCGCGGGCGCGGCCCGCTTCCAGTCGAAGTTGAGCTCGCGATCGTTGCGCACGAGGAGCGGGTTGCCCTGCAGCGCTCGCCCGACGAAGTACTCCGCGCGCCAGGCAGCCGGATCGATCGTGGGCGTGGCGGCGACGCCGATGCGCACGAAGAAAGCATCCGTCCCGCGCTCCCCGATTCCAAAGAGCACCCCGGCTGCATTGCGCAGCTGCCAGTTCCCCTGGAACGAGCCGGTCTGGGATGGCGCACGCAAGTCGACTCGGATATCCAGCGTGCCGCCGGGTGGCACGTTACCCGGAATAGGGAAGGCGGCTGGCCCGCCCATGCGCTCGCCGGAGACCTGGACGACGGCGTATCCCGACGTCCAGGTGCAAGAGCCTGCGTTTCTCAGTCGCCAGATCTTGGTGAACGCTGTGCCAGGCGCGAGGATCATGCCGTCGGGGATGGAGACGTCACCGACGAAGGACGCCCGATCGCAGGGAAGCGCGGTGGGGGGGAGGGGCTGTGTCGCCGTAGGGGCGACCGGCGTGGCGCTGGGCGCGGCGGTCTCGGAGGCGGCAGGCGTGGCCGGGAGGTCCGTTGGAGCCGGCGTGTCGGTCGGTAAGGGAGCAGCAGTGAGAGACGGTACAGCGCTCTGGGTGAAGTAGGCGGCCACCGTTTGGGCGATGGAGGTCGCCGAGCCGGCGGGATCCGGCGGCGTCGTCGCGGGGAGGAGGTCGCAAGAAGAGACAAACACTCCGAGCAGCAACGCGGGCAGGGTCAAGGACCACGGTCGGCGCGCAAGGCTGCCGAGCGGTCGGGCTTTGGTTGTCGAAGGAACGTCTGCACGAATCATGGATGAACCATCCTTGGAGTATATGAAGCCGTACGACTTTCGATGCCCTCGAAGAGAAGGGTCCTTCTCCCTTGACGTTTCCCGGTCGTACAAGGTTCCTGCTCCAGGGAAAGCGATCCGTCTCCTGAATCCCACCTCCCCTGCCGGAGCCGAGCATCGGCGGCCAAACGGTTCGCGCATCTTATCTGATCAGGACCGCTGGCGCAATGCCCCTCTACTCTCCCCCTCCCCGGCCGGGTGCATCCCACGCTGCAACTGTCCGTTCATCAGGGGCGAGGAATCCGCTGTTGGAGCGAATCAGGGTTCCCACGGCTTGGCGGCGGCACCTCCTGGCGCCGCACGCCGAATGCCGTTTACAGGGGGAAACGGCTCGGCGGCGGACGCTTCGCCCCTACGCGAGACCCGTCATCCTCGGCGCTAAGCATGGGCTCGACAGCTGCCGCACTAGGGGAGATGCACCCCTCCGAGTCTCGGTTTGTGTGGAGCCGGGAATCGACTTAAGATTGAACCGTCACCGTGCGTCGCACTCGTGGTCGATGGAATGGTGGGAAGCGAAATGCCAGACTGCCAGGAGGAGGTATGAGATGCCCAACCCGGACAATTCGTCGCCAGAGGTGGGCCGCCGCGGGGAGGTCGCCACGCTTGGCGGAGGCTGCTTCTGGTGCCTCGAGCCGGTGTTTGAAGAGGTGATCGGGGTTGAGAAGGTGGAGGTGGGCTACGCCGGGGGTGGCGTGCTGCACCCGTCTTATGAAGAAGTGAGCACAGGGCGGACCGGCCACGCCGAGGTCGTGGAGATCACCTTCGACCCGCAGCGGGTGTCCTTCCGCGAGCTGCTGGAGGTCTTCTTCACCATCCATGACCCCACCACGCCCAATCGCCAGGGGGCCGATAGAGGCCCGCAGTATCGCTCGATCATCCTGTACCATAGCGAAGAACAGCGCCAAACCGCCGAAGGGTTGATCGGCGAGTTGCAGGCCGAGGGCGTCTGGGGTGCGACGATCGTCACCGAGTTGGCGCCGTACGCCGGCTTTTATCGGGCAGAAGAGGTTCACCAGGCCTACTACCGCAAGAATCCAGGGGCCGGCTACTGCCGCGCCGTGATTGCGCCCAAGCTGGCCAAGTTCAGGGCCAAGTACGCCTCTCGGTTGAGGGGCGCCGCGCAGCGGGCCTAGCGGGAGGGAAAACATGAGAAACGTCCAGCTCGCAGGGCTCATCTTCCTGCTGCTCGCCGGATGCCGAACCACCAGCGACCCGTCTGCCACGGCGCAGCGAACGCCCGGCCAGGAAGCGCAGGTCTCGCCCTCCGCGCCGAGCAAGGATGTCGGCGCCGCGCCGCCTGTGACGGAGTCGCCGATCTCTGCAAGCGAGACACACACCGCGCTTCCGGCCGCCGTTTCGCTGCCGGACGCGCCGCTATCCGAGGAGGGGCCGTGGTGGATCTTTCACACCTACGAGGGCATCTGGGCGGGCAATCCGGATGGCAGCGGCCTGACGCTGGTCCTCGACCGTTCCGGCCCCGGCTCGGACACCGCCGCCTATCTCTACGCGCCTACGCCGGCGGGGGGTCTTCTGGCGCTGATTGAGATCGAAGACCAGTACGCCATGTCTCCACCCTTGCTGCGTCTGCTCAGCATTCCCCAGGGTCAGCTCACGCCCATTGCCCAACTGCACCCGCAGGCGGTCGACCCCGCCGGCGGCCCACAGGCGGATGACCGTTGGGTCGCCTCCGGTCTGTGGAACGCGATGGCCTGGTCGCCGGATGGCCAATGGCTGGCGTTCAACGCTGTGATCGATGGACCTTCCGGGGATCTCTACGTCTACTCAGTCGAGCGGGATGAGATCTCACGGCTCAGCGACGGCCCCACGGAGACTGTCTTCCCGGTGTGGTCCCCCGATGGAGAGCGGATCGTCCACGGCGCCGTCGAGCGCCTGTATTTCGGCTATTCCGGAGCCGGCTATGACTATTCGGGCCTCTGGTCGGCGAGGGTCGATGGTTCGGCGCTCGACTTGCTCTTCGCAACCCGCGTGAATGGTTTCGAGGAGGTTCTCGGCTGGCTATCCGACACGACGATCTTGCTGGACACCTACGTCCCTAACGAGATGCTGGACTGCGGCCATCGTGATCTTCGCACGATGGATGTCGTCACCCATGAGATGCGTACACTTCTGAGCGATCGTTTCACAGCGCCCAGCTATGATCCGAAAAGCGAGACCTTGCTTCTGGCAGTGGTCGACGATCCGGCGTGCCAGCAGGAACTGACGCCTGGCATTTACCGGGTGGATATCCGGTCTGGCGCCCCGCCGCTGCAGGTCGTCGAGGATCAGGCCTACGAAATTGCCTGGTCGGAGGAGGCCGGCCTCTTCTTCGCCGCGACGGAATTCGGAGCCCTGGCGGTCGATACGGCAGGCCAATTCATCGATCTCGTCGTCCCCGAGGGCGCCTTCGGGCTGCCGGTGGTGGCGCCGGGATCTAAACGGCTGGCGTGGACGGGGAATGAGCTCTGGGTCGGAACCCTTCAGGACAACCTTGAGCAGCCGCCGCGACAGATCTATGCCGCAAGGGTTCGGGCTGTGAGCTGGAGCCCGGATGGGAGACAGCTGCTCTTCACGGCCGATGCTGGGTTGTTCGTCGCCTCCGAGCCGGAGTTCACGCCGGTGAATGTCATCGGGCTTGGCGCGTCCCGGCTCGTTTGGGTGATGCCTCCAGCGAAGTAACTTCCGCGGTCCGTGATCCGTCGTCCGTGGTCTGCCGTCGACCGTCCGCTGGCCAACGGTGTCGCCTATTGCCCCACACTGGCGCCCGCCG
>Ga0209642_10000798_pt1 | contig 20691 bp, 18 predicted proteins | sample RifCSP19_2_FD_184025 | JGI IMG/M metagenome (GOLD analysis project Ga0209642, IMG submission 184025) | Soil microbial communities from Rifle, Colorado - Rifle CSP2_sed 19_2 (SPAdes) (version 2) | ecosystem: Environmental > Terrestrial > Deep subsurface > Rock core/Sediment | place: Rifle... | reverse complement strand
CGTCCTGGCCCTTGAAGCGGGGGAGACCGTTACGGCCGCCGCAGCCGTGCCTCAGTTTGATGCGACAGGCTACATCAACATGGCGACGGGCAGTGGAAAGATCAAGCGAGCCTCTCTATCCGAGTTCGCCTCCGTCCGTCCGGCTGGGCTGATTGCCATCACGCTCGAACAAGGGGACCGCCTCGGCTGGGCACGCGTCACACATGGCGAGAATGAGCTGATGGTCGTGACCGAGCAAGGCCGGGCGTTGCGATTTCACGAGGACAGCATCCGCCCCATGGGCCGCCAGGCGGCAGGTGTGCGGGCGATCAGCCTGCGCCCAGGTGATCGTGTCACCAGCATGGAAGTCGTCGATCCGGATGGCGATCTGTTGGTTGTCACGGAGAAAGGCTACGGCAAGCGCACCCCTCTCCGCCAATACCCGGCGAGGGGAAGAGGCACAGGCGGCGTGATCACCCTTGCCCAAGACAAGCTCGATACCACAGGCCCCATTGCTTCGGCGCGCGTCGTGGGCGAAGGGGATGATCTCACGGTCATCACCAGTGGTGGCAACGTCTTGCGCACGAAGGTGAACCAGATCAAGCAGGCGGGTCGTGCGACGATGGGCGTGCGCCTCATCGATCTCAAAGAAGGCGAGATGGTGGCCTCGGTCGCGCGCATCGCGGCGATGGAGCTGCAGCAGGCCGGCGCCGAAGAAGAAGTCGCCTCGGCGTGATCCGTGGTCTTCGACTTCGGAAGTCCCCCCGACTTCCGAAGTCCTTGTGTGTAACAAAGTTCGTCCCCGTTCGTTCTCTCCTGTAGGGCAAGTGGTACAAGATCCCAATCCGCCTTCATCCAACCGGTTGTCTTTGGGGGCGTAGTGTTCATCGAGTCCGCTCACGCCGCCGGGTGGGCGAGGAGGCGTTTCTAGGAGGTTATCGGCCTCGACATGATCCCGGTCGCCTTCAACCTTTCACTGACTCGCCGGAGGGAACAACATGTCAAACACAGCATCTCGCTGGCTACGACTCCCCATCCCAATCTTGCTCTCCCTTGTGGTTCTGGCCATCGCCCGGATTCCGGGTCGCGCCCAGCAACCACCACCACCGCCGGACGAACCCCAGGCGGCGCAGGTGTGCGAACAATTCCTCAGCCACGCGCCATGGCGGGACATGATCTCGGCCGGCTTCGAGCTCAAGCTGCTAGCCGCATGCGCCCAAGCCCCGGCCGGCGGCGGAGCCGAAGTCGCCGCGGGGATTCTCGTCGAATCCATCAACGATGTCCTGGTAAACGATCCCCTCTCTGACAAGGGCCTGTCGACCACCCAGAGCGAGACGTCCCTTGCGGTCCGGCCTTCCGACGGCAGATTGTGCGCCGGATGGAACGACTCGCAACATTACGCCAACCCGCCGAGCAACAGCTTCACGGGCTATGGCTACTCGACGAATGGCGGCCAGACGTGGGTCGACGGCGGCGCCTTGCCTCCGATTCAGGGGCATGTCAACTATGGGGACCCTGACGTCGACTTCCGTGCTAAGGACGGCAAGTTCTACTTCGCCACACTCGATAGCCTAGGCCTGGCGATGCATGTCTCATCCGATGGTTGCCAGACGTTTGCCTCGCATTACCAGATCCATTCCGGGAGCGGAGATGACAAGGAGTTGATGGCGATCGACAATTGGAATGGCAGCCCCTACTACGGGCGCTTCTATGTCGCCTGGACCGATTTCGCCGTCGGCGGCTACATCCGTCTCACGTCCTCAGACGACGGTATCTCCTGGAATGCTCCTGTCGACCTGCACCCGCGCGATACACGCGACGTGCAAGGGGCCTGGCCGACAGTTGCCCGGAATGGCGACGTCTATGTGTCTTGGGTCCGTTGGAATCCTTACCCCTCCGGACCCATCGATATCGAGGTGGTTCGTTCCACCGACGGAGGCCGGACCTTTCAGCCTGTGACGAATCCCATCAGTGGAGCGGTCAACCCCCGTGATGCATCAGCGACCTCGACGTGCGGGCGCCCGGCGCTCAAGGGCAATATCCGCTACCTCCCCTCACCGCAGATCGAGGCCGACCCGCAGGGCGTGCTGCACCTCGTCACCACTTATGATCCGGACGGCTACAACACCGGCGATGTGAGCGACATCTTCTACTTCCGTTCTGTCGACCAAGGGCGTTCCTGGTCGCAGCGCAAACTCAATGACGACGGCAGCAACGCAGATCAGTTCTTCCCGTCCCTTCTCGTGAACTCGAACGGCGCGATTGGCTCCTACTGGTACGACCGGCGTAGCTCCGCCAATGGCGTTGCCTTCGAGTTCTACCGAGCTGTCTCCATGGACGGTGGCCTGACGTGGGGACAGAATGCCCTGACGAGCGATGCGCCGTCGGGGGTGCCGACTCTCGCCCCCAACTTCGACCCGATCGTCGCCTACTGCTACATGGGGGACTACAACGAAGGGGATTCGGACTCGGGAAACTTGTACCTGATCTGGTCCGACAACCGAAACACCCAGAACAACCACCCTGACCCAGACGTGTGGTCTGAGAGGGTCGCACTCGGAGTGATCCCACCGACGACGGTCACCCCCACGACCACCGCAATCACGGTCACCCCCACGAGCACTCCCGACGTCCTGCCGACCACCGTCACCCCCACGGTAACCCGGACGTTCACCCCCTCCATCACGCCGACCGTGGTCACCATCACGCCCTCCCCAACGCCGACGCGCACGACGGCAACCTTCACTCCCAGCCCTACGACCACCGCACTCCCGCCAGGCAATTCCTGCACTATCGACCTGGTCACCAACTCCCACAACTGTGACGGCGTGGGCGCGATTTCGTTCGTGGTGAGGCCCGGCAACTCAACGGCTGTGATACGGATCAATCTGAACCCGGCCGGGAGCGGCTTCGTCAGGGCGGTGTTTGATCTCAAATACGGCAGCGCCCCTATCGGCTGGACGCTCAATGTCGGCGATTCCCAGTCGAACAACGGATTTGGCGGCGATGGTGGCGACCAGAGCAACGACGCCGAAATGCAGCTCTATGGATCGAAACTGTCGGTCTTCGGGCGCGACGGGACGCCGCGCCGCAATGTGCTGAATCTCACCAGTGCGGTCGCCCCGGGCGCGTTCAGCGTCGAGGTCAGCAATGAAAGGCTGGTTTGGACAGGCGGGGACTTGAACTCCGAATACCTCTACGCCCTCGCCGGCCAGCCTGATTTCGAAGGGCCCGTGAACTACGATGTCTACGCCGGCTTCAACCGCACGATCGGCAACGGCTCCCGGCGTGGCAGCGGGCTAAGCTCGGTGACGATCACGCTCTACGGCCCTTCCATCGTGCCGGCGAAATAGGCCCCGGCCAAGCCGGTCGTACTTCTGCTTTCACGGACTACCCGGGAGCAACACGCTCCCGGGTGCCTTTTCAACCTTGGCCTGTGCCATGAGTTGGGGGAGGTTCCGATTCGAGACGCCCATTCCGCCAAGAGGCATGGACGCCACGGTCCGCCTCCCCAATCAGCCGTTGGGCCATGGCGACCAGGCGCTCAGGGTCCCCACTTGTGCAATAGGTGACTGAGCCGCGGATTGTGCCCGGATTGACCAGGCCGCGCTCGTTGAGCAGCCGCGCCGCCTGGCGGGCGATGGCCGGCGACGGGTCGATAACCTGGACCTGCGGGCCAATGAGCTCGCGAATGAGGGGGATTACGAACGGGTAGTGGGTGCACGCCAGGACGATCGTGTCCACACCGCGGGCGATCAGGGGCTTCAAGCCGATTTCGAGAATCCGGCGCGTCTCTGGCCCTGTCAAGTCGCCGGCCTCGATACATTCCACCAGGCCTGGAAGCGTCTGTTCAAGGACCTCGATGCCCGCTGCGAAGCGTTCCACGACGGAGGCGAAGAGCTCGCCCTGGAAGGTCGTCGGCGTGGCGAGCACGCCCACCCGTTGCGTGCGGGTGGCCAGGACGGCCGGTTTCACGGCTGGCTCCATGCCAACAAATGGCGTCTCTGGGTGAAGGCCCCGCAAGTGGTGAAGCGCGGCCGCCGAGGCCGTGTTGCAGGCCACCACGATCAGCTTCACCCCTTGGAGTAGGAGAAACTCGGCAATCCCTTCGGACAGGGCGCGTACTTCCTCGCGCGGCCGCGCGCCGTACGGGACGTGCGCTTGATCGGCGAAGAAGACGATATCTTCTTGCGGGAGCTGGGGTCGGATCTGGCCCAGGATCGAGAGACCGCCAATGCCTGAGTCGAAAACCCCGATGGGCCCCTGGCGCGTCATTGGCGAGCTCGTTCAGAGTCGTCGAGCGGTCGAACCGGTCGACCACACGCAATCGCGCGAGCGGTGGTCGTGGGGCGCCTAGCCCTTTCGCTTCTCGACGAGGCGGGCGCGCTTCCCGGTCCGCTCACGCAGATAGTAGAGTTGTGCTCGGCGCACGCGAGCGCTGCGCTGCACCACAACCTTCTCGATGCGCGGCGAGCGCAGGAGGAAGGTCCTCTCCACACCGACGCCGTGGGACGCGATGCGGCGGACGGTGAAGTTGGCGTCGTTACCGCCCTTGCGTAGACGGATCACCGTCCCCCGGAACTCCTGGACCCTTTCTCGATCGCCTTCTCTGATGCGCAGGTGGACACTCACCGTGTCGCCAGGATGCAGGCCGGGGATATTGGTGTTGACGGGAGCCTCGAGAGCCTTGATCGGATCCATCATGTTCATTTACCCTTGCGGAGACAAGTGGCCGCCCTTCTCTGCCGGGCGGCGACGCAAGTATACCATAGATTGTTGAACTGTCATGGAGAGAGCGGTGATCGACCACGCGTCTTCCCTTCCCGTGCAGGAGTCTGCAGCGGAGTGCGCAGGGACTAAGGCTCTTGGGCCAAGGCGAGGAACAATCCTGCGATGGATTTCGTGTCACGTAGCGACCCGTCGCGAAGGTGTCCTAAGGCCTCCTCCCTGCTCAGGCGCAACACTTGCAAGTCCTCATCCTCATCAGGCGGCAGTGGCGCGGGAGTGAGATCCTGGGCCAGGTAGAAGTGGAGGAGTTCGGTCGAGTACCCGGGGGCGATGAAGGAACCACCCAGGCTAGTGAGCTTGCCGGGTGACATGCCGATCTCTTCCCTGCACTCGCGCCGCGCGCATTCGAGCAGATCTTCGCCGGCACGGACCGAGCCTGCTGGCAACTCCAGCAGCCACTCGCCGGCAGGATGGCGATACTGCCGCACGAACCAGATCATGCCTTCTGCATCCATGGGGACCAAGGCGATCGAAGGCGTGTGGTCGACAAGGTCCACCCTCAACTGACGACCGTTCGGGTCTAGCACCTCGTCCACGCGGACATCAAAGATCTTGCCCTTGAATACGATATCGGAGCGGATGAGCGAATAGGCCATGCTCGGTCTCCAGGAAGAACGAGGGGCGACCGATGCGGTCGCCCCGTTGATGCGGTCACGCAGCGCGCCCTAAGGGATATTCAGAATCTGGCCGGGATAGATCACATAGGGATACGCGAGGTTGTTCAGTTCGATGAGCCGAAGCGGATCCACACCGAACTTGCGGGCGATGGAGTACACCCACTCACCTGGTTGGACCACATACGTTGTGCCGCCCGCGAGCGGAGTTAGGGTCGGGTCGCTGGAGGGCGTCGCAGGGACAGGGATCGTGAGCACTTGCCCAGGCTGGAGCACGTAGGGATGTTGCAGGTTGTTGAGGCGGATGAGCTCGTCCGGGTCGACCGCGAACTTCTTGGCGATCGAGTACACCCACTCGCCCGGCTGGACGGTGTATTGCCCGGATTGACTCGCTGGCGGCGTCGGGGTGGGCGTGGAGCTCGGCGCCCCGCCTGTGGGAGACGGCCCCTCCGGCGTCGCAGCGAGGGTCGTGGTGGCCGTCGCCTGCTCAGGCGTCGAAGTCGAAGTGGGGAGCGGGGAGGGCAATTGGATAGCCGACCCTGCAGCGAGTGCGGTCTGAGTCAGGAGAGCGGAGCGAACGGCCTCCATCGTGGCTTGTTGTGCGGCCAGCAGTTCGGGCGTCAACTCACCCGTGCCTCCTGAAGGAGGCGGAGTGGATACGGATCGCGTGCAGGCGCCAAGGACGACCACGAGGCTCAAGAGGCAGGCAAGGGCCAAGGTTCTCAGGCGCTGAATGGCCATGATCTCCTCCTGCGGTCGGGGGGCATGGGGACCACCCCGGGCGACCACTGCGCGGATCGTAGCACAAGCGTTTGGGTACGTCAAGCGGTGTGAGGCAGGACCCTAGACCTAGGCTCAGCGGGTGAGACCGCCGCAAGCCTGGCGGTCCTGTAGAGCCCATGCGCACCCAGCGACGAGGCGGGTCTCAGGGATCCATGGACGGGCTTGTCTGCTCTTGGTTGGCTCGAACGGCGGGGGCCCTGCGGACTCCGGCGCCCTTGGGCATCATCGCGCGCCGCAAAGCTTCTCAACATCCGTCCAGATCTCAGGCATCTGCAGCGTTTCGGCGAACTGCTTGAGCCAGTGCTCGACGCGCCCCATATCCAGGTCCTGGTTTGCGTCGCAGATCGCCCGAATGTCCTCCAAGTCCCTCGCACGGTGTGCAACGCCTTTCATAATCACCAGGTCTTCCGCGGTTGGCAGCCGGATTGAGAGTCCCCCGACCGGAATCAATTGGCTGCGCTCGACGGCCTCCACTTCGAAAGGCAACATGCCCAAAGAAATATCCACATTGATTAGGCTTTCCTCATGGCGGAGGAGCATCACGTGATTCTTGCGGGCAAATCCATCGGCGTCCTCTATCCTCGGGAGCAATCCTTCTTGCGCGGCTGCATCCAGGAGGAGTGGTATCTGGCTGAGAGAAAGCAGGATCACGGCGTCCAAATCTGCTGTGAGGCGGGGCTTGCCAAGCAAGCTGGCGGCGATCCCGCCGATGACCATGCCGCGGTCGCCCATACGTTCGAGCAGGCGCTGGAGCGCAGCCAAGGGGCCAAGCAGCGGAGAAATCTCCGCGGCAGTGCTCATTGGGCCTCTTTAAGCCTGGCCCAGCGTTCGAATTCGATGGCCTCCTGAAATTCATCCGGTCCAGGTGAGATCCCCAAGCCGTTGGCAAGCCGGATCAGGGCATTCAATTGACTCCAACGTACCTGCGGCGATGTCGACCGCATTTCCATCCGTTCGATCTGCTCGACGGCTCGCCAACGCTCCCGGTACTCGTGCAGTGTCGCGTCAGCCATGGCTGCATTCTAGCACACCGTCCAAAAGCCACCGCCCCGCTCGTGACGCCTCGCGGGGCGGTTGATGGCTGAGAACGGACTTTGACAGTCTAGCGCAGGGTCGGGCGGAATTTGTAGCCGTACACCAACATGCCCCGCTCGCCGTCCGAACGAAGCTTGCGTGTGACCATCTCCACCGGCATTCCCAGGGACACGGGATCGGCGCCCAAGTCGGTAAGTTGCGCCGTCACCAGGGGGCCTTCTTCCAACTGCACCAAGGCCAGCGTGTATGGGGCGTTCTCCTGATAGCCAGCGGGCGGCTGGTTAACGGTGGTGTACGAATAGACCTCGCCGCGACCGCTGAATTGGAATGGGATTCGGGCATCCTCCCCGCACTCGGGGCAAATGTCCCTTGGCGGGAAGATCTTCTCCTCACAGTGGGGGCAGACCTCTCCCACCAACGCGTATCTCTGTTGGTTCAGTCTCCAATGCCGCGCAATTTCCATGCCAGCTACCTCTGTCCGATGGTCGAATTCAGGCGGAAGTGTAAGGGTTCCGGACTCTCAAGAACTATCAAGCGCCTCTCATTTGCCCTCGCGAATGAGAATGTGCGTTGCAGCCGTTGAACCGGCGCCGCCCAGGCACTGCGCCATCCCGATCCTGGCGCCCGCGATCTGGTTCTCGCCGGCTCGCCCTTGAAGTTGCAGGGTCAACTCCGCCGCTTGATAGACGCCGGTTGCGCCGCCCGCGTCCCCGCGAGCCTTGGATCCTCCGAAAGTGCTAATCGGCAGGCGGCCTCGAACTCCAATCGCGCCGTCCTGCGCCAGGCGCCATCCCTGGCCGCGCGGCGCGAAGCTGGCGGCCTCGAGGGAAAGGGCCGCGTAAATGCTGAACAAGTCGTGGAGTTCGAAGAGGTCGACATCGTCCGCCGTGAGACCGGCCTGCGCATAGGCATTGTTGACAGATTGGCTGGCGGCCTGAAGCCAAAGCATATCCCGCTGGTCGTGCAAGGCGACAGGGCTAGTGGCGACGGCGGAAGCTGCGATGCGGATGGGCGGGAATGGAAGATCGGGCGGCAGTCGCTCCGCGGACGCCAGAAGCAAGGCGGCTGCGCCGTCAGCCATCGGGGCGGCGTCCAGCATGTTGAGCGGTTCGCTGACCATGGCGGCTTGCGCGTACGCCTCCGGCTTGATGGCGCGCCGGAACATGGCATTGGGATTCGCGACGGCGTTGGCGTGGGCCACGAGGCTGAACCCGGCCAGCGCATCCGGAGGTGCCTGGCTCTCGTGTAGGTAGCGGCGCATGATCAATGCCGCCTGTGCAGACTGAGTAATCCCTTGCGAAGCCTCAAAGTCAGCGTCGGTGCTTCCCGCAAGTGCCGCTTCGACCTCGGGGCCGATCCTGTCGGTCACCTTCTCTACCCCAAGAACTAAGACGACCTGCTGCAGACCTGAAGCGACGGCCAGATACGCTTGACGAAGGGCAAGGCCGCCGGAAGCGCCAGCCGCCTCCACCGTGACAGCCTCGATCCCGCGCAGTCCAGCGAAATCGGCGATCAGAGCGCCCAGTTGTAGCTGACCCGACAGTGGTCCCGAAAGCATGTTTCCGACATAGAGGGCTTGGGGCGTCAAGCTCGGCGCTTCCGCACGAGCGGCCGAAATCGCCTCCAACGCAAGAACCCGCAAGGATTTCTCCCAGTGTTCTCCCACAGGTGTCATCCCTGCGCCGACAACATAGACCTGATGGGGAGTGCGTCGTTCCACGCCTTACTCCACCCTGAGCTTGCCGCGCATGCGGGCGTAGGTCGCATAATCGATCTCGCTGCGACGGGCAATGTACTCTTGGGTTCTTGGCGCCCGTTCACGCCGCTGCGGTAGAGCCGCGGTCACGCGCAGGCCAAAGGCATCCGACCCAGCCCCGGAGCCGTATGAAACGAGCAAGATGCGGTCACCGGGTTGGGCGACATCGAGGATCGCCGTCAGGCCGACCAAAGCGGATCCGGCGTAGGTGTTGCCGATCCAGGGGACTAGGAGTCCGGTCTCGATCTGCTCCGGCTTGAACCCAAGAGCGCTTGCCACCCTCTGGGGGAACTTGGTGTTGGGCTGGTGGAAGACGGCGTAAGTGTAGTCGCTGGCCGTCGTGCCGCTGGCCTGCATCAGCGCCTGCGCGGCGGCTGTGATGTGCTTGAAGTAGGCCGGCTCACCTGTGAACCTCTCGCCGTGTTCGGGATACTTCTCGTCGGCGCGGCGCCAGAAGTCTGGCGTATCGGTCGTATACGAGTATGAGGACTCGAAAACAGCCAAGGCCTGGTCGGCAGGGCCGAGCAGGTAGGCGGCGCCGCCCGCCCCAGCGGTATACTCCAAGGCATCCCCTGGACGCCCCTGCGCCGTGTCCATCCCGATGGCAAGCGCATAGTCCGCCATCCCCGAGCCGACAAAGCCGATGGCGGCTTGCATGGCTTCTGTGCCGGCCTTGCAGGCGAATTCCCAGTCGGCAGCCTGCGTGTGGGGGACGGCGCCGATCGCCTCCGCGACCACGGTTGAAGTGGGCTTGACCGAGTAGGGGTGCGATTCCGAGCCGACCCAGACGGCGCGGATCGCCGCCGGGTCGATCGCGGCGCGCGCCAGGGCGTTCCGGGCGGCCTCGATGGACATCGTGATCACGTCTTCATCGAGGCCGGCGACCGCCTTCTCGTGGATCGGCAGGCCCGCCGCCCCTGGGCTCCAGACTCGGGCGACTTCGCTGGCAGGCAGCCGGTAGCGTGGGATGTAGGCTCCGTACCCGGCGATCCCTACCTCGCGCAGCGGCTTGAGCATCTTCGGCGTTCTCGAATCCGTCATTGCCATAGGCTACACGCTTCTCCTACACCCGACTTCGGAAGTCCTCTGTGAGTGTACTGAATCTAGCGATCACTGCGGCCGGAATCTTCTAGCAACTCCTGGGCACGGTCCAACCTGACAGTTCCTTCTTTCACCAACTGACGCGCGATGCGCTCGATGGCATCCCCTTGAGCGCCGGCGGCGATCGCCACTTGCCGGGCGTGCAGGCCCATATGTCCGCGCTGGATGCCTTCGGTGGCCAAAGCGCGCAAGGCGGCCAGATTCTGTGCCAGTCCGACGGAGACGATGACCTCGGCGAGCGCGCGCGCGCTCGTCACTCCCATCAAGGCCAGGCAGGCCTTGGCCGTCGGGTGCACGCGGGTCGCTCCACCGACGATTCCCACGGCGAGCGGCATCTCCAACTCCCCTTCGAGCGCGCCGCCCTCCCCGACCCACCAACGGCTGAGGGAGGTGTAACGGCCAGAACGAGCCGCGTAGGCATGGGCGCCTGCCTCGACCGCTCGCCAGTCGTTCCCGGTGGAAATGACCACCGCGTCGACGCCATTCATGATGCCCTTGTTGTGGGTCGCCGCCCGATAGGGATCTGCCGCAGCGAACGCCCAGGCCTCGACGACGCCATCCCGCACCCGTTCACCAGGATAGTCTCCGAACGCCAGCGCAGTAAGACGGATGCGGCAGCGGGCGCGTGCCAGTCTGCGGTCCGCCAGGTTGGAGAGAATGCGCAAGTGCGCTCTTCCGCCGGTGATGCGTTCCACCATCGGCGCCAGGCGTTCGACGGCTGTATTGACCGCGTTCGCGCCCATCGCGTCGCGGGTGTCGTAGATCAGATGAACCACGAGCATGGGACCGGCAGGCGTGTCTTCCAGCGTGCGCACCTCCAGATCGCGTGCGCCTCCGCCCAGGCCACGGATCACGGGGTCGACTCGATCGGCTTCGGCGAGCAGCTCAGGCTTGTGGTCCATCAGGGCGCGCCGCGCGGCCTGCAGGTCTTCCACCTCCAGTACCTGGATCTGGCCAATCATCTCAGGGGCCGAGGCTTCGGCGTGGAATCCCCCGTCCTCGCGGACCAGCTTGGCCATGTACGAAGCGCCAGCGACCACGGAAGGCTCCTCGATGGCCATCGGTACGAGAACGTCCCTGCCATTGACCACGAAGTTGAGGCCGATCCCCAAAGGCAAGGAGAATAGACCAACGACGTTCTCGATCATGCGGTCGGCCTGCTCGAGGCGCAGGCCGCTGGGATCAGCGAGTGGCGCGAGGTCAGCCTCATTCTGAGCGCTTGCCGCCATGAGTCGACGGATCCGATCCGCGAGCGGCAGGTCGTAGAAGCCAGGGATGCGGGAATCAGCTTTCATGACGTACTCACCGTGTGCTATATAGGCGCGCGCGGCTGGCAAAAACTATCAGGATCGGGGCTGGGCGGCTCACGGGCCGCCCCATACGCCGCGCCTGCGCCGACCTCAGGCGGCTCACGAGCCGCCCCTACACCGCCCCTACGTCTGCGGCAATTGGCCTTGCCTCATCGCCTGCGGTAGAATGATGGCTGGAGTCAACGTGCCCAAGGTCCATTTGCCCGCCGATCGAACCGATTCTCCTGCTGCTCCTCAACTCGACCCCGGCGCAGCCATGTTGGCGCTCCATCGGGCGACGTTGAGCCTCTTCACGGACCTCTCGCTGGATGGAGTTTTGCGCAGGGTCGTGCACGCGGCGCAGGAGCTGGCCCACGCACGCTACGCGGCGCTCGGCGTCCCCGACGGGTCCGGCGGCCTGAGCAGTTTCATTACCTCGGGCCTTAGCGATGAGGAGATGCAGCGCATCCCGCACTTGCCGGTCGGCAAAGGATTGATCGGAGAGATGATGCGCACCGGCCGGAGCATACGCGCGGCTGACGTGACAGCACATCCGATGGCGAGTGGCTTCCCGCCCGGCCATCCCCACATGCGCTCGTTTCTCGGTGTGCCCATTGCCGCCTACGGCCGGCCTCTTGGTCAGATCTATCTTACCGACAAGGAAAGCGCTCCCGAATTCACCGAGCACGATCAGCGACAGATCGAGATGCTTGCCTCACATGCCGCGGCCGCCATCGAGAACGCGCGGCTCTACCGCCAGGTGCTCGAGAGCGAAGCAGAGCTCACCCAACGCAATGAGGAGCTCGAGCTGATCAACTCCCTGACCAGCGCCGTCAGTTCGTCGATGGAATTGAATGACCTCTTGGGCGAGATGTTGGAGAGGGTGATCAGCCTGTTCGCCGCTGGGGCGGGCGAGATCTTCCTGGCCGATGAAGGGCGAAAAACCTACCGCCTCGCCCTCCACCGCGGCCAGGCCAAAGAGGCGTTCTGGCAGATCGATCGCTTTCATTTGGGCGAGGGTTTCATTGGGAGGGTGGTCGAGACAGGCAGGCCAGTGTGGACGAGCGACCTGGCTTCGGAGAAGGGGTTCTTGCGCAAGGCCGTCGTGCAGGCCGGCTTCGGGGCGATGGTATGTGTGCCGCTCATGGCACGCGGTCAGGTCGTGGGCGTTTTGAGCCTCGCCTTTCGCGGCGATCGCTCGCTGAACGCGCGTGAGCTCGGATTGCTCGAGGCCGTCGGAGCCGGGGTCGGGATTGCCGTGGAGAACGCGCGGCTTAACCAGCAGGCGCGGCGCGTGGCTGTGCTCGAGGAGCGCGAGCGGATCGGCATGGACCTCCACGATGGGATCATCCAGTCCATCTATGCCGTCGGGCTGACCCTCGACTCCACACGCGTCCTGGTCGCGAGCGCGCCCCAGGAGGCTGGCAAACGGCTGCGCCAGAGCATCGAGAGCCTCAACAAGATCATCCAAGATATCCGCGCTTACATTCTTGATTTGAAGCCGACGCGCATCCGTAGTGCGGACCTGGCGGAAAACCTTCATCGCCTCACGCGCGAATTCAAGGCTAACAGCCTTGTCGAAGTGGAGCTCCAGGCAGAAGAGGAAGCCCTGGTGTTGATCCAGCCTGCCCAAGCTACTGCGCTTTTCCATATCGCGCAGGAAGCTCTCGCCAATGTGCTCAAACACGCCCAAGCGACGCGTGTCTGGGTAAGCGTCCGGCGAAGTGAGAATCAGGTTCTCATGCAGGTGACCGACAATGGCGACGGCTTCGATCTTGCTGAGACCCCTGAGATTCTTGGCCACGGGCTGACGAACATGGCAGACCGCGCGCGTCTGGCGGGAGGCGAATGGGACGTCGTCTCCGGCCCCGGCCAGGGGACGACGATCACCGTTCGGCTTCTGGTCGAACCGCTCTTGCCTGACGTAAACCTCCTGGGCGAGATGACGTGACGCATCGGCCTACAAGCCCGGGCCATTCTCGACGTGGTCAATTGAGGGCATGTGCGTCTCTACCGAAGACGTTCCCCGCGTGACAGGTTGCAGGCCTCTCCGGGAAAGAGATCACTAGGGATGTCCCTGGCGCCGTCCTATACTGTACGTACCTTCCGCCTGCGGAGCTCTTCGTGGATTCGGTTCGTATCTACATCGTCGAGGAACACGACTCGGTGCGATTGGCTCTCGCCGAGAGGTTGGGTCAGGCTGCCGGGCTAGCGGTGATTGGCCATTCGGGCCTGGCTGAGAACGTGTTGCCCGATGTGGAATCGAGCAAGCCGGATATTGTCCTGGTGGAAGTGAAGCGCAGCGACGGCATGGGTTTTGAAATCCTACGACAGCTGGCAGCCACCCTTAAACCACCGAAGCTGATTGTGCTGACTTCCTATCCGTCGGAGTGGGAGCGAGAGGCGGCGGCCAGGGCTGGCGCTTCGGCCTACCTGCTCAAGGACATCGCTTCGCAGGAACTGATGAGTGTCTTGTCGGAGATGGCCGCTGCGTAGCGACTGGCACTCACCTCTCGGCCGCCCGCTTACTCGGGCGGTTTGTTTTTTCCAACCCGTGTCGAATCGAGGACGGCCTATCGGCGCGCCGGGTCCCAGCGCGTCGTGGACTCATCGATCCCGAGTGCGGAATGTCAGCCACGCAGGTACTTCGTGCTCAGAATCCAATCCAGCCAAATGAACGCTATGCTGCCTAGTGAAAGGAAGAGCAGGGTGGTGTTGGAGATCGAAAAACGGTCGAAGCTGGTACGGAAGAGGACGAAAACCACGACAATGGTGCCAACCGTTCCGAACAAGATCGAGCCAAGCCAGACCATCCCGCGGCGAGTAGTCATTGCAGCCTATTCTCCCGTTCTTTGGCGACTTAGTCCTCATTTTATCGCGCCACCCAAGCAGCGTCAAGAAACGGCCTCCGAGGCGGTGCATCCCGCGCGGTGTGGCAACCGTCGGTCCGTTTGTCCACAGGCCATCGGCGACATCCCGCTACCGGTAGCCTCTCCGGTAGGGTAGGGGCGAAGCATTCGCTTCGCCCCTACCCTACCCGGTATCGTGAGGCCCCTAGCGCAGGCTCTACCGCTGCCACATCAGGGGGGAGGCGCCCCCCTCCGAGAGGGTGTATCCCTTTGAATGTGGGTATCAGGAAAGAGGTCAGAGCGCTTAGCGAGAATCCGCCTGCTTGGCTATTGCGCGGGCACGAGCCAGCAGGTGAAGACCGCCCCCCTGCCAGGCACCCCCTCGCTCTCTACTTCCACCCGCCCCTCGTGCCGATCCATGATCTCCTTGACGATGGCGAGCCCCAAGCCGGTGCCTGGTGTTCCGGACGACTGTCCGACTCGGCCGCGAAAGAACCGCTGGAACAGCCGCGGCTGCTCCTCCGGAGAGATGCCGGGGCCGGTGTCGCTGACGGAGACGCCAACCCAGGTACGGCCTTCGGCGGTCTTGGTAGGCGTAGAGATGACCACCTCACCGCCGGAAGACGTGTAGTTGAGGGCATTTGTCAGCAAGATGCTCAACGCTTCGCCGATGAGCTCTGCGTCAGCCAATGCGGGCGGGTGGTCTGCCTGGCCCTCGAACCGCAGGTTCAGGCCTCGACTGGCCGCCAGTGGTTGACGATCCTTGACGTACTGCGCCGCGAGATGATCGAGATTGACCGGGGCAGGCGTAACCACTACCTGTCCCTGGTCGAGGTAGGAAATCCGTAAGAGACTCTCGACGATGTGCTCGAGGCGGGACGTTTCGCGCATGAGAGCTGCGACGTACTCCTCATGCTTGTCGTTTCGTTTCTCGATCAGCGCAGCATAGAGCTTGACGCTCGTGATCGGAGTACGCAACTCATGCGAGACATTGGCCACGAACTCGTCCTTCAGACGGCTGAGCGACTGTAAATTGGCATTGGCTTCGTGAAGCTCCGCCGTTCGTTCCCTCACGCGCTGCTCGAGTTCAGTTGCATAGTTGCGAGTGGCCTCGTAAAGCTGTGCGTTTTCAATGGCCACCGCAGCCTGATGGGCGAACGAAGCGATCAGCGAGCGTTCGCGTTCGGTGAAAATCCCCTCGCGCACGCGGTGATCGGCGTAGATCACACCCATCAACTCGCCTTTGACCTTGAGCGGAACACACAGGATCGAGCGTAGGCTGTACGCGATGATGCTGACTTGCGCCTGGAAGCGCGGATCGCCCTGCGCATTGGTGGTGAGGATGGGCCGACCTTCGTGCGCGACCTGGTTTACGATTGTGGTGCTGATTTCGTACTCCCCAGGATGAAGGGAAGCTCGCTCCCAGTTACGGGCGACAACTGTCTCAAGCTCACCGTCGTCCCTGCGCAGCATCAAGAAGGCCCGCTGAGCGCCGGTCAGGCGGATGATGGTGTCAATTACCTCATTGAGGACAGTATCGCGATCGAGGGACGAGTTGATGACCTGGCCGATCTTCGCCAGGGCGCGCAGATTTCGGCGTTCATGCTCATCGTCGGCCGCCATCTTCTCCATGGCAGCCAGAGTGTCGCTCATACTCTGCAGCCGAGTGAGCAAGCCGGTCTGAAGTCGGCTCCCGTTGCGTCCGAGTTCCGCCCGCGCACCGAGGATCTCTTCCCGCAGCTCCGAGACGAGGTGGACGAGGCGCTCAAGGCGCTCGTCCAGTCGCGAGAGGGGGGCGGTTTCTTTCACCTGGTGGAACTCCGGACCCTGCCAAGGGCCACCATGGGAGCGAAATTATACCCGCGGGCAACCTGGTCCGCCATAGACCCTACGATGACACCGACGGCCGCCACAGACTCCCAACGCTCCTCATGCCGAGCCCTGCGCAGCCCCTCCGTTCGATGGTCAACCGGACCTTTCGAGCCTCTATAGCCGGTTTATCCAAGGACAAGGTCAAGTCCGCATGGCATCAAGGGCAGCTCCGCCGGTAGCTTTGGCCAGACCTTGAAGCCGACCCTCGTTTCTGGTATCGTTCCATTCGACAGGAGAGACGCGTATGCCAATGACTTCCCATCAGCGCGACTTAAAACGCCGTCAACGCAGGGTGCGCAGACTTCGCGCCTTGAAGGACCTGCTCCAAGAGGCCCAGGACCCAAAGGCCAGGAAGCGTCTATTGGAGAAGATCCGCCGCCTTTCACCATTTGAAGCCCTTCCCCAGAAGTAAGGGGTCTCTTGTGGACTTGCCTGGCCAACGGACAATCCCCTGACTGTGGACTGCAGGTTCCCGGGGTAAGGATCACCCCGGGCATCCCTCATGGAGTAGTTGCCGATCGAGAAGACCCGCGCCTGCGTTTGCCTTTCGGCGGAGATGACCTGCCTCGCCGGATTGGCCCGGCCGCTATTGCAGCTCGTCGCCCGTGTCGATTCCGAGGAAGGTATGTATGGTCTGACGGAGTTCCTGCGCCGAGAAGGGCTTCACCAGGCATCCATCAGCGCCTGCCTCTCGGGTTGCCTCGATGTCCTTGGGCTCAGCCTTGGCGCTGACCACAATTGTCGGAATGGACGACCAAATCGGCTCCGATCTCAAGCGACGGACGAAGCTGAGGCCGTCGATATCAGGCATCATCACGTCGGTGAGGATCAGATCGGGCGTCGTGCTGTCCAGCAGCTCTAGCGCCTGCTTGGCGTTGTACGCCTGATGCACGACGAAGCCAAATGAGCGTAGGATCTCGCTCAGGACAACACAGAAGGCGGGCTCATCATCAACCACAAGGATGGAATGGGGCGCCGCAGCGCTGGGGTGGCTCGCAAAGGGCGAAAAGCTCTCGTAGGTCATCGTCACTGTATCTGGCTCCAGACTCCCGGAATTATTGTACGGGAAGCGGGCTTGCGCTGACCTTGCAGCCTTCCCTTGCTGCCTTACGATCGCGTTACACGGAGGACACGCTCGTGAGGAACCCTCGCGGCCACTCCGCAAGCGATGCGCTACAGCCGGCCAATCCGCTTCGCAAGCAGCGACGGCACTATCCGGGGGATCGTGGGGTCCGCCTGCGTTAAGGCAAGAGGGGACGTATGGCGTCCCGCAATTCCTCGGCCGAAAAGGGCTTGGCGAGGAACGCATTGGCGCCGGCCTGCTTGGCTGCCGCTACGGTCTCAGGACCCGACTTGGCGGTCACGACGACGGTCGGGATCTCCGACCACGCCGGCTCGGAGCGCAAGCGGCGGACGAGGGTGAGCCCGTCAATCTCGGGCATCATGACGTCCGCAAGGATCAAGTCCGGGGTGCTTTGGCTCAGCAGCTCGAGTGCCTGGGTTGCGCTGCTCACCCGCTGAACTGTGAAACCGCTCAGCTTGAGGATGATGCCCATGATCGTGGAGAAAGCTGGCTCATCGTCCACGAGCAGGACCGAGTGACTCGCATCGGCCTTTGAACCATTTCCGGAGCCATGACTATTTTCCATCGTCGCCTATACCACCCTGTGATTACCTATTTGCATTATAGCGCAACCAACTTACCCCAACCTTGCTTAGCCCCTCGCCAAGCTTACGCTCTACTTACATCCGTCCGGCGAGGGAGTGGGCCTCCGATGAGTCTCTACCTCCAGCAAGACCCACGGCCGTTTCAGGGCCACAAAGCGACTTCTCTCGTTGCTTCGTTGACGACCTGTCCGAGATGACTCAACGCTGTCCGATAAACCTCAGGCTGAGCCGCTCAGCGGCGATGTAGGGGTCGATCTCAGATCGACCACTCCTGGCACCCGTGAAAGACATGATCCTCAGGATAACATCGCCGAAGATGGTGAGACGGATCCAAGCATGGATCTCAACGCATCTTCGAGCTCGGGATGGAGAAACCGGAACCCGTGCTCTTGCAGTCGGCTTGGAGAGAGTCGCCATCCCTCCAGGAGCATTCCTGAGACCTCGCCGAAGGCCAAGCGCAAGGCCCAGCCCGGCGCCGGGAACGCGTCCGGCCGTCGTAGCACGCCGCCCAGGATGCGCGCGAATTGGTGGTTCGTGACCGGGTGAGGAGCGCAGAGGTTGAAGGGACCGCTCGCCCGCTGTTCCTCGATCAGGAAGCGGATCGCGCGCACGTGGTCCTCGATGTGGATCCACGGCCACCACTGTTCCCCGTTCCCAAACCGACCGCCCAGGAACATGCGGAAGGGCAGGAGGAGTCGCGGAAGCGTACCTCCCTGAGTGCTCATGACAAGCCCGGTGCGGACGACGGCCCTGCGGACTCCAAGCGATTCGGCCTCGGCGGTGGAGGCCTCCCATGCAGCGCACACTTCGGCTTGAAAATCGTCTCCGGGCGGATGGTCCTCGGCCACCTCGCTGGCGCCGGTGCGGCCGTAGTATCCGGCCGCCGAAGCCTGCACGAGCACCTTCGGCCTGTGTCCGACCTGCCGAATCGCTTCCAGAACAGCCAGGCCGGCTTTGGTTCGGCTTTCCAGGAAAAGGCGCTTGCGGGCGTCCGTCCACCGTCCAGGTAGGAAGCCCTCACCGGCAAGGTTGGCCCCGGCGAGATTGACGATCGCTTCCGAGCCGTCGGCGTATTCAGCCCAGCCTCTTGCGCTCACCGCATCCCAAGCCACCAGCCTCACATTCTCGCCGCGGGAGACGGTCCCGGTAGCTCGCTTTGGGTCACGGCTGAGCAAGATCACTTCGTGTCCGTCGCGCGCAAGGTGTCTCGCCAATTCGCTGCCGACTAAGCCTGTTCCGCCCGTGATGACCACCCGCATGGTCCACCTCCGGATTGTAGAGAGTTGCATCGAGTGCCGCGTCCGTGGCTGGGTTCGTGAGGCGTCAGAGCGGCAAGCGGGGCTTTCAACTGCCGCCATGAGCTGGCCAAGGCGTTCTCTGCCTCGCTGCCAGGGCGATCCTCTCCGCGACGGCACTCATATCCGTCCGGCGCAGGGCGGGTCTCCATCGTAGGCCACACGGGAGGCGGCCCCGCCTATCGAGGTCCTACTTCTCGCGCCGAAGGAGAGTGACGGCTATCATCGACCGGGCGGGAAGCCACCCACCGCTGCGATCAAGCCATGCGTAGCTGACCTTTGGCGGCTAGGAAGTGCCCCCACGGGGATTCGAACCCCGGTTTAGGCCTTGAAAGGGCCGCGTCCTGGTCCTCTAGACGATGGGGGCAGAGGGCCGCATTCTATCACGGCGTTCAGCACCCGGTCAACGCTTGGCACGGCGGGTCGGCCGGCCTCCGCGATACGAAGGCGCGGTGATGAGCACACGCTTGCACAGCCGGCGGTCTTCCAGACGAGAGCGCAGCCTCGGGTCGATCTCCTCGGCAGGATCGGCTGAGGTGATGACGGTCGGGAGACTGACATTGTAGCGGTGATTGAAGAGTTGATACAGTTTCTCCTTCACCCAAGGCGTCATGGCTTGCGAGCCTAAGTCGTCCAGAACGAGCAGAGGGGCGTTGCGTACTTCTTCAAAGCGTCGGTCGTATGTCACCGTGCTGCTGGGGCTGAAGGTAGAGCGCAGGTGATCGAGCAAGTCCGGCACGACCACAAACATCGCCTGATGACCCTGACTGGCGTGGAAGTTGGCAATTGCCGCAGCTAGATGCGTTTTTCCGCAGCCATAGCGGCCACCCAGGAAGAGCCAACCCTCCGTGCTCTCGGCGAAGGCCTGCGCGGCGCGGAAGGCCTCTTCCAGAGAATGCTGCTGGTCTGGCGGCAGTTTCTCGCCTTTCCGCAGATCGAACGTGCCGAAAGTCTGCTGGGCATGCTGGTCGAGAGTGGAGAGCTCGTGTTGTCCGGTCTCCTCGAGTGGGCGGCGGTAGTCGGGGGCTTGGATGGTCACTCGGTCGACCAAGGCCGGGTCCGAGATCCTCGAACGCATCCGGCCATCGATCTGTTCGAGCGCGAGGTTGCTGGTGATTACGAGGGGCAGCCGGTTGATGTAGCGGTAGTTGAGGATCTGGAATAGCTTCTCCCTCGCCCACTCCGTAGCGTTGTGAGTCCCAAAATCGTCGAGGATCAGCAGAGGCGCGCTGCGGATTTGCTCGAAGCGTTCCTCGTACGTGACGTCTTCGTCGCTGAAGGCATAGCGCAGTGTGTCGAGCAGATCAGGTACCGTAAGGAAGAGCGTAGGCACCCCCAAGCCCACGCACTCGTTGGCGATGGCGGCGGCCAGGTGGGTCTTGCCGCAGCCGTAGCCGCCCTGAAGTAGCAGCCAGCCCTCCAAGTGCTGCGCAAAATGGCGGGCGCGGTTATAGGCGGCCTCGATGGACTTCTGCTCCTGCTCTCGAGTTCCGACCCTTCCGTTGATGATGAAGCTCTCGAAGGTGAGGAGCTGCAGCTCATCAAGACGGCTGAGGCTGAACAGCCGGCGACGGATGCGCTCGCGCACGTCGGCCTGACGGCAGATGCAGATCTCCAGCCGCCCGAAGTCCGCGTGGCCGAGGGGAAGGTCTTGCCGCAGGT
>Ga0209642_10000790_pt1 | contig 20764 bp, 11 predicted proteins | sample RifCSP19_2_FD_184025 | JGI IMG/M metagenome (GOLD analysis project Ga0209642, IMG submission 184025) | Soil microbial communities from Rifle, Colorado - Rifle CSP2_sed 19_2 (SPAdes) (version 2) | ecosystem: Environmental > Terrestrial > Deep subsurface > Rock core/Sediment | place: Rifle... | reverse complement strand
CCAGCCCGAAGAGCAATGGGACTGGCAAAGCCGGCCAGGCTACATCGAATAGGAATGGCCGCCGGCCCGCCACTGGCGGTCGCAAACCGTTTGGCGCCGGCCACAATCGATCGCAGCGGCGTTAGGTTCTTCGAACCGAAGGCGCATCCACACTCCCCTGTACCCCGTTCTGGAGCGCAGGGAATTGTGGTTTCACGGAGAGGCGCGCGCAGCGCTCGATGCGCTCGCTTCGCTCGCAGCGCCTCCTGCCTCCCACCCGTAACAGCAATTCATCCGACCCCCCGCTTCCCAACGGCGCGTCCCACGCTGGCGCCATGGGTTGCGGGCAACCTAGACGAGGTTTTCCCGATGCCTGGGCTAAGCGGGGAGCCCAAGAGGCCAGGGAATCTCCGTATCGCCCTGGTGCGGATCTCGATATTGGGTTTCTTGCCGCGCCTCTCCCGAGTGGGGGCAACCGAACCTCCAAGTCATATCCGAGAGATGACATTCCATACTTCGCATGGATCGAGTGGTCAGCTAATATATTCGTAAACGTGAATGGGTGGTCCAATGAAGACCTACGTCCACACGGCTGAGTTCTTGAAAGCGATGGCGCATCCGGCTCGCCTTCAGATCGCTGAGATGCTCCGAGAGGGGGAGGCTTGCGTCTGTCACCTTGAGGCGCACTTGGGCTACCGCCAGCCCTACATCTCCCAGCAGATCATGGTGATGCGCAGGGCGAGGCTCCTAACAGAGCGGCGGGATGGCACGTACGTGTTCTACCGGCTGGCCGATCCGCGCGTGGGCGCCGTGCTCGATACCCTGATGCCGGAGGGGCAAGGGAGGAAGGGACGGCGGGCCGCGGCGTGCTCATGCCCGGATTGCGCGCCCGTGGCGGAGGCGAACTGACATGGCGAACCTGGCATCCACCACCTCTGGACAAGCCACCTTGGGAGGTGTCACCAAGCAGATGTCTACCCTGGATCGCTTCCTGACCGTTTGGATCTTCCTGGCCATGGCCATCGGCGTGGGGCTTGGGTACTTTGTGCCCGGCGTGGAGGCGTTCATCAACCGGTTCTCGGTCGGCACCACCAACCTCCCGATCGCCATCGGGCTGATCCTGATGATGTACCCGCCCCTGGCCAAGGTGCGCTACGAGGAGCTGGGCGATGTCTTTCGCAACTGGAAGGTCCTGGGATTGTCGCTGCTCCAGAACTGGGTGATCGGCCCGATCCTCATGTTCGTTCTGGCCATCCTCTTCCTGCGCGGCTATCCGGAGTACATGACCGGGTTGATCCTGATCGGTCTGGCGCGCTGCATCGCCATGGTCATCGTCTGGAACGAGCTGGCCAAGGGAGATACGGAGTACGCCGCCGGCCTGGTTGCCTTCAATAGTGTCTTTCAGGTCCTGTTCTACAGTGTGTACGCCTACGTCTTCATCACCGTCCTGCCGGCGAAGCTGGGGCTGCAGGGCAGCGTCGTGGACATCAGCATCGGGGAGATCGCCCGCAGCGTCTTCATCTACCTAGGGATTCCCTTTGTCGCCGGCTTTCTGACGCGCCTCGTCTTGGTGCGGGCCATGGGCAAGCAGTGGTATCACAAGGAGTTCATCCCGCGCATCAGCCCGATCACGCTGATTGCCTTGCTCTTCACCATCGTCGTCATGTTCAGCCTGAAGGGCAATCTGATCGTCACGATCCCGATGGACGTGGTGCGGATTGCCATCCCGCTCCTGTTCTACTTCGTGATCATGTTCTTGGTGAGCTTCTTCATGGGCAAGGCGGTGGGCGCCGACTACCCCAAGACGACCACGCTGGCCTTCACGGCCGCCAGCAACAACTTCGAGCTGGCGATCGCCGTCGCCGTAGCCGTCTTCGGCATCTCGTCAGGCGAGGCCTTCGCTGCGGTGGTCGGGCCGCTGGTGGAAGTGCCGGTGATGATCGGCCTGGTGAATGTGGCCTTCTGGCTGCAGAAGAGGTCCTTCCCCAAGCCGGCTGGCGCGGAGGCCATCAACACAGCCTGAGTCGGAACTTTGGGGGCGCATGCAGAATGATGTCGTTCAGCAGGCGACGGTGGGATTTGCCCCTCGGCTGCCCATCGGGACGCGTCGCGGAACCCACGAATGAAGGTCCTGCAGGACCTGACCCAGGCGACCTTCGCGACCCCTGCTCGCTTTTGGGCGGATTCCGGTTAAGGGTCTCGGCTCTCAAGGCTGCCTGGCGGAGCCACACCCTTGACCGTCTTCTGGGGCCAGGCAACAGACATAATTGCGGACTCCTATGGGCGCGAAACCTACTCCCACTGGGACACCGTGACCAGGAGAGCCGTCTCACGGACACATCACGGAGCGTGTAACAAGGGCGAGTTCTGTGGGCGAACGGGATTGCAAATTACGTAGGTAGCCCGCATCAACATTGGTGAGACAGTCTTGGTGTGGCGCTGGCGGGAAAGCCGTCAACCCTCAACAATCAACCACCTCCGGCGTCCTGCCCAGGCTGGCACAGTAGGAATGTGGTGCAAATGGAGTATACGAACCCAATTGCACCGCGCAAGTATTAAGGGAGGGTGTTTGTATACCTCGAAGATGAGAGTTCGCGCGACAGGGCATTGCGCTCACCTGACACTATCCCTCCCCATCGGATCGTGTCAACAAGCACCGGTCGACCGTCGAGTAGGCTGAACAACTCGACTTGCGTTAGACCAAGATGACCACGTTCGACCTCGACGCGAAGAAGGGTGTTGTCACTCACTTCCGTCAGGAGTACGTCCACCGTCAACTCGAGTTGTTGCCCATGCTCCGCCTGCGAGAGCGGTTGCGTCAACAGGAACCGTCCTCGTTCTGGCCATGCATAATCAGCCTCTTCGCTCGCCGAGACGAGGGAGGGGCGGACCAGAATGCCCCCTTCGACAAGGGAGAATGTTGTCCAGTCAGAGGTGGTCAAGATCCGAATCCTGAGAGGGTAGGACTGAGGCCATTCCTTGGAGAGGAACTGCCCTACCCAACGTCGTGTCAAGAGTAAGTAGCCATCGGGGGGCAGCGAACCGTAGTCCTGATAGTTGTAGCCCCTCCGATTCGTTGCACCCACAGCGGCAGGTTCAATCTGAGATCCCTCGTGCCATTCGTTGAAGGAAGTGATCGTGACCATGCTGGGCTCAACCCCAGCGCTGAGGGCTGCTTCCCATTGATGGTCGTAGGTGGTCCCCTCGTTTCGGGGTACGTAGGTGTCCTCGGGATAGCCGATGCGCCGCGCTGAGTTACCCGGCATGACGCTCGGGATGTACCAAGCAACCGGAGGAAGCTGCTGGGCCCAAGAGAAGCCACCCTCCTCCTCAGGATGCAGCGTGATGTAGTTGTAGACGCCATCGAAGTGACCGCCGTCGATCCAATTCCCGCCGAACGAGCTGGCGATGATCAAGCCTCCTTGCACCGAGGAGTGAATCGCGTCGACTGCCTCGAGCCAGTAGTCCGGCCGGACGCGTCCCGTGTGCCCGTCAAGTGCCGCAGAGTCGGGGAAGTCACTTGCATAGAGGAAGAAGAGGCCTTTGGGACGCTGGTCAGGACTCCAGCCGCTGGACGCGGAAGTGCGATAGAAGGCGGAGTGATTGCCGTACTGGGAATAGAGATACTCAACATCCTCGATGAGCCGATCCGCGCTCCTTCCATGGTATGGCTCGAGATGGAAGGCTACCTTGATCCCGTACCTAGCCCCCTGCTCCAGCAGAATGGGAACCGCCTTGTCCTCAGATGATCCCTGGCCCCACCAAGAGGTAATGATGACACCCACGCCGGACTGACGCAGCCAAGCAAGATGCTGTGCAACAGCGTGCGGATCGAACGAGCTATACGCGCCAAGGGAGGGATAGTAGTCACTGGGGATGTCAAGAGGTGGGAGAAAACCCCGACTCTCCCAGTGTTGCCAACTCCCGTTGGTCATGGGGTTTCCGTACCAGGGATAGTAGAACGTTCCCACTCGATAGGAAGGATCAGGCCCCTTAACGGCGGGGAAAGTAGGAGTCGCAGTTGCAAGTCGCCCCGTGTTCGCCGTCGCTGCGGGTTGGTCTGAGCTGCCTACTTGCGTCGACGGAGTCGATGACTTGCCAATCTCGGCGGGCGGGGAAGTAGCTGTGCAAGCTCCAACGATGAGTGTGATCAGGAGGGGAATGAAGGCTCGACAACACATCTCGTGATCCTCGGCGCCGCCGCCCGCAATCTTCGCGCCGTTCGAGGAAAAGGCCACTCTCACGGTCTGGGCCGCGAGGCAAAGCCATATCCCGTTGCTGGGAGGCGGAAGTGCCTGGTCACCCTGGGTGTTCACGCGCCCACGAAGCTGCGGGGATGCTCACGCAGGGTTTGCCTGGCGTTACACGAGGTTGTACGCTGTTGACAAGAAGGCGACGGTGGGATTTGAACCCACGAATGAGGGTTTTGCAGACCCTTGCCTTGCCACTTGGCTACGTCGCCATGTAGGACAATGCCTACCGCCCATCCGGTAGGATAAGCGATAGGCGGTTGGAGGAGCGGGCGATGGGATTCGAACCCACGACCTCTTCCTTGGCAAGGAAGCGTTCTACCGCTGAACCACGCCCGCGCTGGCCATCGATGCTCTCGGGAAGATCCCGCGAGCAGTTGGTAGGATACCGGAAAACGAGGGGTCTGTCAATCCAATTTGCCCCTGCACGCATAGCCGGATAGACTTGGCGCTGTCCTTCCCGCATATCGGTGGCAATGAACAGGCCCAGCAGGCCCCTCCCCGACGGCCGACTCAGGGAGAGCCGGAGGAGCGATTGACCGACGAAAGCCAGGATGAGATTCGACGGCCGACCGAGGCCCGAAATCGAGGCTGCCTATCGCCGCGTTCAGGCTGCCTTCTCGGTATCCTCGCTCTCGCGCTAACTTTGGCAGCGGTTTACCTCATCGGTACGTTGGTGACACGCGGCGAGGTAGTCATTGCCCGAGGCGAGCCGCAAGAGTCTCGGCTTTGGCTCGTGTCGGATGGGGCGAACCAGGGTTTGGCGTACTCCATCGCCCGGCGCGTCCGTCCCTCCTCGACATACCCGGATGAGGTGTGCTATCGGACTCGTGTCCACTTCGTGCTCTGGAAATCGCAGGGTTCCACAGAAGGGGGAAGCTATTGCAGTTGCTTTCGACGTGTAGGAGACGGATGGCAGGAGGTGGGACCGTGCCTGCCATAGACCGCGCTGGGCGCAAAGGCTCCCGCACAGCCTCCGCAAGACGATCCACGCCAAGGCTGAGGCCGCGCATCACTGGCACACAGGCGCCTGCGCTGGGCAGGGGAGACTTGCCTCTCGACCAAATCCTGCTGGGCGACTGCATCGAGCGGCTCGACGAACTTCCCGAGAAGTGTATCGACCTGATCTTCGCCGATCCACCCTACAACCTGCAGCTCTCGCAGGACCTGTGGCGGCCGGACATGTCGCATGTGCGGGCGGTCGACGACGCATGGGACAAGTTCGACGACTTCCAGGCCTACGATGCATTCACCCGCGCTTGGCTTACGGCTTGCCGGAGGGTGCTCAGCGACCATGGAACGCTCTGGGTCATCGGCACCTACCACAATATCCACCGCATCGGCGCGATCCTGCAAGACCTCGGCTACTGGATTCTCAACGAAATCGTCTGGATCAAACGCAACCCGATGCCGAACTTCCGCGGCGTGCGGTTCACCAACGCGCATGAAACCTTGTTGTGGGCGTCACGCGAGAAGGGCGCGAAATACTCATTCGACTACCGCGCGATGAAGGCGCTCAACGAGGATCTGCAGATGCGGAGCGACTGGCACCTGCCCATCTGTGGCGGGAAAGAGCGCCTGCGCGTGAACGGCGAGCGGGCGCACTCGACCCAGAAGCCGGAAGCGCTGCTCTACCGGGTGATCCTTGCCTCGAGCAAGCCCGACGATGTCATTCTCGACCCGTTCTTCGGCAGCGGCACGACGGGCGCAGTGGCCAAGAAGCTTCACCGGCGTTGGATCGGGATCGAGCGCGAAGACCGCTATGTCGAGATCGCCCGACGCCGTATCGATGCGGTCCAGGTCGAGCCGTTCGACCCACAGGTATTCGAACCCGCATCGACGCGCAAACGCGATACGACGCTCGCCTTCAGCCGCCTCTTGGAAGTCGGCCTGCTCCGCCCGGGACAGAAGCTGTTCTTCCGCAGAGACCGGGCCAAGGACGCTCGTGTGCGACCGGATGGGAAGCTCTTGCTCGACGGCTTCACCGGCTCCATCCATCAGGTCGGCAGACGGCTGATGGGCGGTTCGCCCTGCAACGGCTGGGAGCACTGGTATTTCGAGGCGGAGTCAGGTGAGCTTCGTCCGATCGACGAGTTGCGTGACGTTCTGCGCGCAAGCCTCGGGGAGCCGGCCGGCGGGTGACCCTGGACGGCACGACTTCGGAAGTCGTCATTTGTGACTTCCGAAGTCGACTTGGTGCCGAGGGCCAGAATCGAACTGGCGACACCGCGATTTTCAGTCGCGTGCTCTACCAACTGAGCTACCTCGGCGGGCAGAGGGATTGTACTGAGGCTTGGAGGGGGTGTCAAGCAACGGGGCGGGAGGGCCCAGGGTCTTTCGATTTTGGCCCGCAAGTTGCGTGGCTTCTCAGCCGTGGCGGCTCCCACGCCGCCGCGGTCAGCCAGTCGGACGCCGGGTCGGGCGTGGGAGCCCGACCTGCTGCTGAGGGTTCGAGGGGGTGTCAAGCAACGAGGCGGGAGGGCTAGATCCTCATGGGCTCAACGCCCCCTCCAGCCAGACGAAGACCGGGATAGAGCTTAGGTCGAGCGCGAGGGCGCCGTCCTGCACCTCGCGAATCTCCACCCTTGGAGAGGAACCCTCCGTCACGGTCCATTCAAGGCGGACCGAGGCCGAGTTGGCGCCCACAACCAGGGTTTCTGTAGACGTGGGCGGATCCCCTTCGATCCAAAGTCCCAGGTCCTTCCAAGCCACGATCACGACCCGCCCATCGTCGAGCAGGAAGCGGTATAGGTAGCTTTTCGAATCGCTCCCCGTGAGCCGCTCAACAGAAACGTAACCCCGGATCACCTCGGCCACTTGGCCCAGGGCGTAGAAGGCAGGGCGATACCCCTCGAGCTTGCGGGTGAACATGTTCCGATCGACCATCCCCTGCCAGGGCGAGGTGCCTGCCCCGCCCTGCGTCAACATCAACGGTTCCCAGTCCTCCGTGTTCCCGATGTTGATCCCTGCCAGACCCTCCTCGGCCGCGATAACAACTTTGCGTACCACACCGGCCGCCGACTCCGCCCGCATCCAGGCAATCGCCGCCGTGTGCTGCGGATGGTCTTCATCCGCCAACGCCTCCAGAAGCGCGGCCACTCGACAGCGGTCCGCCTCGGTGGCTGGATAGCCGAGAAACCCACTGTTCGCCCTCTTGGGGCAAGTAGCAGGTCCCCAGCCGTTGAGCGTGGCGCCATTCAGGGCATCACCGATCCAGATGGGTTTGGCGTAGCCACGCGATGCCATCTCCTGCCTCAGCCAGGTTGTCGTAGGGATGATCTCGCTGTAGTCGCCCAGGGAATGGAAATCTAGGGCGTCGAATAGCTCCGGATGATCCAACAGCAAGGCGATGTCGGCCGCGCTCTTGTCGAAGATGCGTGAGTCGGGGTTCGCGAGCCGGGCCTGGACTTGCTCCGGGCTCGGCAGACCATCGAAGACGTCGGTCATCAGCAACCCGGCTGGCATCACCTGAGCCTCGGGGCTGGCGGCCTTGACGGCCGGATAGGCCAGCTGGAGCAGGCGGATGAACTCCTGGGCGTCCCCAGGCCAGTAGGTCGAATACTCGCCTTCAAAAGAGAAAAGTGTGACGGGATAGAGTAGTCCGGGCATGTCGTCGACGCCGTCGCCATCATAGCGTTCGACTAAGGCCTGAACGAAAGCAGCGTAGTCGTCCTCGTACTCGGGCTTGGGAAAGGTGTCCCCGCGGTGCAAGAGGGCCGGAGGGTCGAGGGCCGCCCACTCCGCGTCAGCCCCGATGACCAGCGTCAAGTGACGAATGCCTGCCTGCTGATAGGCGCTTACAAACTCGTCGTAGCGCTCCCACTGGTAGGGCTGACCCGGCCCGCTCTGATACAGTTTCCACTTACCGTCCGCCGGCCAGGGTTTTGCCGAGGAGGCTCCGGAATCGCGGAACTCTTCCGCCAGGCTGGGATGAGCGTACTCGATGCCCAAGATCAGCCGCCCTGCGGGCTGCGCCGCCGTCGGGGTCGGGGTTGCTGAGTACGTGGGCGTCTCGCGGACAGCCGTCCCGGTCGTGGGCGGGGCGCCACCGCAGGCCAGAGCCGTGAGAGCCGGCAAGAGAAGGACCCCAGCAAGCCTGCGGTTCGACATCGGGTCGTGCGCCATCCTCGCCAGCCGCCCATTGTATGGCGGCCGCCGAGGCGCGCAAGCCCCCTTCGCGGCCCTACGGCGCGGCCAACCCCTTGGCCTGGGCCATCATGCAGGCCGCCTCGGCGCGGCTGATCGGCTCATCGGGTCGGAACAACCGGTCGCCACGATTGGCCGCATCCTCGCAGGCCGGGGTGAGCTGATCGCTATAGGCTGCGGCGACCCACTTGGCATACCACGTGCCCAAAGCCACATCGGTGTAGTAGACACTGGATGGCTCCGGTGGAACATAATCCTTCCCACGCAGGATGCGCTCGAAGAAGACCGTGGCCTCCGCTCGAGTGTGGACACCCTCGGGGCAGTAGCGCAGGGGCTGAGTCCTACACCCGGCGGTGAGGCTATCGTCCCATAGAGTCTCAATCCACTCCACGGCCCAATGCGACAAAGCCACGTCGGCAAAGGAGGAGGCGACGGGGACCGGAGGCGTGAAATCGGCGCCATGCGTGCCTCGATCGACGAAGACCGCGGCCTCCGACCGTTTGAGCTCCGACCCTGGGCAATAGCGCAGTGGGCTCAGGGCGCATCCGGCGACGAATCGGCCTTCGTAGAGCGCCTCAATGTAGGGATACGCCCAATGATCGAGAGGGACATCGGCGAACGTCGGGCCACCACTTTCGCCGAGCCAGACAAGCTTGACCGCATCGGCCAGCACCGTTCCGTCCGCCCCCTGGGCGGAGATGACGACCTGACCCGAACGGCCTCGATCGAAGCGGTAGGCGCCGAGGGAGTTCCAACGGCCAGCGTTGGCGGTCTGGTTGACGGTGACGGTCTTGGTCCCCTCGGCCGAGGTGATGAGATAGGGGACCCGGCTGGCGACAGAGCCCTCGGCCAGGGTCCCGTGCCATTCGAAGACCTCATACAGCCCGGCAACGCCGACGTTCGCGCGGAATACAGCTTGGGCTGACCCGGGCCGAGCCCAGGCGAAAGCGAATGAGTCCTTGTTCCAGGCGCAGCGCACGGTGTAGTAGCTGCTGCCGGCACGGCAGTCCTGTTCCTGGGTGAAGCCTCCCGTCTGCATCCAGTCGTTGGTCGGCGAGGTGCTCATGTAGTTGTTATCGATGAGGATGTCCGAAACCACCGTAGTCGGCGCGCGGAACAGGAGCAAGCCGTCGCCAACCATAAGCTCGAGACCTCCGCTCGGGATGCGAACGCCCCGCAGGGTTGCCGACGTGAGCTGCGAACCGTCGTGGAGGGGAGACCACTGACTGTCGAGATTCTGCAATGCCAGGTCCTGACCGGCGCGCAGGCGATAGTACGGGCCACTGTAGCCACACAAACCGCCCAGGTCTGCGGCAGTGACGGTCTTGTCGCGCCCATCCGGGTTGGCCAAAGCGATCCCCTTGTCAAAGCAGCGATACCACAGCCCGGCGCGCAGTTCCGTGGTAGATCCCGTGGGCATGCCGAGGTCGGCCTCGAACTCGTCATACCAGAAGCTCCAGTAGTGCTCCTGGCTGGCGGAGTTGCCATAGCCGTCCTTGGAGTGGGGGTTCCCTTCATCGCTGTCCTGGAAGCTGAAGTACATATCCTGGAACATGGCAAGCACCAGACCATGGCGCATCTCGGGCAGCAAGTCGCGCGATTCGCCGGTCGGCACACTGGCCATGAGCGGGTTGTCGATATTGGGCAGTCCGTCGGCGACGCTGGTGAAGGGCGGGACCGAAGCCGCACGGAAGCGTCGGACGTAATCCTGGTTGAAGTTGGGATCCCAGTTCCCACGCGCTTTCTCGATGATGTAGCCGTTGGTCCATGGCCAACCCCAAGTGTGTGAGCTGCCAGAGTTGATGACGATCACCTTGCCCGAGGCCTTGGCGTCGATGCGGGAGCGCATTTCGGCCAGCATCTGGTCGATGCCGGCCTGCCAGTGGTCGAGGAACCATTCCTCCGTGTGCTCCGTGTGGTCGCTGACGCCGTTGTGGTCGATGTCGATCTTGGACCACTCGCTGTGTTTGTACATCCACCACATTTCACTGCGCCCCCACAATCCGTCCGTGGCAACGCCGTCGAAGAGCGAGAAATCGATGCTCGACATATGTTCGGCGCAGGCTTGCAGAAAGGTCTTGCCGGCGTGTTTACCGCTGGAGGCGGGCCGGGCGAAGTCAGAAGGGTTCGTCATCACACCATAGCCGCTGTCGAAGGGGGAACCGTCGGCGTTGCGCAAGATCCACTCCGAGGGGAGCGGATCCAGCTCGCATCCGGTGTTCCAGTCGGTGGTGTAGATGAGGCGGATGTTCGGGTTCAGGCCCTTCATCTGCCGCGCCCAGTCGGCGTTGTTGTTGCGCCCGATCAGAAGGTCGAAGCGGGCGTAGAAGTCCTGAACCGCGCCGCCGAACATCTGCCAACCGATCAAGGGATAGTGCGGGCCGGATGCAGCATGCTGCTCCTGCGCAGCGAGCGTGATACGATCATTCGCTTGCGGGGGGACGAGTTGCGCGGCGTGGGATGCCCCCAGCGTCTCGCTCCCCTCCGCGTGAGGGATGGGCAAGGCAGGGGACGAGACCAGAGACGTGAGCGCAAGCATGGCGGGGAGAATTCGTGAACGAGTCATGGTGGCTACCTCAAGTTCTTGGCGCGGGCCATCATACACGCGGCTTCCGCTCGCGTGAGAGCCTCGTCAGGCCTGAAGCGTGCGTCAGCGCGTTGGATAGGCTCCTCGCAATCGCGGATAAGACCGTGGTCGTCGGCGGCGTAGATCCAACGGACGTACCAGGCCGGATCGGGCCCGATCGGGACATCGTCAAAACTAAACGGGCGGCGGGGGTCAGTGGCGGGGGGCTGGTAATCGGCGCCGAGCATCATGCGCAGCATGAAGACCGTGGCCTCGGCGCGAGTGTGTCCTTGTTGAGGGCAGTAAAGGAGGGACGCCGTGGCGCAGCCTGCCGTGAACCCGTCATCCCACAGCTGGCTGACCCACTTGGCGTACCATTCCGTGAGCGGCACGTCGGCGAACGGCGACTGGCCAGGCTGTGGCGGCAGAAAACCGCCGCCCCACCGCCCGCGAACCACGAAGACGGCGCTTTCGGCGCGCACCATCGTCGCGTCCGGGCAATATCGCCGGGGGCTCTCGTTGCAGCCGGAGACAAACCCCTTCTGGAAAAGGGCCTCGATGTCATCGTATGCCCAGTGGGTGAGCGGAAGATCGGAGAATGAGCTCTCGTCGTTCCCTATGTAGACGAATTTCATGGCATCGGAGACCGTCAGGCAACTCGACGGATCTCGGCCTGGGGCCAATTGCACGGCGCCCAGTTTGCCGGCATCCAAGCGGTAGATGCCAAGTGAATTCCAGCGAGCAGTATTCGTACTCTGGTTCATCGTGAGCTGCGTCGAGCCGTCGGCGTGGCGCACCGTCGCACGGACATCGCGGCAAGCGGCTGCGTTCTTGTCGGCGTGGAGGTCAGGATGCCACTCGAAGATCTCATAGCGGCCAGGGAGGCCGATCGTAGGCGTGTAGATGGCTGTGGTGGCCGGGTCGTCCGAGGCCGTGTAGGCATAGGGTGAGCCGAACTCATCCCAGCCGTAGCCCAACGCGTAGCCCAAAGTGTCGGGGACTTGGCCCATGTCTTGTTGAGCCCAAGGGCCTTCGTAACGAACGGGATCGCTTCCCGGGGAGGTCATGTTGCGAGCGACATTGTCCACGAGAATGTCGGCGACGAGCGTCGTCGGCTGGCGGTAGAGCAGGATGCCATCGCCCGTCTGGCGGTCCAGGTGATCCGGAGCGCCCGATCCAGCGAGCTCCACCGAGCTGAACGGCTCGCCGTTGTTGAACGACGGGGCCTGTCCGCCGCGAAAGCGGTAGTACGGGCCCCCGCTCAACTCCGCGGCGCTCACGATCTGGGGCGCCCCCGAGCCGTTGGCGATCACAGCGCCTTGATCGAAGTAGCGTGCCCACACGCCGGGCCGGATCTGCTCGGGTGGTCCTAAGGGATAGCCCAGGTCGGCCTGGAACTCATCGTAGTGGTAGTCGAATTGATGCAGCGAGCCAATCTGCTCCATATAGAAGTAAGCGTCGGCCAAGCTCGCCGTGGCCACCCCGAGGCGCGTGCGGGCGAAGTCCTCCGGTTCCCCTTGGCCTTCGAGGAAGTTAACGCGCGGCTCGACCGTCTTGGTCGCGTACTCCAACAACGCGTTCTCGAAGAACCACTGCCAGTGGTACCCGCGCCAGAACTCGAAACCCGTCCCATTCAGGTAGCTGGTCTCTTCGACTCCCGCCTCGTGGCCGACCACGACCTTCCCGGCAAGCGTGGCGAGACGGAGGTTCTGGACAATGCGCTCGTTCCCCTGAAGCCAAAACTGGTTGGCTAGGCCCGGTCCCTCGACGTTGTCGGCGATGTTGTTGCGGTTGTAGTCGACCTTGTCGGCATTGGGAGACCATATGGCGCTGGCCCACGAGTCCCAGAAAGTGCCATCAAAGAGGGACCAGTCCGTTCGGGCCGAGAGCCAGTCCGGGAGGTACTGGTTCCAACGCGCCCCGCCAACGAGCGGCGCCAGGTCGGTTCCGTCGTAGAGGCAGTCGCCGGGGTGCTGGCCCGCGTGCCAGCCATGGATGCACGAGCCATCCAGGGTGGGGATGAGCCACTCGTCGGGCGGGTTGATCACATTGCCGTCGATCACGTTGTTGGCGGCCAGGATCAGCTTGTCGGGGTAGACTGCCCTGACTCTTTGGGCGATCTCTGGGTACCAGTAGCGGGTGACGATGAGGTCTTTGCCCTTCCAGATCTCCTCCGGGATGTTGACGGTGTAGAAGTAGAGTACGCCGATGCGGGGGAAGGGAGGGTTGAAGCGGTCGACGCGCTGCGGCGCGGCTGCCCCCGTGAGAGAGGGGGAGTTCGGCAGGATGGCGGAGGCAGCCGGTGGAACTCCGCGGTCCCTGAGATTCGCGGCGGACCTGGAATCGAGCGCCTGGCCCTCAGCGGTAGCCAGCAAGCCTAAAGAGACGGCCAGCGCGCCGGTCAAGACGCATGATCGAAACCCGCGCGCTCGGGACGAGAGGGTCACGGCTGCAACCCCTTGGCCTGCACCATCATGTGGGCGGCCAGGGCGCGCGTGAGCAGCTCATCGGGGCAATAGCGCAGCGGGGGGCCCTCGCTGCAGGCTGGGATCAGCCCGGCGCGGTAGGCCTCCTCGGCCCAGCTGGCGTACCACACGGACGAAGCCACGTCTCCAAATAGACCGCTTGGGTCCGGCGGGAGGTAGTTTGGGTCGTGGAGCATGCGCAAGTAGAAGACGGCCCCTTCGGCGCGCGTGTGCTGCCTCTCAGGGCAATAGGTGAAAGGCTGTGTGGCGCAGCCAGCAGTGTAGCCGTCGTGGAACAGGCCATGGATCCATTTGGCGAACCAGGCAGCAAGAGGCACGTCGGCGAAGACCTGCTCCGTCGGAGATGGCGGCACGTAGCTCACCCCATGGACGCCTCGCTCGACGAAGACCGCCGACTGAGAGCGCGTCAGAGCTTCATTCGGGCAGAATCGGAGAGGGCTGGCGGAGCAGCCGGCGGTGAAGCCGTTGCGGTAGAGAAGTTCGATGTCCCGATAATAGGGGTGACTATTCGGGACATCAACAAAGGTGGTGTCCTGCGGGGCGTCGAGACCCGCGGTGGGATCGTTCATGCCCACGGCGGCTGCGACGATCTCGTACCCGTCACCGGAAAGCGCGCGCAGCTCGAACTTGCGGTTGACCCGCAGGCGGATCTCGAGCGTCGTCAGGTGATTCGTCTCATCATAGGCCAGCTGGAAGAGGTCACAACCCTCACATGTTGCCGACTTCGCCAGCCGGTAGGGGATAGTCAGGTGATAGAGGGTGGTGGTGGGGTTGGAGACATGCACGTCAAACTTTGGGTTGAAGCCCTCTCCTAGATCAGGGTTCTGCAGGCCGAGTTCTTCCTCGAGGTGCGGATTGAAGAGCGAGAGGGCGAAGCCGTCTCCTGGCTGGAGCATCACGTAGCCAGGGCGGTCCACGGCGATTTCCGGCAGGTTGGCGGAGGAGAAGACGGCGGCCGCCAAAACGGCCGATGAGCGATCCCGTACGATATGCGCGTTCTGGTCGAGTTGTAGGATGTCAATGCCGTTCGTGGCGTAGGCAGCCGTGGAGCCTGCGTCTTGCCCCGGGAGCAAGGCCACGGCCGAAGCGAAAGTCCGACCGTGGTCGGCTTCCAGGCGGGCGTAGCCATCCTCCACTGCAATCGCCCTCACGCTCTCGCCCTGAAGGAATACGTATCCGAAACCATTGGTCTGCGCCCAGGTCGGTGCGCCGAGCTCGGTCAATGTGCCGGCTGCTGCGGGAAGGGCGCGCACGCCGCCGCTGCTATCGACGGCCGGGTCGTTGATCTTGAAAGAGAGGAGCCATGTCTGTGCGCCTTTCGGATCAGTCGTGCTGCCAGTCTGCGTCGTGAGGATCTCGTCGTCCAAGACGAACCATGCCTTCTCCAGATCAAGGCGGCCTCCGGATAGCTCCCAATCGATCGACTGGGCGGCCAAGCCATAGTAGCCGCGCAGGGTCGAGACGCCGTACCAGCCCCAGTTGCGGATCGGGGGCATGCTGGCGACGAAATTGGGATCGCCGATGGCGTAGAGCTGGGATTCCATCCCGGCGTTGGTCGTCACCAGTCCGAGCACCTGATGGGGATGCTGGATCAGCAGTGCCTCATCGGATCCCCAGCCCCCTGGGAGCTTCTCCTCGACATTCGCGGGGGTCAGCACATTGGCTGCACCGAGCATCGTGTTGTAGGAGGAAGCTTCAGAGGGAGGGTCGGCGAGCGAGACGAGCTTGACGGAAGTGTAGAAGCCGGGCCGTCGCACGACGAGGAAGCTGTCGAGCGGATACATCATGGCCCCGAACGGTTCAGGCGAACCCTGGCGAATGCGTTCCAGAGTGGGGTCATATTCTGAGAATGCCGGATCGTCCAGTTCCAGCAAGTGTTCAGCGGCGGTCACCAGCTTGTACCCCTCATTCCAGTAGGGAGTCTTGGACTGAGTCAGCGGGTCCGTGTAGTCCAGGTACTTGATCCATTGATTCCAATGCTCAAACCAGGGGTAGAAGCCGGCCTTCGCCTGTGGGTCGAGCTCTAGCGCGGTGCCGCGTGTCAGAACCAGGTAGCGCGCCGTCTCGCGTGCGTTGCTGGCGCCGTAGCCATTGTTGATTTTGTCCCAATGGTAGAAGTAGCTCCAGTCTTGCATGATCAGGCCGTTGTAACCTTCATTCGTGGTGCTCTTGTTCGCCAGATCGCGCACGATTTCCAGGCGTTCCTGATCGTCGAAGTACAAGGCCCCATACAGGTTATTGAAGGCGGCCCAAATCGCGTCGGCGCCATTCTCGCTGCGCCGTGTCTTCCCGTAGAAGCGGGCGTAGTCGGTGTCCATGCGAGGCTTGACGTCTCCCGACAGGCCGTCTCCCCCAAAGAGCATCGCTGGGCCAAGGAGGCGGTTAATGCCTTGGTCGATCCACCAGCAGTTGAAGCGCTCCCAGGTGCAGTTGTCGATCGGGGTGTTGGCTTCAGCGAAATCGAGGGCCGCGATCAACCGGTCACGGACGGTCCCGCTCGCCTGCCCGCATCCGTAGGAGCGCACCAACCAGCCCGCCCGATCCCACTCAATCGGGTTGTCGGGCCCCCACTCTTCTCCCACCGGCGTGGCGAGAACCCCAGCGACCTTATCTGCGACCGCGCTGCAGCTTGGAGCTTCGGCATTGAGCCGGCGCGTGACCTCGTCGATATCCGCAGCGGGGATCCCTTGCACGGCCTCAAGGCTATCGCCACGCCCGGGGGAGGCGGATGCCATGCTCAAGGCGAGTGCGAGTCCGGCGGCGATCAGCAATGCGTTGAGAAGACCTAAGGTCATCCCAGCGCTGCCCTCGACTCTTCCCCGGCCCTCGGCGTCCTGCATAGACTTCCTGGCCTCCGCTCCCCCGTGCGCCGCCAACGCGGGATCCAGAGATTCTCCGCGTTTAGGCGGCATCGGTTTCATTGTAGAAGGCCACCGGCGACCCTCACACCGTACGTTGGTCCTCGGCGATGGGTACCTTGGTCCTACGCGTGTTGCTGGGGAGCAGCATCGCAGCAAGCCTTCAATCTCGGGGAGACGACCCATCCTGTTCCCGTCATGCAATTCTGCCCAGCTTGCTTCGGGACGGACCATGTGGCAGCGCCTCCCTTCTGGGAGGCGACCAGAGTGGGAGGGGGTATACTCCAAGCGCGTGCCGTCCTGCCCATGGCCTTCTGACCGAAGATCAGCCGGACAGCAGACTTCGAGGAGGATGAATATGCTGAGAGAACCGCCACGCGGAATCATCCCCGCCATGGTCACGCCGCTGACCCGTGACGAGGAGCTCCATGAGAAGGCGCTGCGCCGGCTCGTCAACCACCTCATTGCGGGCGGCGTGCACGGCATCTTCGCCACGGGGAGCCAGGGCGAGTCGTGGGCGTTCACCGCGGACGAGAAGCGACGCATCTGGGAGATCGTGGTGGATGAGGCGCGCGGGCGCGTTCCGGTCTACGCCGGCACGGTAGGCGTAACGACGCGTGAGACCATTGCCCTCACCCGCTTGGCGGAGAAGGCCGGCGTCGATTTCGCCTTGATCCTCACTCCTTACTTCATTACACCCAACGACGAAGAGCTCTTCGGTCACTACAGGGCCGTCTCGGAGGCGACGGAGCTCCCCATCCTGCTCTACACCAACCCGGCCCGGACGGGACTCAAGCTCTCCGTCTCGCTCTTGGCCCGACTGGCGCGCCTGCCGCGCGTCGTGGGCATCAAGGATTCGAACGCCGACCTAGAACTTACGGCCGAATACATCCGCGTGGCGCCGCCAGAGTTCTCCATACTGATGGGACGCGACACGCTGCTCTACGCGGGCCTGCACCACGGGACCAAAGGCGGTATCGTGGCGACAGCGAACGTCAAGCCATCCTTAGTCGTGGAGATCTACGAGAAGTTCGTGGCGGGCGATCTCGCGGGGGCAAGACGCGCGCAAGAGGCGCTTGCGCCTTTGCGGCTCGCTTTCACCTGGGGCACGTTCCCGGTGGTGATCAAGGAGGCGCTTGACCTGATGGGGTTGGAGGGCGGGCCGGCGTGCGCGCCGGTCGGGCCCCTGCCGCCTGAGCAACGCGAGCGACTCAAGGTCCTTTTGAAGGACATGGGGGTAATCTAGCTTGCCTGAGGAGGTCATCCCCATCAAGTAGGGTGGGGCGCCACTGTCGATTCGGCCATTGAGACGACTGGCGCGCGGCGAGTTTCTGGCGTGCAGGCAGCTATGTCTCGTCTCGCTCCAGAACCCACAGGTGTGAAAGCCCAAGAACGTGAAGCGGGGTTTTCTCGAGGAATTGCGCCAACGCCTGCAGCAGGCGTCCGAAGACAAGCCAGCGTACGACCAGGTTGTCATAGCCCCCGAAGAGCGTCTTGCGCGAAGTAACCCGCACAGGCAGGTTGCCAAACAGCCGTTCCAGGTCTGAGGGCCGATAGGCCCGGACGTGGGGCGCCAGCCGATCTCGCAAACGCCGCGGCAGATAGTTGATGAAGGGGATGTTGCCGAAGCGGTAGCGACCCCGCCAGTAAACGCCATGCGTTTCGAACGGATAGCCCCGGTTGGGCACGAAGACGACCATCCGCCCTCCTGGCTGGCTGGTTTCTGGCTGCGGGGCGCGCAACACGCGGACCATCTCTTCTGCCGCTCGCCGATCGTCCTGCACGTGCTCTAGGACTTCATGTGAGAGGACAAGGTCGAAAACGCCGGCTCGAAAGGGAAGATTCTCGCATGCTGCGACCAGGACCCGCCCCCCATTTCGGCCTGCCGCAAGCGAGGCGCGCTGCCGTTCGAACTCCAGCCCGAACGCCTTGGACGAATACTCGGAGAAGTGCTCCAAGTACGCGCCGACGCCGCAACCGTTGTCTAGGATTCGGCCGCGCAGCCGGTCACCGGCGGCGGCAATGACCATGCTCATCCGCCGCTCTTGGCCGGCCCGCCAAAGATAGGAGGGCTCTCCGCAGCGTGCAGCCATGTCCAGATCGCGGGCGGCGCCATCCATCTGCATCATTGGCCCAGTGTGAGTCCCCAGAAGTGCTCGGCGCCGGCTTGGATCCCCAAGGGCATGCCGGCCCCGACGCCAACGAGCGGGTGACATCGGAGCGGGCGACCTAGAGCCGAAACCGCGCGCACCGCCGAATTGTACCCCGGGCGGAGTTGGGCGCAGGAAGGCCGCGCGACTTCCGTAGTCGGCCGTGTCCATCCAGATTGACGACCGATAAGGGGGATGGGGAGGTCTCTGCGGAATCCCGCGGCTTTGCAGGGGGGATGCTGTTTGGCGATCTAGCGAGAGGGCCGAAGGTACGACTGGGTGAAGGGTGCGTGGTAGCTCGCGGATGCTGTAGCGCCACGACTGGCGGCATGCCCCGCGGCCGGTCGTGGCAATACAGAGAGCGTTGACAGGCGCACGGCAACCGCAGGTTCCATGTCGCGAAGAACTTCCTCGTTGACCGCGACGAAGAGCTCAGACAATCTCTGCTGGATGCGAGCTCTCTCCTCCGCGTAATGTCTCGACCGAATCCTCCGGCCAACCCGCCAGAGAAGCGCGGGGATGCGCCTCGCCTGATCGAAGAGAACCTGCGCCAGCTTGGCCACTAGGCGGAAGATCACAACCGGTAGCGCCCGTCCATGCTGGGCCAGGCCTCGCTTGAACTGCATGACTTTCACTGAGCCGAGATCGAGCTTCGGCATCGAGTACGCCCTGACTTCTGCGGGGGCGGCCACCGCCGTCTCTGGCTGATCCTCGATCACGACCATGGTTCGTTCGTTGCCATCCTTTGTGGGGAGCTGGCTGGCGGTCAAACGTAGCCACTGGCCATCGATTTCGACCTCGTTCGAAGATTCGTCGCCGGTAGCTCGGAGCTGTTCAAGGAACTCCTGGATCGGATTGCGCTGACCGGAGCTCTCATTCGCAAGCCAGTTCCTGGCCACTCGATTGCAGGAGATCATGCCGCCGCGATCATCGAGCTCAAGCACGCCCACCGGCAGCCTTTCCAAAACTTCGACCAGCTCTTCGTGGCGGCGCAGCAGCAGGCTGACCCGCTTGGAGAGGATCCTCTCGGAAGGGTCGAAGTGGGTCGATGAAGGCTTGACCGGATCAGGGCGTTGAGGCTGCGACGAAGGCTCTTGGCGGAGAGCTTCAGCCACGGCTTTGTCAAAGGCCGTCATGTCTTCGAATGGACGGACGAGGTAGCTGGTCGCCCCCGCCTCGATCGCCTGCTGGGCCCATTCGATGCTGCCTTCGAAAGTTGTGATCATGACCGGCATGTTGGGATCGATGTCTTTGGCCAAGCGCAGGATTTCGAGCCCTCCGATCACCGGCATGGCGACATCCAGGACGAGCAGATCGTATCGCCGCCTCTCTAGCTTCTCCAGTGCGGTCTTTCCATCCGCTGCGCCGTCGACCCGCATGCCCATCCGTTTCAGGCGTCGCGCAACCACCTCGAGGAAGGTTGGGTCATGTTCGGCGACGAGGACGCGCTCTTTGTCCATCCTTGGCTCCGTGCTCTCTCGGCACCAGTTTGGAGCCAGAATGGCGCTGAATCAATGGTGTGGAAGTCCCCCCAGTACTTGTGGGGGATCATCGGTCCACGGCCGGGTGTTCTTCTCGCCTCGGGTTGGTTGGCAGCGAAGACCGGGAGGTCGGAGTGATGGGTCGATGAGGCGCGCCTCCGGTGCTGGCGTCCACCCTTATCCCCTCGAGTTCGAGCGACTGGGCATGGCCGACCGGCGACGCGCCGAAACGAAACCCGCGGGCCGGCGATGCGACGGCAGACTGGTTGTCGATCCAGAGCACGAGCCCCAGAGGGCCATGAGGAGGGTGCGGGGCGATGAGAACCGTCTCTCCGTCGACGAGGAATCTGGCTTCGCCGGCCTCCCAATCGATCCCGTACTCATGCCAGCGGTCAAGGCCAGCTGGGATAGGGGCCATGGCAACGTGCGATGTGCGATAGAAGACCTGGAAGGGCAATCGGCGGAGGGCAGGGAGTAGAAGGAGCCCAAGGGCGCCAGCCCCGAGCATGGAATAGATGAGATCGGGGATGGCGGGGCTTCGGAGGGCGATGGCATTCCAACCGTTGCCCGGGCCGGCGGGCGAGAAGCGGAGATCGGACTGGGGCGAAGCGTAGAAGAACCACAACGTCTGCGGCGGGCTTGGCAGGATCCTGTTGGCCCCCGCTTCACCGAAGCCCATGGCGAAAGGATCGTTCCAGAAACCGAATCCGAGCGTGCCGAGTGGCTCCGGGTCCGATGCTCTGGCCCGCACGCGGAAAGCAAGGGGGGGTCGCCAGGGGAAACGTCTGCGTGGCAAGCTGCGGTAGTCGTCGAGCTGAGCATCGCAGTACCTGCCGGGAGTGGCGGGG
>Ga0209642_10000782_pt1 | contig 20865 bp, 19 predicted proteins | sample RifCSP19_2_FD_184025 | JGI IMG/M metagenome (GOLD analysis project Ga0209642, IMG submission 184025) | Soil microbial communities from Rifle, Colorado - Rifle CSP2_sed 19_2 (SPAdes) (version 2) | ecosystem: Environmental > Terrestrial > Deep subsurface > Rock core/Sediment | place: Rifle... | reverse complement strand
GCACCTCGAGCAGATCGCCCGCGTCGTACGCTATGTTTCTTTCCCTTCCCGTACCGGGCACCGGCAACAGATGATGGTGCAAAGCCACCACCCTGAAACCCTCGCAATCCTGTAAATGTTCCTCCATCCACAGATAACGTTCCCGGCCAACCCGACCAATGTCTAAGTCCGGCTCACTCGAGTCCACCCCAACGATCGTAATATTCTTTAATTTCAGAACATTGTGGCGGGGCCCAAAGACCTCTTCAAAATGCGTGTAGCCAACGTGGCGGGCATCGTGATTCCCAGGGACCACTACCAGGTTAGGACAGACCAGTCCGTCCAAAAAAGTTTTAACGGTCTTAAACTCCTGGCGAAAGCCCATTTGAGTAAGGTCTCCGGTAACAATGACTACATCGGGTTGTATTTCATTTAACTCTTCGATGGTTCGACTCAAAAGATTAGCCAGAAAGTACTGGCTTCCCGCGTGTATATCGGAAATGTGCACCATGACGAAGGGCTTATTCACTTTAGGGTCTTTGTCAAGCACGGTACTACCTCCTGCCCTAATTCCGGGCGCGACCTGATTTATTCAGCTACTTTTTCAAGAGAAAATGAAAAGCTTGGGTTTAGCCAATAAATTGGGTAAACGGGACAGGTCTTCAGGGAGTAAAATATCTCTTATATCGATGGTTTTTCTCTGGAATGATTTTCGTAAAAGACCAAAGAAGGTTGGAGCTCCATATTCTATTAATTCAGGTTCACCCTCTATTTTACCTAATTTCGCCGCCAAGTCAATGGCATCCTGATAATTCCCTAATTTGTCCACTAGCCGTAATTTTAGGGCCACGCTCCCCGGAAATGTCTGCCCCGTGGCCAGTTTGTTCACTTTTTGTTCAGAGATCCGCCTCCCCTGGGCAACGGCCTCAATAAACTGATCGTAAATGATTTTCGCATCCTGAGCGAGAATGGTTCTTTCTTCCTCGGTCAGTGCTCTGTTTCCGCTAAACATATCCTTGAACTTTCCTTGGGATATTACTTGATAATCAACACCTAGTTTTCGATAAAGTTCTTCCAAATTGGGGATTACCTGGATAACGCCGATTGAGCCCACCTCTGAACTCGCAGAAGAAACTATTTTGTCGGTACCGGAGGCCAATAAATAGGCGGCGGAAGCAGCGATGTCTCCAACGGAAGCAACAACGGGTTTTTTGGTGCGGCGAATTTCCTTGAACATCTCTTCGGAAGCGGCCGGCGTTCCTCCGGGGCTATTAATCCTAAGAAGAATCGCTTTAACCTTCTCATCCTGGTCGGCCCGACGGAGTTGCTCGATGACATCCTCCGGTGAGGTACCGGAGGAAAACAAACTATCCCCGGCGCCCGAAGCAGAGATCACGCCGTCAATCCGAATAACAACAATCTGTCGTGCCCAAGGCCTTATGGCGGAAGGTTGCGTTAAACTGACCGCCAGAAGCGTCAAAAAGATACCAAAAACAAAAGCAACGAAAGCGGCGGCAATAAAAAGAAAGATAATCCAGCCTTTTTTCATCTGCTCTCCGTGAGGACACTTACAAAATCGTGTTTCGCCGAATTTTTCCGGCCGCTAAGAGTTGGGAAGCTAAAGAGCGATCCCCAACAGATTCCGGCTATTCTCAAATCAAGGCTACGAGAGCTCATAGCCGTCATACTGCTTCAGACGCTTAAGGCTGTCTTTGTCTCGGAAATCAGGACGTGACATTTAGATGGGTGACTTTCCCTCTTTTCAAAACCTCTCCGTACAGCGCCTCATAATCGTCGACCATTCTTTTGACACTAAATTTTTCCTCTACGTGCTGTCGACACTTATGAGGGTCGATCTCATCAACCCTTTTGACAAAATCTACCATTTCCTCAACGTTCTTGGCCAAAAATCCGGTTTCTTTGTGAACTACAACCTCGGGAACCGCGCCATACGGAAAGCCAATAACCGGTGTCCCGCAGACCATCGCTTCGATCATCACTAAGCCAAAGGGTTCGGCCCATTGCAAAGGAAAAAGGAAACCTCGAGCGTTCTTCAAAAGCTCCCTTTTCTTCTCCTCGGTAACCTCCTCTAAAAACATAATCTGTTTTCCATCAACATAGGGTTTTACTTCCTTTTCAAAATAGGCCATGTCGGCGCCGGGATCAATCTTGCCGGCTAGAATTAGTTTGACACCGGCCTTCCTCGCGATCTCCACCGCTAGATGCGTGCCTTTTAAAGGAGAAACGCGACTAATGAGAAAAAAATAGTCTTCTTTTGTCTCACTGAAGGGAAAGGTGGAGATATCAATCGCGTTATAGACCGTCCCAACATAATTTAGGTCTGGAAATCCTTTTCTTTGCTCGTCACTGATGGAATTGTAGTAACAAGAATTTTTAAACGCCTTAAACAAAGGCTTGTTTACTTCGGTGAAGATACCATGAAGCGTGGTAAGAACCGGGGTCGAAACAAGATTCGACATGCTTATCCCAGAATAACCAGCGTGGTTGTGGATAACGTCAAATTTGTCCGCGCCCATGAAAGCATTGGTCACGTGCAGAAGATCCGGGCACGGATTTCCAATGACAGCCCGTTGCTCTTCAGGGTACACTGATACCAAATGACCGCTGGTTAGTGAATTGCCACTAGCATACAGTGTAACTTCGTGCCCTCTTCTTACTAATTCCTCGGAGAGAAGATAAACAACCAGCTCAATTCCTCCGTATTTAACCGGAGGAACCCTTTCCCAAACGGGAGCGACTTGCGCAATCTTCATCCCAGCCACCTCCTAATAGCCCCACTTATTTATAGACAATCTTTTTGGGTTCTCTAGAAACGTTATTCTAGAACCGTTATTAATCAATTCGCTATTTGTGGCTAAACTCCTTCCGAACGCCACCAACAAAAAAAGTCATGAGTTCATAGCCCTCTTCAAAGTGGTGTGAGCCCTTAAGGGCCGAGAGCTCATTAAAACTCTCAGCGCCATCGCCGGAGTCATTGGAGGAATAAAGTGCAAAAGGAACCGGTTCATCCGTGTGAATCCTCAGTTCAAGGGGAGTCGCGTGATCGGGAACGAGTAGAACCCTGTAATTCGGGTATTTTTTTAGGCCCTCTAAGATTATTTTAACCAATCTATCAAAATTCTCCAGGGCTCGGATTTTGTCTTTAGTGCTACCCTGATGCCCAGCCTCATCCGATGCCTCGACATGGACAAAAACTAGGTCTTTTTTCTCCAGAGCCCTTAAGGCATACTCTGCCTTTTGCTCGTAGTTAGTATCGAAATAACCAGTTGCCCCGGGAACCTCAAGGGGCTCGAGACCCGCAAAGTAACCTATTCCTTTAATTAAATCAACGGCCGAAATAATGGCCCCGTCAAGACCGTATTTTTCCTTGACGGTGGGAAATGTCGGTGCTTTTCCCTGGCCCCAAAGCCAAATCATATTTGCCGGATTCTTGCCCCTTTCTTTCCTTCTCAAATTTACCGGGTGATTCTCCAGGAATTCTTGGGATGACACCACGAAGTCTCTAATAAGGCCGGCGTCTTCGCCTTGAGGCAAGTTATCCCTGATTGGCTGATTAACAACGTTATGGGGAGGCACACACAAAATCTTTGAGAAGTCACCCTTGATTATCATTAGATGGCGGTAACTCACCCCGGCCAGGAAGCGAACGTTGGAAGTACCGAATTTTTGGTTGAGGGCTTCGATGATAGACCGGCCTTCCTCCGAAGAAATGTGCCCAGCGCTATAGTCTTTTAAAATTCCCTGCTCCACGCTGATAAGATTGCATCTAAAAGCAAATTCGTCGGGGTTAAGGGATATGCCCCTGCTCGCGGCTTCCAAGGGGCCCCGGCCGGTAAAGTATTCTAAGGGATTGTAGCCGAGAATCGTTAAATTAGCGACGTCGCTACCGGGGATTGTGCCTTGAGGAACAGTCTTGACCGTCCCCACGATTCCTTCTCTCGCGATAAAGTTCATATTTGGAATCTTTGCCACCTGCAAGGGCGTTTTCCCGTTCAGTTCCTTGACCGGCCGATCGGCGGCTCCGTCAGGCACCAAAATTACGTATTTCAAACCAAACCTCCCAAAAAAGCCACGGACCCATTTAAACGATAGCATCCGTGAACGATAGCATCCATTGGGGCGAGCATCCCGCGCAAAAGGGACCAATTTCCTCGAGACCCGGGCCGTGGCCCTCGTTCCGTGGATTAATTCTTACCATCAGCGAGTTTTCAAAAGGGCCTTTTCCACGCTTCTCGCCGTTGCCTCCACTTTTTCAACGCGTTCTTTGGAAATGCCAATAGCCGTGTCCGGATCCTTCAGACCGTGTCCCGTCAGGACGCAGACAACCTTTGCTCTCCCTTCAATTCTTCCTTCACTGATCAATTTTTTTACCCCGGCTAGAGAGGCCGCTGACGCCGGTTCCACAAAAAAGCCTTCTCTCGCCAGAGTTTCGTAGGCCGAGAGTATCTCGGCATCGGTAACCATGTAAATACCACCCCTCGAGGACAAAGCGGCCTCTTCCGCTTCCTTCCAACGCGCGGGGTTTCCTATCCTGATCGCCGTGGCAATGGTTTCGGGCATATCAATGGGATAACCCCTCACTATGGGCGCCGCCCCTTCAGCCTGAAAACCTACCATTTTTGGAAGGCTTGTAATTTTTTTCCCGTAGTATTCTCGAAAACCTTTCCAATAAGCGGTAATATTGCCGGCATTACCGACCGGGATAGCCAAATAATCAGGGGATTCTCCCAAATAATCACAAACTTCAAAAGCACCCGTTTTTTGACCCTCAAGCCTAAACGGATTAAGCGAATTGACCAGCGTCAAGGTTTTATCTTTTTTAACGAGTTCCCGGACTATTTGAAGAGCCTGATCAAAGCCCCCATCGACCGCGATAACCTTGGCGCCGTGCATTAGAGCCTGGACCAGCTTCCCCAGGGCCACCTTGCCTTTAGGAATAATAACAATACAGGAAATCCCGCTCCGCGCGGCGTAAGCAGCCGCAGAAGCCGATGTGTTGCCGGTCGACGCGCAAATAATAGATTTGGCACCTTTTTCTAAAGCTTTGCTAACGGCCACCGTCATCCCCCGGTCCTTGAAGGAACAGGTGGGATTAAGCCCCTCACATTTAAAGAAAAGCTCTATCCTTAGCTTTTTGCTTAGCCCGGGAGAATAAACAAGGGGGGTGTTCCCTTCATAAAGAGTACAAATTGGTGTTTTCTCGGTCACTGGCAAAAATTGCCGGTACTCGTGGATAATTCCGTGCCATTTACGCACCTTCTTTGGCCTCCACTCTGATAACATTGCGCACTGTATCCACTACCTCCAATTTCCCAATTACTTCCAAAGCCTGTTTGAGATCTCTTTCTTTAACTTCGTGGGTGATAAACATGAGCTCAGCGGTCTTACCGCGGGGGCCCTTTTGAATAACGCTGGCGATGCTCACGTTGCTGTCACCAAAGGCCTTGGCGATTTTAGCCAAAACGCCGGGTCTATCCACTGCCTCGAGAAGAAGATAGTAAGAGGATTTTGTCTCCCCGATCTCTTTTACCCGTTTGTTATCATAACAGGTACAGCCCAACAGGCCGCTTCGACCCGTGCCCAAATTACGGGCCGCCTCGATTATATCGCCTATTACGGCACTAGCTGTGGGTAGCGAACCGGCGCCCGCTCCAAAAAACATCACTTCTCCAACAGCATCCCCTTCGAGAAAAATAGCGTTATAGGCGTCTTTAACCGAGGCTAAAGGGTGTTCCTGGGGAATCATCAGCGGGTGGACCCGCACGTCCAGCTCCCCCTCCTCTTCCTTTGCCAGAGCAACCAGCTTAATAACGTAACCAATCTCTCGAGCATAGGTGATGTCAATCGGGGTAATTTTGGAGATGCCTTCCCGATAAACTTGAGAGAATGTCACCCGGCTGTTAAAAGCGATTGAGGCTAAAATTGCTATCTTGGCGGCAGCGTCATCGCCTTCAATATCTGCGGCTGGGTCTCTCTCCGCGTATCCTAGCCTCTGAGCTTCTTTCAGGACCTCAGCGAAAGGCAACCCTTCTTCGCTCATTTTAGTCAAAATGTAGTTGGTGGTCCCATTAACAATCCCCATCACCTTAAGAATCTTATTACCAGCCAAAGATTCTTTCAGGGGTTGTATAATGGGTATACCCCCGCCCACACTGGCCTCAAAAAAAAGGTCTACTCCATTGGCTTCAGCCCCTTTTAAGACCTCCTGGCCGAAGTTGGACATCAGTTCTTTATTGGCGGTGACGACGGACTTTCCCTGCTTAATCGCTTCCAGAATATAACTCTTGGCGGGCTCGACGCCTCCCATAACCTCAGCGACGATGTTAATATCCGGGTCCTGGGCAATAACTGAAAAATCATCGGTCAAAAGAGCTCTATCCACATCGATTGTTCTTTTCTTGGCCATATCCTTAACCAGAACCGCCTTTACATTTAATTCTCGACCCGTTTTTAAGATAAGCGCTTCTTTGTGTCGGGAAAGAATTTCATAAACGCCGGAGCCGACCGTCCCCAGGCCCAAAATAGCCACATTTACCTTTGCGCTTCTCCTTGCCATTTTAGGTTCTCTCCAATCTCAGAAGATCGTCATAGGTCTCGCGACACACTATGACCTTAGCTTCTCCTTCTTTTACAAGAATTACCGGAGGCCGCCGTTGTTTGTTATAATTGTTAGCCATCACGTATCCGTAGGCGCCGGTCGCCGGCGTACAGAGAATGTCTCCGGTCTCAGGATGAGGCAGAAGCGCCTCCTTGATCAATATATCTCCGGATTCACAGTGCTTTCCGGCAATCGTCACCTTGCTGGTCGCCTCATCCTTGGCTCTGTTGGCTAAAAGTGCTTCATACACGGCTCCATAGAGTAAGGGACGGAGATTATCAGACATTCCCCCATCAACGGATGCGTAAGTCCTTACCCCAGGTATTTCCTTCATTGTCCCAATTGTATAAAGGGTAACACCGGCGTTTCCCACGATCGATCGGCCGGGCTCAATCATAATCTTAGGAAAAGATAAATTGAACTCCCCGACGGCCTTTCTGACTCCGCCGACGATCACCTGAGCATACTCCAGAATGCTTGATGGCTCATCGCTCGCGCGGTATTTAATTCCCAAACCGCCTCCGGCATTGACTTCTTCGGCTTCGAATCCGGTCTCATCTTTAATTTCCTTAACAAAATTCATTAAAACATCGATGGCCTTGGCATAAGAGCCTAAAACAAAGATCTGGGAACCAATGTGAAAATGAATTCCTTTAAGATGCAAATTGGAATAGGACATCGCTTTTTTAACGCCGTTCAGAGCTACTCCTCGGGCAAGACCGAACCCGAACTTGGAATCCTCCTGACCGGTCTGAATGTAACTGTGGGTTGTGGGAACCACGCCCGGGGTAATTCTTAAGAGAATATCTGCTTTTTTTCTTTTTTCCTTTGCTAGCTGGTTTAAAAGGAAGAGTTCATTCTCACTGTCGACCACGACTCTTCCTATCCCCACATCTAGAGCTAACCTCAACTCATCCGGTGTCTTATTGTTCCCGTGGAAAAAAATTTTTTGTCGAGGGAAGCCGGCCTTGTGGGCCAAATAGAGTTCCCCACCTGATGAAACATCTAGAAAAAGCCCTTCTTCGGCCACGATCTCACACATCTTAAGACTAAGAAACGCTTTGCCGGCGTAAATTATTTCAGCCTTTGGGCTTAACTCTCGAAAAGCTCTCAAATAGAGGCGGCACTGGGACCTGATTGTCTCTTCGTCCAGGATGAAAAGAGGGGTACCATGCTCCCGAGCCAACTCAACGGTGTCGCAACCTCCTATTTCCAAATGGCCTCGCTGATTTACCTCGGCTGTTATCGGCAGAACCATTCACGCCCCGCTTCTAATCGACCTTTTTTTTTGATTTTTTTCATCTCTTTCGATAAATCCAAACACGGCCGGATGGTCCTTAAACTTCGTCCATACTGATTTTATATCTAAAAACTCTTTGGCCCGAATGACTCTGGATTCAAGCATATTCGGTCGAATTCCCGTAAAAAAGAGCCCAAAATGAGCCTCGTTTAAATAAGATAGTGTTTTTATCCCAAGAGTATGGCCCCAAGGGGAGTCGAACCCCGCTCGCAAGCTCGCTCCTTCGAGAGGAAACCCAGAGTTTCCCCTCGAATAACTCCTCTTCCTTACGAATGATTAAGGGGGAATCCTTCCCCCTTAAAGAACCCCCTGGGGTTCGAATGCTACTCCTTAAACCCAATCAATCCCAACAACCCCTAAGAAGATTCTGGGGATTGGTGGCCCCAAGGGGAGTCGAACCCCTGTCTCTAGATTGAGAATCTAGTATCCTAGGCCTCTAGACGATGGGGCCAAATGTCGCAAAAAATCTCTGCCTCGGTCGCCACGAGGCTGCTCATTTGCTAGCTTCTTGCCCTACGGACCCACACTCCCCGATCATCAGACATTGCTTATTTTAACGATAAACATTGGATTATTCAAGAAAGGAAACCGAAAAAACCACAGGTTAAAAAAGGCATCATGGCCATATTTAACCCCAAAAGGACAGATAAAAGTAAAAAATTTGGGGCCCAAAGAACAGAGTAATCAAAGCCCCTAGGGCTAGAAAGGGACCAAAGGGGATGGTGTCCCTTTTTTTGATTCTCTTTAAAAGAATAAGGGTAATGCCGTAAACAGATCCGATAAGAGAACCTAAAAATAGCGCCAGTAGCACATATCCTCCCAGAAAAAGTCCGATCAAAGCGGTGAATTTTACGTCGCCAGCGCCCATCCAGTCCTCTCTAATTATTGCGGGAATAAAAAGGATTCCTCCCCCCAAAACTAATCCCAATAAGGGATAGAGAACCGAACTAGAAACCCCAACTAGCGGAAGAAAATCCGTCCCGGCAAGGACGCTCACAAAAAGGAGAAAAAGACCGACACCAAGGGCCGGAAAAACTACTTTATTGGGGATTATTTTGTGCCTTATATCAATAGCACCCGACAAGAAAAGGACAGAGGCAAAAAATAAAGCCACCGGAGTTTTCCAACTAAAGCTGTACCTGGAAAAAGCAGCTAAAAACATAAGGGCGGTTAAAAGCTCTATAACGGGATATTGAAAAGATATAGGCTTTTTGCAGTAGCGACACCTGCCCCAGAGAAATAGAAAGCTTAAAAGGGGAATGTTCTCAAAAAATCTTAGGCGGTGGCCGCATTTAGGGCAGTGTGACGGCGGCGCAATGATCGATTCTTTGCGGGGAATGCGGTAGATGCAAACGTTTAAAAAGCTTCCTACTGCTAAACCTAAAAGAAAAATCAAGATTGAAACCGAGAAATTCATCGGGCTAGTTACCTTTCCAATCCGTCTTTATTTCGTCATTGCTTACTTTTTACCTCTCAAACGACCGGAAAATATTTGCTAATAGGGGTGTTTTTGAATAATCGAAAATGCTTAAAATAGAAGGGCTCCATTTTGTCATCTGTGAATTGAAACGCTAGTAGAGGCACTGCATAGGGGCACTCCCGCTAGCATCTCCCGAGCAGTCGGCATCAACACAAGTGGTTCTAGTGGTACTTCCAGACCCAATCATAGTATAACAATCGGTTAACCCACTCTCCCAGGGGCACTTAGGATCTTCCTGGATAAAATTGGGCACGATATCAGAGAGTTGAGCAGGCCACTCGTCTTTGTCTGAATGATAGGCTTCGATGGCTCCATCCATTGTCCTGAGATTGCCCTTGCAACTTTTATTTTTAACGGCTGCTCGGCTGGTCGTGTAGATCGGGATAGCAAGAACCACTAATATCGCAATTATGGCGATTACAACCATTAATTCGGTAAGATTGAAACCTTTCTGCTCTCGAAACAGCCTATTTAACATCATATTCATCCCCAAAAAAGCCAAGGGTCGAAATTTAAAACCCCACATCCGTTTGCCAGCTTTATCGTAGTAATTGAGTGGATGTGGGGTTCTTGGCTCTACCCGTTTCTTCGCCAGAATAAACAACTGATTAGTACAGACACTGGGTGGCCCCGTTACCGGCGGCATCACCGTCACAAGTGGCATTGTCGCAAGTGGCACTCATCTGACTTCCTCCAGCGTCTGCCCATTCATAACAACCGGAATTGCCTTCAAATGGACAATCAGGGACTTCCCTCACATAATCGGGCGCTAAATTGGACGCAGATACTAAATCACCGGTAGCACCTGGTGGCCACTGATCAGTATCCGAATGTACGGTTTGGACAGCCCCGTCCAGCGTTCTGAGGTTCCCTTTACAGGCCTTATTTTTGGCTGAGGTCCTGGCAGTATTGTAAACCGGAATAGCTATAGCTACTAAAATAGCGATTATTAAGATGACGACCATCAATTCTACCAGGGTAAAGCCTTTCTCTTTCTTAGTTAATCTTCTTAGCATCTCCTTCACCTCCTTCCTAAAGACGCAAAGCTCTTTCACAGTATAAATCGGCTCATTTAATTAAAACTTGAGGCCACGTGTTACTTAATGAGATTAACCACACTAAACATGGGCAGATAGAGAGATATCAAAATGCCCGCGATTACCACGCCCATAACGATAATCAACAACGGTTCAATAAGAGACGTTAAGGCGTTCACAGTCGCTGAAACTTCGGAGTCGTAAAAATCAGCGATCTTGCCAAGCATTTTTTCAAGAGCCCCCGTCTCTTCGCCGACGGCGATCATTTGGGTAACCATCGGCGGAAAAACCCTACTTTTAGTTAAGGGTTTGGCAATAGTTTCCCCTTCTTTTATGCTCTTTCGGCTTTTCATAACAGCTTTGGCAACTACAGCGTTGCCCGATGTCTCCGCGACTATCTCCAAAGCTTGTAGCACTGAGACACCAGTAGCGATTAGGGTCCCGAGGGTGCGGCTAAACCTGCTAATAGCTATCTTCCGGAAAAGCATCCCAAAAACGGGAAGTCTAAGTTTCATCTGGTCCACTACCAATCTACCTTGATCCAGTTTCTTAAAGCGACGAAATCCATAAACTGACCCCGCGAAGATCAGCAAATAAAGCCACCAGTAACCCCGAATGGACGCACTCAAACCAAGCATCACGCGCGTCGGAAGCGGAAGTTCCGCGTCAAAACTCTCAAACATTTTCACGAACATGGGAACAATAAAGGTGATCATGGCAAAAGCAATAAGCACCGTAAAGGAAAATACGGCTGCCGGATAAGCTGCCGCCGACTTGATCTTCCCTTTGAGTTGGGCCTCGCTCTCAAAGTGTTCCGCAACCCGCAATAAGACAGTGTCCAGCACTCCTCCGGTCTCACCCGCCCTAACCATTGTGACGTAAAGCTGGGGGAACGCCCGAGTGTGCCTCGCGAAAGCGTCGGAGAGAGGTTGTCCGGCTTGAACGTCTTCTCCTACTTGGGTGATTACTTGAGAAAAATAGGAATTCTTGGTTTGTTCGGCAAGTATTCCGAGGGATCTCGTAAGAGATAGACCAGAATTAATCATGGTGGCAAATTGTCGGCTAAAAATGGTCAAATCTTTGGTCTTGACTCTTTTTGTCAAAAATGGCAACGAAAGTTCCATATGAATGCCTGTTTTATTTTTTTCTCGTAAATTAAGGATGACGTAACCTTGTTGCCTGAGTTTGGTAATTACGGCTCTCTCATCTCCTCCTTCGAGTGCCCCAGTGACTATTTTTCCCGTTCTGTCCTTGACTTTATAGGTGTATGCAGTAGCCATTGTTTCCTTTTCCTTTATACCTTGGTTTTTCAAGCAACCTCATATAAATACCGTTTAAGATTTCCCTGATCAATTGCTCGCTCCATAGCGGTCGCCCGGCTTACTAAACCTCGTTTCACCATATCGGCTAGGGCTTGGTCCATAGTTTGCATGCCGTGTTTTTGCCCAGTCTCTATGGCGTTGTAAATTTGATGGGTTTTCATTTCCCGAATCATGTTACGGATTGCCGGGGTACAAACCATTACCTCCGCGGCCGCTATCCTTCCCTGCCCTCCAATGCTTGGCAGAAGTTGTTGGCAAATAATCCCCTGAAGCGTTCCAGCGAGCTGCACCCTTATTTGTTGCTGCTGGTGTGAGGGAAAAACATCTACAATTCGATCGATAGTCTGCGGCGAATCTTGAGTGTGTAACGAAGCCAAAACAAGGTGGCCGGTTTCGGCCGCTGTTAAAGCAATGGCGGTCGTCTCCGTGTCTCGCATCTCACCGATGAGGATTACATCCGGATCCTGGCGTAAGGTATACTTTAGGGCCTGGCCAAAAGACCTGGTATCCGAGTCAACTTCTCGCTGGTTAACTACAGATTTCTTGTGGCGGTGAAGATACTCAATCGGATCTTCGATGGTAATAATGTGCTCGCTCCTTTCCTCATTAATTATGTTTATCATGCTGGCTAAGGTAGTACTTTTTCCGGATCCGGTTGGACCTGTTATCAAAACCAAACCCCTAGGCTTCCGGCAAAATTCTGCGATCAATGGCGGCAAATTAAGCTCGACCAAGCTTTTGATATCCACTGGGATCAGTCTAAAGGCAGCGCTTAAACTGTTTCGCTGAAAAAAAGCGTTGACTCTAAAACGGGCTTTACCGGGCAGTGAGTAGGCAAAATCATATTCCCAAGAATCCTCAAGTTTTTCCCTTTGTTCTTCGGTCATGATGCTAAATATCAATTCTTTGGTATCCTTGGGTGTAAGCTTGGGATAATCCAACGGGATCAAATCCCCGTCACATCTCATTGTCGGAGGCACTCCTACCGTTAAATGAAGATCTGAGCCCCCTCTCTGAATAACCTCGATTAAAAAATCGGTCAGCTCCATTTTTCTCCTTTGGCTCACATCTGATAATAGGTATCGGTAACTTAAACAGGAAACTTTAACCCCGTTAGCCTCGATTTTAGTGGACTTCACGGCCTTTGGTGCTTGAGCCAAAGCAAAAGTTGGGTTTAATAAAAAAATCCCCTTTAATTGGGGATTTTACTTCAAAACTTGGGTTAAATCGCGCTGGTAGTAAGTTAAGTTCAAACTTTGGATTTGATTGTTTGGTTCACCTTCCGCGGCTCGCGCCAAGGGTTAAGGAGTTATAAGCCGGATCGTATGCGGAGCAGGAATCTAAAATTAAAACTGTTTTTGTGATGGGGGCTTCAGGTTGACAAGAAGCATAGTAAAATTACAATTTTAAATTTTTGAGCAGTAAACCTGAACTAAATGAGGTTAGGCAATAACCCGCATTATCTCTTCTAAAGAGGTTAATCCTAGCTCAACTTTTCCCACCCCATCTTCGAAGAGCGTTTTCATTCCTTCAGCCTTTGCCACCCTCTTTATCTCTTCACTGGAAGCCCTCTCTACAGCAAGCTGCCGGATCCGTTCGCTCATCAACATAACCTCATAAATTCCTACTCTTCCTTTGTATCCGGTATTGTTACAAGAGCTACAACCTTTAGGAAAATAAAGAGGGTTGGAGGCGTCTTTAATCTTAAACTCTTCTATGAGCTCAGGTGGAGGGATTTTCGGTTGCTTACAGCGCTCGCACAGGCGCCTTGCTAATCTTTGGGCCTGAATGGAAGTTAGAGCCGAGGAGATCAGAAAGGGCTCAATGCCCATCTCGGTCAACCTGATAATGGTGGAAGGGGCGTCGTTGGTGTGAAGAGTTGAAAATACTAAGTGCCCTGTTAGAGCGGCCTCGACCGCGATTTGGGCCGTCTCTCTATCTCTTATCTCCCCTACCATCACAATATCGGGGTCAGCTCGTAACGTTGCTCTAAGTCCCTTGGAAAATGTTAGGTTGATCTTATTATTTACCTGGATCTGATTAATTCCGGGAAGGCGGTACTCCACTGGGTCCTCAATGGTCACAATATTTTTTTCAGACGTATTGAGAACATTCAGCGTGGCATAAAGAGTGGTTGATTTTCCACTTCCGGTAGGACCGGTAACTAAAATTGTCCCGTGGGGGCGGTTAAATGCCAACTTAAACCTCTCTAACGTTTCGGAGAGAAAACCCAAATCATTCAAGTCCATCAGGATGCTTTCCTTTTCAAGCACTCGCAAAACGACACGTTCACCATAAATTGTTGGGAGCGTTGCCACTCTAAAATCAAAAGCTCTTCCTCCAACGATCAAATCACAGTGCCCATCCTGAGGTTTTCTTCGCTCCGCCACATCCATCGAAGCCATTATCTTAAAACGGGAGATAAGGGCGGCTTGAATCCGCTTAGGGACGTTCATTATCTCCTGAAGAATTCCATCGATACGATATCGTACTCTCAGGTCCTTCTCTTGAGGTTCGAGATGGATATCACTGGCGCTATCCCTTATAGCTTGACCAATAATCAAGTGGGCCAGCTTGATTACGGGCGCTTCTTCCGCAACTACTAGGTTTTCGCTTTCGGTTTGATCTTCTTCGCCTTCGACAACCTTCCCTACTTCTTCCTCAATGATTTCAGTTTTTCTATACAAATGGTTTATGGCGGTTTCAATAGAACTTTTCAAAGCGCCAACCGGAATTATCTCCCGGCCCGTGAGAACCCTTAAGTTATCGAGCGTTAAGACGTCACTGGGGTCAGCTAAGGCTACCACCAAACTTTGCCCCTCAAACCGAAGCGGAACGGCCAAATAGCGCCGAGCAATCTTTTCCGAGAAAAAGGCAACCGCCTCCGGTCGGACGGGATAACTTTCCAAATCCAGAAGGGCTTCCTCTTTTTTTTCTTGGGCATTTTTTGCCGGACCCGTCACGTTCTCTCCTAGTCTTAGGTGGCTACTCTCATTATTTCTTCCAAGGAAGTGAGCCCCTGCTTCACTTTTTCGAGTCCATCTTCAAATAGGGTCTTCATTCCCTCAGAGTGAGCCGCCTCGCTAATTTCGTCACTCGAAGCGTGTTTAATCGTCAGTAACTCAATCTGTTCGGTCACTATCAATACCTCATAAAGCCCGATTCTTCCCTTGTAACCAGTATCGCCACAGGCGGAACACCCCTTTGGTCTATAAAAAATACGGGTTTCTTTTGGGTCTTGCTCCAAATTAATTTCTTCTAAAACCGCTTCAGAAGGGCTATAAGGCTCTTTGCACCGGGTACAGAGTCGCCTGGCTAGTCTCTGAGCAACAACGCAATCAACTGCGGATGAGATCAAGAATGGCTCTACACCCATCTCCGTAAGCCGGGTAATGGCGGAAGGCGCATCGTTAGTGTGGATAGTTGATAAAACTAAGTGACCGGTCAGGGCCGACTCGATCGCGATTTGAGCCGTTTCTCTATCCCTTATTTCCCCGACCATTACCACATCTGGGTCGTTCCGCAAAATTGACCGGAGTCCCGTCGCAAAAGTGAGTCCGGCTTTGGGATTAATCTGAGTCTGATTAATACCTGACAGACGATATTCCACCGGATCTTCGACGCTTATTAAATTTTTCTCTGGAGTATTTAGTAGTTCTAAGGCCACGTAAAGGGTGGTGGTTTTTCCGCTTCCACTGGGTCCAGAGACTAAGATAGCACCGTAGGGTCGTTTAAATACTTGTTCAAATTTTCTTTGCTCCTCATGAAGAAAACCCAGATCCTCCAGTTTAGTCGCCAAATTTTCTTTCTCTAGAAGCCGCAGGACTATTTTTTCACCGTATATAGTGGGTAAAGAGGCCACTCTAAAATCAACATTCTTCTGGCCGACTTTCAAGACAAAACGTCCGTCCTGAGGTAGACGCCGTTCGGCGATGTCCATTGCGGCTATAATTTTCAGTCTGGAGATTACACCGGGCTGTGTTTTTTTGGGAAACACGAAACCCTCGGTCAGCACACCATCAATCCGGTATCGTACTTTCACTTCGCTTTCCTGGGGTTCAATATGAACATCTCCGGCACGACTGCGAACTGCCTCAGTCAGAATCAAATCGACTAGCTTAATAATGGGGGCTTCCGTGGCCGAAGTCTCTTCGTCCTCATCTCCGGTTTCGGAATCCTCAGATTCGGATTTTGGGGTCACCGAGTCTAAGGCGTCCTCCACCATTTTATCCATACTAGAATACTTGGAAATAGCCTGCTCAATAGCCGATTCGGTACATATTACCGGCTTTACAGTGTATCCCGTAATTACTCTCAAATCATCCAGGTCAAGAACATTGGTGGGATCCGCAGAAGCAATAACTAACGTGTTCCCCTCGATGGCAATGGGCAAGACAGTATACTTTCGGGCGATTTCTTCTGAAAGCAAAGTTGCGGCTCCCAGATTTATGTTGTAAGTAGAAAGGTCAACAAAGGGAAAACCCAGTTTTTCGGCCAAAGCCAGCGCAATGTCTTTCTCGGGAACAATTTTCATCTTCACTAGGGCCTTCAGTAGAGTTTCGCCCTCCAGGTTACGGTTGACACGGTCCAAGTCTTCGGTCGATAAAAGACCCGCCTCTAATAGGGTTTGAGCCAGGGTCACGTGTTTTGCAACCATCTTTACCTCCGCAAAGAAACCTTCAAATCTCCCTATACTTTGTTTTCATCTCTTCAATGAGTGCTCGGCGCATGGCCTTAATAGGGGGCTTAACACCAGTCCATATTTCAAAAGAAGCTGCCGCCTGCTGAAGAAGCATCTCCAATCCATTGATGGTTTTGGCTCCCTTCTTTTTAGCTTCTCTCAAAAGAGGCGTTTCTGGCGGCGAATAGATCAGGTCGTAAACAATATGTTTAGAGGTTAAATTGTCCACCGGCAAACTGACTTCATCCTTTTCCGAACCTGTGCCCACCGGGGTCGCGTTAATAACTAGCTTAACTCTGGAAAAAATCCGGCTTAGATCGTCCTCGAAACTTATGACGTCCGCTTCAACGGCGGGAAACTTTTCAAGCAGTGCTTTTTTAAGAGCACGGGCTCTCTTTGGAGTTCGATTTAAAATAGCAATGTATTTTGACCCGGCTTTGGCTAGAGAAAAAACCGCGGCTTTTCCGGCCCCTCCCGCTCCCGCTACCAAAACCTCGTTATTCTTAGGATTAAAGCCGCTCTCTCGTAGAGATAACAGAAAACCTTGGCCGTCGGTGTTATAGCCCATTACAGTGCCATCCTTGAAATGCAGGGTATTTACGGCTTTTATCATTTGGGCCTCTTCATCCATAATATCAACCCACTCGACGACCTTCTCTTTATAGGGAATAGTTACGTTCGCTCCCACAAAACCCAGAGCCCTAAGCCCCGGAATAGCGTGCGGAAAATCTTTTTCCTTGACCGTTAGAGGAAGGTACCACCAATTTAGACCAAGCTTCTCAAAAGCAATGTTGTGAATTAAAGGTGACAACGTATAGCTTAAGGGATAACCTATTATGCCGGTAAGCTTGGTGAATCCATCAATCTTCACCATTCCCCCTCGGAACAGTTAAGCTAGCTCATTTTCAATTATTTTTAATTTTCATATGGTTAAGAATTAATTTTTCCAGTCGTCTAAGAATACGGGTATGAAACATTTCATCGTTCCCCACTGGGTTTACCAAAATAGTGAAAAGTTTCATTCTTTTGCCTCCGCAGATGTCCGTGAATAATTGATCACCAATAACGGCTGTCTCTTGAGCGGTGGTTCCCAGGATTTTCATGCCCCTTTTAAAGGCTCGGCGGCCCGGCTTTCCTGCCGGCGCTACTAAAGGCAAATCAATCTTTTGAGCCACATCAGTTACTCTCTTAGTCCAGTTGTTTGAAACTATCACTACCCTCAAACCCTTGGTTTTCATCGCTTCGATCCAAGCAAGAATCTCGGACGAAACTTTTTTTTCTCGCCTCGGGACTAAGGTGTTATCCAAGTCGAGTATTATGCCTTTAACGCCCCGACTCTTAAGTTCACCGCCGTCGATGTCCAAAATATTGGAATAATATTTATCGGGATACAAAATCTCAAACAACTTTCCCCCAAACTTGCTAGATTATCAGCGCTTTCCATCGCTATTGCTTATCGGCTTTTTGGTGCTTTTCATTAACCACTGCCAGCTAAGATACTCAAAAAGTGGCTTTTACTCGCTTCTCTCACAGAAGTTATATGCCTTTCCAAAAGAAATAGAGTCGTTCAATTGCCTATAGCCTTCTTGCCTTGCCGCTTAAATTTTAAAAACTCCTGGTAATCGCGGGTAAAAGAGTGCCTTCCGCTGGCCGGATCAGTTAAAACATAGTACAAATAATCGACTGGCGCGGGATTAAGAGCCGCCTTGAGGGAATCAGAACCCGGGTTAGCAATGGGGCCTGGAGGTAGACCCTTATTTACATACGTATTGTAGGGAGATTCAATTTTCAAATCTTCTTTGGTAAGACGAACTTTTCGCTCCGGCAAAGCATACTGGATGGTCGCGTCAATTTTCAAAGGCATCCCTATTGCCAACCGGTTGTAAACAACCGCAGCGACGAGGGGTCTTTCTTCGGCAACCTTTGCCTCCTTTTCGATGAGAGAAGCTATCGTAACAACCTGGTGTAAGGATAAGTTTTTCTGGCGAGCTAGGGTTAAATCAAGCGCGGAGGCTTCTTTGCCAAATTGTTCAAGCATAATCTCCATGAATTTTGAGGGCGTGGCGTTACTGTCAAAAACAAAGGTCTTCGGAAAAAGATAACCCTCTAAGCTGGAAGTTGGGATGTCTTTTAGAAAGGGATGTTTTGGAAACACGTTTTTCCCGTTTTTAGCGAGTTCTATAAACTCTTTTTTGTTTAAGAAAGTTTTTGTTTCTAACCTCTGGCCAATCTCATCGATGGTGAATCCTTCGGGAATAGTAATTTTAAACAGTTTCCGCTTTGGACCACGCGCCAAAACCTTTAGAGCGTCAGATGTCGACATCCCCTCATTAAAAAGGTAGCTCCCTGGGAGGATCTTGCCATCAACTCCGTCGAATTTCGCAAACAAAGTAAAAAGTAAAGGACTGGAAATAATCCTTTTTTTTGCCAGAAGAGCAGCTACTTTATTGCCCGATAATCCTGATTTAATCTGTAAGTTTACTGGTTTTCCCTCAGGGGTGCGGAACATTAGTAAAAGCCAAAAAATGAAGCCAATTATTAGCAAAAGAACGGCTAATACAAGGGACTTTTTAAACATTTTCCTCCTGCGTTTAGGAGAAGCCTGAATTAATCTGCTTCGATTAGCGGTGCCTCTGGCGATCCAGATAATTCTGGAGCATAATGGCGGCGGCGACTTGGTGGGTTAAAAGATCATGCTTGCCTCTAAGAAAACTCTTGGCTGACAGGGTCGTTAACCGCTCATCCCAACTGTTTATGGCGATCGAAAACTCTTTCTTTAGGGCCGCAAGGTATTCATCTACTTCTTGGGCTTGCGGGCCCTTGGTACCATCCATATTAAAGGGCATTCCCACCACAATTTCCCCAATCTTGTATTCTCGCACAATTTTTTTAATGTGGCTAACTTCGTCTGAAAATTTTCCTCTGATTATTGTCGTAAGGTTGCTCGTCGTTTGTCCCAAAGGATCAGAAATTGCCACTCCCAAATATTTTGAACCGACGTCCAGCCCAAGTTTTCTTTTATTCACGTCAGCCCTCTTTTAGAGATCCGTACGCCACCGTCTGTTTGATTCACGATTGGTGAACTAGATTTCTAACCATCTTCGCTAACTCATGAGCCGCCTCCGGTTTTCCCAATGCCACCGTCTTACTTCGCATTTCCATTAAAGATTTCGTGGTGAAAAGGAGCTCCTCCACCGCACTAAATAAGCTTTGGCCGGTAAGATTGTGATCCAAAATAACTCGGGCCGCTCCCCTCTTTTCAAGAAAGCGAGCGTTTTTTTCTTGGTGGCCCTCGGCGGCATAAGGATAAGGAACGAGAATCGCCGGGACACCGAGCGCCGTAATTTCGGCCACACTAGTAGCGCCAGCCCGGGCCACGGCCAAATCCGCGGCCGCGTAAGCCAGACCCATCTCTTCTAAGTAAGGATACGCCTGATAACTCACTTTGTCTTGAGAATCTTTTAACCGGTTGACCTCACTCAACACTCCCTGGTAATTATCTCTTCCGGTTAAATGCAGAATCTGCAAATTATCGAAGGTTCTAAATAAGGGATAGGCTTGAATAACGGCATTGTTGAGACGTTTAGCCCCTAGCGAACCCCCAAATATTAATAGAGTCCTTCTATTAGAATCAAGTTGAAAAAAGGCGCGCGCTTCGTCTCGCGCGAGTTTGTTGAGCTCTTTTCTCAAAGGGTTTCCTGTCAATACTTTCTTTCTGGTTTTAGGAAAAAACGCCTCGGTCTCGGGAAAGGAGACCGCAATGGCGTCTACCACTTTCCCCAAAAGTTTATTAGCCATACCGGGGACGGCATTTTGCTCGTGAATTAAGGTGGGGATTCTCAGAAGACGAGCCGCGGTTACAACCGGGAAACTGCCATATCCTCCCATGCCCACAACTATATCCGGCTTGAACTCTTTAAGTATCTTTGTGGCCTTAGGAATGCTTTTGGCAAGACGAAGCACTGATTTCAAAAGCTCGGCTGAGGCTTTCCGCGGTAATCCCTGGACATTGAGTGTTCGAAGCGGATATTCGGTATTAGAAAGAATTTCTGTGTCTACGCCCTTTTCCGGGCCAATAAAGAGGAAATCAACTTTTTCCTTGGAACGCAACTCGTCGGCCAGAGCCACGCCGGGGTAGATGTGTCCGGCCGTCCCTCCGCCGCAAATTATCACGCGCATTATCTGCCTTTTTATTAAGCTCCTTTCCGTGAGACGCAATGCTTAGAAGAATTCCAATCGACATAAGGGTAAAAACTAACGATGAGCCCCCAAAACTAATCAACGGCAGTGTAATCCCGGTAATCGGTAGAATACCCACCGCCACGCCCATATTTATTATAGCCTGAAAAAGGATTAGTGTTATAATTCCTCCGCCTAACACCTGTCCAAATTTATCTTTTGCCTGGTTACAAATGCGAATTCCGATGTACGCTAGGAACAAAAACAT
>Ga0209642_10000775_pt1 | contig 20946 bp, 20 predicted proteins | sample RifCSP19_2_FD_184025 | JGI IMG/M metagenome (GOLD analysis project Ga0209642, IMG submission 184025) | Soil microbial communities from Rifle, Colorado - Rifle CSP2_sed 19_2 (SPAdes) (version 2) | ecosystem: Environmental > Terrestrial > Deep subsurface > Rock core/Sediment | place: Rifle... | reverse complement strand
GAACGCGATCACGGCTCCCGCGAGGTACTCCTCGAGGGCTAGCGCGCCCCCCATCGCGAGGACCGCGATCAGGTCGACGCCCGGCTCCCGGCGGAGGATGCCCCCGAACACCTCCCGGACGATCGGGAGCAGCCCCACCGCGGTGGTGATCGCCCAAGCGACGTTCGCGGCGTCCGGCTCGCCCGCGATCCACCGGAGCACACCGCCGGTGGTGATCCCGATCGCCGACAGCGCGAGGAAGACGGCGCTCGCGCTCAGGCGGCGGGGTCGATCGGCCATCGCGACCTCACACCCGCGCCAAGCGCGCCCGCACGTGCGAGGTCAACGCGATGTCGCTCATCGCCATGTGGAGCTCGTACGTGAGGCTGTCCTCGCCCACCTCGATCCGACGGCGCAGGTCGGTCACGGGCGACCCGGTCGTCGTGACGATCACCGCGGTGCTCGCCACCTCGATCACGCGACCGACGAGCGTGCCCTCGGCGACCTCGGCGACCCCCAGCGGGTTCGCGAGCACGAGCTCGACCCGCCCGTCTCCGGCCGGACGCAGGAAGCCGCGCTCGAAGTGCAGCGGAGCCTCGTCGTCCAGGTACCAGCTCCGCTGCGCGTACATGAGGAACGGGTCGCCGACGTGCTCGAACGTCATCTCCTCGCCGTAGCGGAACGGCTCGCCACGAGGCCACTCCCCATCGCCCTCGCCCCGCCACGAGCCGAGGAGGAACGCGAGCGACTCGACGTCCGGATGCAGCGCAGGCCCCATCGACCTGACGCTACCATGCACCCCCATCGCCTCCGTCGGGTCGGATGAAGGCCACGGACCCCCCTTGACCTGGGCGGGCTACTCGACGGGCTTGAACTGCGCGACGGCCTGCTCTCGCGTGACGTCCAGATCGTGGACCTCACGGCCGTGCTGCTGGACGAGTGGGACGAGCTCCTCCTCCGTCCCGCTCGCCGTCCACCCACATTCGCACTGCACCTGGTACCGCATCAACGACCTCCTTCGTCTGGCGGATACTAGGCGCGATCCGTTGGCGAGCGGTTGGAGTCACATCCGGTGGAACGGTCGACCCGGATCCATCTGGCGGGGACGATGTGCCTGGAGCGAGGCGACGTCCTCGTGCCCGAGTCGCGTCTGCCCGGCCGCCAGGGTCGCCTGGCGTTCGCGATGCTCGCCGCCGAGCGGGAGCGTGCCGTCTCCAAGGAGGAGCTCGCGGACGAGCTCTGGAACGGCGAGCCGCCGAAGGCGTGGGAGGTTGCGCTCCGCGCCATCCTCAGCAAGCTCCGTGGCGTCCTGGTCGAGGCGGGTCTGGACGGGCAGGCGGCGCTTGCCCACGCGTTCGGCTGCTACCAGCTCCGGCTCCCGCCCGACGCGTGGGTGGACATCGAGGTCGCGGCCGACGCCGTCCATCGCGCCGAGGCCGCGCTCCGCGACGACGACCGCGCGGCCGCGATGGGGTGGTCGCTCGTAGCGAACGCGATCGCCCGGCGGGGGTTCCTGCCCGGCGAGGATGGCGCGTGGGCGACGCGGAGGCGTCGCGAGCTCCAGACCGTCCGCGTCCGGGCCCTCGAGTGCCGGGCCCAGGTACTGATCGAGCAGGGCTCGGCCGAGGCGGCGGTCCGCGACGTCGAGACGGTCCTGGACCTCGAGCCCTTCCGCGAGACCTCGTACCGGCTCCTGATGCGCGCGCACGTCGAGGCGGGGAACCCCGCCGAGGCGCTCCGCGCGTTCGAGCGGTGCCGCACGACCATCTCCCAGGAGCTCGGCGTCGATCCCTCGGCGGAGACCGAGGCGCTGCACCTCGAGATCCTGCGCTCGGCCTGAGTTGGTAGCGTTTCCCGCACGATGCCCACGGTCGTTCGATTCAACGTCACCCCGGTGAAGTCCACGCTGCTCCATCACCCCGAGGAGATCCGGCTGGAGGCCCGAGGTGCGGTCGGCGACCGGCGCTTCTTCTTCGTCGACGCGGACGGCCGGCGCTTCACACGCGCGATGAAGACGCCGCTCCTGCCGATCGCCGCCTCTTACGACGCCGCGGCCGACCGGCTCGAGCTCAAGCTGCCGAACGGGATCGTCGTATCCGGGAGCGCCGTCCCCGACGGGGAGACGCTCGACGTCGACTTCTACGGACGGTCCGTCCGAGCCCGGGTCGTGGACGGCGGGTTCACCCAGGCGCTGTCGGAATACGCGGGCCGGGAGATCCGCCTCGCCCGCCCGGACGAGGATGGCGACGCGATCGACGTCCGGCCGGTGACGCTCGTCTCGCTCGAGTCCGTCGCCGAGCTCGCACGCCGCGGAGGGCACGACGGGAAGCTGAACCCAGGGCGGTTCCGGATGACGATGGAGATCGAAGGCGTGGACGCCCCCCATGAAGAGGACTCGTGGCGCGGTCGGCGCGTTCGGGCCGGGGGCGCGGTCCTGCTCGTGGGCGACCAGGTCCCTCGGTGCGTCGTCACGACGCTCGACCCCGACACGGCCGTGCGGGACTTCCCGACCCTTCAGGTGATCAAGCGGTACCGGGGCGTCTCGCCGGACGGGGACCTGCCGTTCGGCGTCTACGCCGACGTCGTCGAGCCCGGCACCGTCCGGCTCGGCGATCCGGTCGAACCGCTCTAGCCCAGGATCCGGGCCTCGCGGTAGCCCGCGCTCAGCGAGCGGCCGCCTTCGAACCGGAACGGGTCGAACTCGACCAGGCCGGGATCGACCCCTTCCTCCAGGACCATCGCGGCCACGTGCGCGCCGAGGGCCGGCGCGAGCTTGAACCCGTGCCCGCTCGTGCCGGCGTCGACGAAGATCCCCGGGGCGACCTCGCCGATCACGGGCTGCCAGTCCGGGCTCACGTCGTACAGGCTCGCCCACCCCCGCGCGGCCTCGGACGCCTCCAGGTGCGGGACGCGGCGGATCACGAGCTCGGCCATCCGCGCCACCTCGTGGTCGGCGATCTCCTCGGCGTAGTCCTCCGGATCGACCTCGGGCTCGGCCGGCAGGGGTCCGACCAGGTACAGCTCGTCACCCTCGGGGCGGAAGTAGTAGCCGCCGACGAGGTCCCCGTGCGCCTGCACCGGCTCGGCGGCGCCCCACCGGAACACCGCGACGATGTGCCGCTCGACGTGCAGCGGCAGGTCGACGCCGGCCTGGAGCGCCAACGGCTTGGTCCACGGTCCCGCGGCGATCAGCACGCGGCCGCAGGCGACCCTCGACCCGTCGTCGGTCTCGAGCACGGCGCCCCCGCCCGGTTGGGGCTCGAGCCTCGCCACGCGGCGTCCCAGCCGCGGCTCCGCGCCGAGGGCCACCGCCCGCTCGAACAGTCCGAGGGTGGTGGCGTCCGGGTCTGCATAGCCCGCTCCCCGCTCGAACGCGGCCGCCCCGATGCCGGTGAGGTCGAACGCGGGGAACCGCTCGGCGACCTGGTCCGGGGTCAGCAGGTCGGTGGCGATCCCGAGCGCGTTCAGGCGCGCGACCGCCTCGTGCATCGGGACCGCGTCCTCCGGCGGGTGCATGAACAAGAGGCCCGTCTGGCGGAAGCCGGCATCGCGGCCCGTGAGCTCCACGAAGTTCCGGAACATCTCGATGCTGTCCCGGGCACAGACCGCGAGGAACGGGTTCGTGTAGTAGGCGCGGCAGATCGCGCTCGACAGGCCGGTCGGGCCTCCGGCCGGCGTGCTCTTCTCGAACACCGCGACCCGCGCCCCGCGGCTCGCCAGGTGGTAGGCGGTGGCTGCGCCATGGATCCCCGCCCCGATCACGCCGACGTCGAACGCGTCCATCTGGCGCGCATCCTACGCGGAGGGTCGTCCCACCGCTGCTCGGCCGGTTTGACACGGACGGATGGGGTCCCGCATATGGTCCTGCCGGCCCGGACGGGGCTGGGGAACGGCGCCGTATCGAAGGAAGAGGGGGACGTCGTGAGCTACGAAGAGCGTGTCGAGGAGATGGGTCTCGAGATCCCGGACTACTCGGTGACGCCGTACTACGGACCGAGCTATGGCAGCATGAAGGCGCACCACCAGGTGGGATCGCTCCTGTTCCTCAGCGGGCACGTGCCCGAGTACCCGGACGGCACGATCCTGCACCCCGGGCACCTCGGCGCCGAGGTGACCATCGAGCAGGGGTACGAGGCGGCGCGGCTGGCCGCGATCAACTGCCTCGCCGGCATCCGATACGCGCTCGGCAGCCTGGACCGGGTGAAGGCGATCGTGCGCTCGCTGAACTTCGTCGCCTGCACGCCCGATTTCACCGACGTGCACAAGGTCTCGAGCGGGGCCACAGACCTGCTCCGCGATGTCTTCGGGGACGAGGCGGGCGTCGGCGGCCGCGCGACGATCGGCGTGACGAGCCTGGCGCGGAACCACTGCTTCGAGAACTGGCTCACCGTCGAGGTGGAGCCCGGCTAGCAACGACGTCAGAGGCCGGGCTCGGGGACCACCGTTCATCATTCCCTGAAGCGCGTCAGCGGTCGAACTCGGGGATCCGTCGAGGCCAGGGTCGTCCGCCAGTGCACGAGCGCATCGGACACATCGGCGGGGCGGCCCCGAACCTCGTACCGACGGACTCGTTCCCCGGGCGGAGCGCTCGGCTAGGGGAGGGTCGGGCGCTCCGTGCTCGGGCGGGAACCCGGGCCCGGTAACGGCGTCCTATCGCCGCCGCGCGATTCTCCCGCGATGAGCGCCTCGACGTCCGGGTACGGGTAGATCGTGCGGGCGCCGTCCACTGGCAGCCCGCCGGTGTCCACCGCGGGCCCGTACACGCTCCACACCTGGCGACCGAGGAGTCTCAGTAGCGTCGTCTGCTCAGCTCGATGGTGTGCGGTGTGTGCGATGCGCCTCACCATGATCCACGCACGGCTGCGCGTCGTGTCGAAGAACGCGACGTCCCGTTCCCACCACCGAGCGTCTTTCTCCCCGAGCTCAGCGAGTCGTTTCCCGGAGTCCTCGGCGTAGCGTCGGATGAAGGCCAAGCGGGTCTCCTCCTCGGGCAGCGGCGGCGCGCCCACGTGGATCTCGAACATGCCCGTGAACCACTTGTCCTCGCCCAGACACTGATGAACCATGTGCTCGCGGAACGTCCGGTCACGCCCGAGGTGGGGATGAGGTCGGATGTCAAGGTCCGCGTCGTCGAACATCGCCCACACCGAGAGGGTCTTGAGTCGCTCGCTCGCGTACGTGTCGACGAGAAACCCGAGGTCCATATGAGCCGTCACTATACGCGGGCGGATATCTTTCGCGAGTCGCCTGGATCTGCCCGGTGTCCGCGTTGAGCTGGCAAGCGAGCATGTGCGGGGCGGGCCGGTCCGACGAAGACTACTCCGTCCGTCGGCACTCGAACCGGTGGCCGCGATCGCGGGACTTCCGAGGGCCCCGGACCGCATCGACCCGTCCATCCGCGATGCTCTTGCCGCTTCTTGCGACCTCCGGGCCGCCGCCTCTCTGAGCCCTCCCGGCGATCGAGGTCCGAGGGACGCGCCTGACCCGCAGGGCTCCCAGATGGCGCGTACCTGCCTGCTGGTGGGCAAAGGTGGGTGGGGCTGAAGGAGTGGGGCGGGCAGGACTCGAACCTGCGACCGACGGATTATGAGTCCGCTGCTCTGACCGACTGAGCTACCGCCCCGTTCACATTTGCGCTGGTCAGGGTACATCGTCGCTTCAGGGTCCGATGCCCGAACCCCGAACGCAGTGGCAGCACGAGCCCATCACCGCTCCATCACCCGAGTCAGCACACCCGCGGCCTCCTGTCGAGCCCGCTCACCAGATGCGTGTAGGTATTCAGCGTGATCTCGATCCCTGAGTGCCCGAGCCTCTCTTGCACGACCTTCGGGTGCATCCCTGCCTTCGAAGCCAGCGTCGCGAAGGTGTGTCGAACATCGTGGAGCCGGATGGGGCGAACGCCCGCGGCCCATGTCAGCTCCGAGAACAGCTCGGACACCGATCCGCCGGGCCGAGGTCGACGCCGGCACCCGTCCGGGCACACCAGAGCCGAGCGCGAGCAGATCGCCGAACTCGAGAAGGAGCCGGCCAGGCCACCCGATCCCGTCGGGCACGACTTCCGTGCCGAAGCCCCGGTGACGTCCCAGGTCCTAGGGCCCGCCGTCTAGGGACCCTTGGAACCCCCAGAGCGGGACCCTGCCCCTGCCCCTTGAGCGTGTCACGCCGGATAATCTGAGGCGATGCTCACTCGAAGTGGTCGGGCCGTGGACGGGATCCTCGAGCGGTTGGAGCCTGTCAGCGCTGGTGACCTGATCCCGCTCCTCCAGCAGATCCAGGACGAGTACGGGTACCTGCCCGCGGACATCCTGGAGCAGGTCAGCGAGCGCACCGGCATCCCGACGAGTCGCATGTACGGCGTGATCACGTTCTACGCCCAGTTCTCGCTCACACCTAGAGGCCGGCACACGGTCCGGTGTTGTAGGGGGACCGCGTGCTACGTGCGTGGCTCCAAGGCCGTGCGAGACGCGGTCGCCGGAGCGCTCGGCGTGGGGGAAGGTGGAACCAGGGAAGACCACAAGTTCTCCTTCGAAACGGTCGCGTGTCTCGGTACCTGCTTCCTGGCGCCGGTGATGATGGTCAACGAGCAGTACTACGGCCTACTGACCCCGGAGAAGGCGGTATCCGCGCTCTCGACCTACACCTAGGAGAGAGATGGACGGCTCGCAGATACGGAGCCCACAGGAGCTGGTGGCCCTGAGGGAGCGTCTGGCCAACCTCCAGGCCGGCAAGGGCGTCCGGGTCCAGATCTGCTCGACGGGATGCAGGGCTATGGGTGCCCAGACGCTCAGCGAGGGGTTCAGGGGGAAGCTGACCGCTGCCGGTCTCGACGGTGAAGTCGAGGTGGTGGAGACGGGTTGCCACGGACAGTGCGCCCGGGCTCCGCTCGTGCGGATCGAGCCGCACGACTACCTCTATGGACACATGGAGCCGGGTGACATCGACGAGGTCATCGAGACCACGCTCCGCAAGGGGCTTCCAGTCGATCGGCTCTGCGAAGCACGTGGTGGCGAGGTTCTACCGAGGATCGGCGACATCCCCTTCTACAAGGCGCAGACGCGGGAGGTCTTCCGCGACTGCGGTCGCGTGGACCCCAAGCGCATCGAAGACGCGATCGTCCTCGGCTCGTACGAGGCGGCGGCCAAGGCGTTGACCGACATGACCCCCGAGCAGGTGATCGATGAGGTCACCGGTTCCGGCTTGCGCGGCCGGGGCGGCGCCGGATTCCCAGCGGGGGTCAAGTGGGGCTTCTGTCGGCAGGCGCCCGGGAACGAGAAGTACCTCATCTGCAACGCGGACGAAGGCGATCCCGGGGCGTTCATGGATCGGGCCCTGCTGGAAGGCGTACCGCACCAGGTCCTGGACGGGATGATCGTCGCCGCGTACGCGATCGGCGCGTCGCAGGGCTTCGTCTACGTGCGCGCCGAGTATCCGATCGCGGTCGAACACATCACGCTCGCGATCGACCAGGCGCGTGAGGTCGGACTGCTCGGTACCGACATCCTCGGCTCGGGCTTCGACCTCGACATCGAGGTTCGGATTGGCGCCGGCGCGTTCGTCTGCGGAGAGGAAACCGCGCTGATCGCGTCGCTGGAAGGGCGCCGCGGCATGCCGCGGCCCCGGCCGCCGTTCCCCGCCCGGTCGGGCTACCTGGGGAAGCCGACCACGATCAACAACGTCGAATCCCTGGCCACCGTGCCCTCGGTGGTGCTCAGGGGCAAGGAGTGGTTCAGCGCCATCGGGACCGAGGGCAGCAAGGGAACGAAAGCCTTCGCCCTGGCGGGCAAGGTGAAGGACACGGGCCTCGTCGAGGTCCCCATGGGATCGACCCTTCGCGAGATCGTGTTCGACGTCGGCGGCGGTATCCCGCGCGGGCGGCGCTTCAAGGCTGCCCAGATGGGTGGACCCTCGGGTGGATGCGTGCCGGCCCGGTACCTGGATCTGCCGATCGACTACGACTCGGTCAAGGAAGCGGGCGCGATCATGGGCTCCGGTGGCCTAATCGTCATGGACGAGTCGACCTGCATGGTGGACATCGCCCGGTTCTTCACCGAGTTCCTGATGGACGAGTCCTGCGGGAAATGCGCCCCCTGTCGGATCGGCATCCGGCAGATGTTCGACATCCTCCTTCGCATCACTGAGGGCGAAGGTGAACTGGAGGACATCGAGCGGCTCGAGGAGCTGGGCAGGGCCGTCAAGGAAGCTTCGTTGTGTGGGCTGGGGCAGACCGCGGCGAACCCCGTCCTCTCGACGATCCGCCATTTCCGCGACGAGTACGTGGCGCACGTCGTGGAGAAGCGCTGTGCCGCGAACTCCTGCAAGGAGATGGTGGGGACGAGCTGCATCGCCGCCTGCCCGGCGCATGTGAACGTCCCGGAGTACCTATCCCTGGTCAAGGAGGGCCGACCCGCCGAGGCGCTCGAGACGATCCGTCGACGCAACCCGTTCCCCTCCGTGTGCGGCCGCGCATGCGACCACCCGTGTGAGACGTTCTGCCGCCGCGCCGACCTGGACGAGGCCGTCGCGATCCGCAACCTCAAGCGCTTCGCGAGCGACGAAGTGCAGGAGGTGGGCACGCCGCCGGTGCGGCAGGGACCGCGCGAAGGCCGGGTCGCGGTGGTCGGTGCGGGACCCGCCGGTCTGACGGCGGCCTACTTCCTGGCCGTGATGGGCCGCGAGGTCACCGTCCTGGAGAGGGAAGACACGATCGGCGGCGCGCTGATCACCGGCATCCCCGCGTTCCGCCTTCCCCGAGATGTGCTGGCACGCGACATCGAGTACATCCGCCGTGCGGGCGTGGCGATCGAGACCGGTCGCAACGTCGACTCGATCCAGGAGCTGCTCGATGAGGGCTTCGACTCGGTGTTCGTGGCGATCGGCGCCCAGGAGAGCGCCGAGCTCGAAGTGCCGGGCGAGGATCTGGCCGGCGTGGAGGACACGCTGGCGTTCCTCCGCCGGACCAACTCCGAAGAGCTGACCGAGATGCAGGGTTCCGTCGTCGTGGTCGGAGGCGGGAACGCGGCCATCGACGCGGCGCGGACGGCGCAGCGGTTGGGGGCCGGGCCCGTGACCGTGCTGTATCGGCGCAGCCGCGAGGAGATGCCCGCGCTCGCCGAGGAGGTCGAGGACGCCATCCTGGAGGGGGTGCAGATCCGCTTCCTCTCCGCGCCCGTCGCCATCGAGGGCAACGGCAGGGTCTCGAGGGTCCGGTGCGTGAGGATGGAGCTCGGCGAGGCCGACGAGCAGGGTCGTCGCCGGCCGATACCGGTCCCGAACAGCCAGAGCCTGATCGATGCCGATCGCGTCATCGTCGCCATCGGGCAGCAGCCGAACCTCGGGCTGGCCCAGGGATACGAGGGGTTGGAGGTCGACGGCCGCCTGTTCCGGGCGGACCCCGTGACGCAGCGCGCCGGTGGGAGCCCGGTGTTCGTGGGCGGCGACGTCGTGACCGGACCGTCGACGATCATCCAGGCGATCGGGGCCGGCCAGCGTGCCGCGGCGGCGATCGACAGGTTCCTCGGGGGCGAAGGCCAACTTCCACCGGAACGGGTGCTCGCCGACCCGGTGATCCCGGACGGCTCGGTGATGGACATCCCCCGCCAGCCCCTGCCGCTGCTCTCGCCGGAGCAACTGACCGGAGCGTTCGACGAGATCCCACAGGGCTACTCGTCACCCGTCGCCTGTCTCGAGGCGCAGCGGTGCCTGCGCTGTGATCTGGAGTAGATGCCGATGCAGACGGAGCTCACCTCGCTCGTGACGCTCAACATCGATGATCGGGAGGTCACGGCCCTCGAGGGGCTGAGCATCCTGGACGCCGCGACGGCCGCCGGCGTCCGCATCCCGCATCTCTGCTCGGATCCCCGCCTCGCCCCGACGGGCGCGTGCAGGCTCTGCGTCGTCGAGATCGAGGGCGAGCGCGGCCTGCAGACCTCGTGCACGCGGCGGGTGGCCTCCGGGATGGTGGTGCGGGCGAACAGCGAGGTAACCCACGCCTCGCGCAGGGCGACGTTGGAGATGCTGCTGAGCGAGCACCGCGTGGCGTGCACGACCTGCGACATGGACGGGGGTTGCCTGCTGCAGGACTACGCCTACGAGTATCAGGCAAGCGAGACGGCCCTCCCGAACATCGCGCTTCCCCATGACCTGACGAACTACGCGTCCGGGAACGAGGCGATCGCGTACGACCCGTCCAAGTGCGTGCGGTGCCAACTCTGCGTTCGGTTCTGCGAGGAGATCCAGATGGTCGAAGCGCTGACCCTGCGCGGGCGCAGCGGCCAGGTGGAGGTCACGACCGGCTTCGATGTCGAGCTCAACGAGTCCACGTGCGAGATCTGCGGCGGCTGCGTCAACATCTGCCCGACCGGCGCGCTCTACGACCGGGGGGCCATGGGCCTCGGTCGCGCCAAGGACCTCGAGAAGGTCCGCACCACCTGCGGCTACTGCGGCGTCGGTTGCCAGATCGACCTCAACGTCGACCGCCGGCTGAACTGGGTCGTCCGGGTGACGAGCGAGCCGGGATGCCTGCCGAACGACGGGAACCTGTGCGTCAAGGGCAAGTACGCGTTCGACTTCATCCACTCCCCGGAGCGCCTGACCACGCCGCTGATCCGGGTGGACGGGGAGCTCCGGGAGGCGTCGTGGGAAGAGGCCATCCAGGCGGCTGCCCGCGGTCTGGTGGCGGCACGCGACACGTACGGGCCGGAGGGCATCGCGTTCCTCAGCTCGGCGCGCTGCACGAACGAAGAGAACTACCTCATGCAGAAGATCGCGCGCATGGCCGGCAGGACGAACAACGTCGACCAGTGCGCCACGACCTGTCACGCGCCGACGGTGGCCGGGCTGGCCTCCGCCTTCGGCTCCGGCGCGATGACGAACGCGATCGGCGAGATCAAGGACGTCCAGACGATGTTCCTGATCGGCGCCAACCCCACCGACGCCCATCCGGTGGTGGGGCTGGAGATGAAGAAAGCCCTCCGCAGGGGCGCCCACCTCATCGTCTGCGATCCGCGCGAGACCTGGTTGGCATCGAGGGCCGACATCCACATCAAGCACAAGCCGGGGACGGACAACAGCCTCATCAACGCGATGATGAGCCATATCCTCGCCAACGACCTGTACGACCACGCCTTCGTCGAGACGCGCTGCGAGAACTTCGAGGCCTTCAAGGCCAACGTCGCCGAGTGGTCCGTCGAGCGGGCCGCGGAGATCTGCAACGTGGATGCCGATCCCATCCGCCGGGCGGCCGAGATGTACGCGGCGGGCTCACCTTCGGCCATCTTCTACACGCTGGGCATCACCGAGCACACGTGCGGGACCGAGAACGTCCAGAACCTGGCCAACCTCGCGATGCTGTGCGGGCAGATCGGCAAGGAATCCTCGGGCGTCAACCCGATCCGCGGCCAGAACAACGTGCAAGGAGCCTGCGACATGGGCGCGCTGGCCTTCGCGCTCCCCGGCTACCAGAAGGTCGCCGATCCGGCGGTGCTGGAGAAGTTCGAGGGCCTCTGGGGCGCACCGCTCCCCACCAACAAGGGCGGGACGGTCACCGACTTCGTCGAGAAGGCCGGCGAAGGCGTGCTCAAGGCCTTCTACTGCGTCGGGGAGGACCCGGTCCGCAGCGAGCCGAACTCGACGCGGGTGAGGGCGAACCTGCAGAAGCTCGACTTCCTCGTGTGCCAGGACATCTTCATGAGCGAGACGGCCGAGCTGGCGGACGTCGTCCTGCCCGCGACGTGCTTCGCCGAGAAGGACGGCACGTTCACCAACACCGAGCGGCGGGTCCAGCGGGTCCGCAAGGCGGTCGAGCCGCCGGGGGAGGCGCGGGCCGACTGGCGGATCATGTGCGACGTCTCCACGGCCATGGGGTACCCGATGAGCTTCGAGGACCCGAGCGAGGTCTGGGACGAGCTCGCCGCCGCCACGCCCTCGCTCGCGGGGATCTCCTACGAGCGGATCGAGGGGCGCGGGCTCCAGTGGCCGTGCCCGACGCCCGACCACCCCGGTACTCCGTTCCTCCACAAGGACGGGTTCACGCGCGGCAAGGGCCTGTTCCACGAGATCGACTTCCGTCCGCCCGCGGAGGTGCCGGACGAGGACTACCCGATGATCCTGTCCACGGGCAGGACGCTGTACCACTACAACGTGGGCAACATGACGAGGAAGACCGTGGCCGTCGATCGGAAGCAGCCGGGGAACTTCGTCGAGGTCCACGAGGACGATGCCGCCCGGCTCGGCATCGGTGACGGCGACGAGGTGCGCGTCGTGACGCGTCGGGGAGAGGTCATGGCGTGCGCCCGCGTTGCGCGGAAGGTCCGTCCGGGGGCGCTGTGGATGCCGTTCCACTTCGCGGAGTCCTCGGCCAACCTGCTGACCAACGACGCCTTCGACAACATCACCCGCACGGCCGAGTACAAGGCGTGTGCGGCGAGGATCGAGAGCCTGTGAAGGGGTGTGCGACATGGTGCCTGCGCTCGAGACCGACCCCCACGCGCCGCGGGATGGCGGCATGAACGCCGCGTCGATCGAGGATCCTCGTTCGGTGGTGCGGAAGACGCTCGAGGAACTCGCCCTGTGCGAGACCGGGTACCCAGGGGTGTCGTGGTGCAAGACCTGCGGCGCTAGCCACTGGTGCGCCGACATCGTCGAGAGAGCCCTCAAGCAGAGATTCCCCTCGATGGACTGGGCGCCGGCGATCCGAGAAGTTCTCGGCTTGTGGTAGACGGCGACCCGAGTGCCCCTTGGCCGAAGGAAGAGCTGCAGGTCAACAGCACTATGGGGGTACAGGGCGATACAGGCTGTCATGGGCCGGAGCGCTTCCTGGGTCCGCTGCTCTGACCGGCTCAGCTAACGCCCCGGTCGATGGGATCTAGGCGGCCGGGCGACGGCGGAACACCGCCGCGATCCCGCCGAAGAAGGTCGGGAGCGTGCGCTCCCAGAAGATCCGCCGGTTCGCGACGACGACGATGATGATGATCGCAACCAGCCAGGCGAGCGCCCCCGTGCTCCCGTCCCGCCACGTGCGCCACAGCACGAGCCCGTACCCGATCGCCTGGAGCAACATCGACATCGCCTCGTTGCGAGTGAGCGCGAACGCCGCGACGAGCGTGGCCACGAGCCCGAACCCCACCACCGGAGGCACCCAGCCCCAGGCGACGAACCCGATGACCGCGCCGGCGCCGACGAGCGTGTCGACCCACAGGTCGACGCCGCCAAACTTGGTTCGTCCCGCCGACGCCCGCGCCGCCCGACCGTCGAAGAAGTCGGAGAGCCAGGCGGTCCCGACGAGCGCGGCCCCGAGCACCGTCCGCCGCCCGCCGAACACGGGGATGAGCGCGACGGCGATGACGGCCCTCCCGAGCGTGAGGACATCCGCCGTGAAGCCGAGCAGGTCCCGTTCCTCTGCCGGCCGCTCGACGCTCCGCCCCTCCATCCTCCGAGCGTAGCCCAGAATCGCGCGACGGCGAGCCTCAGCCCTTCACGACGCCGACCGGACGGAGCCTGGCGACTATCTTCGAGAGTCCGGCCCCCTCGCAGACGCGGACCACCTCGGATACGTCCTTGTACGCGTATGGGCCCTCCTCCGATAGCAGCTTCACATGCGAGGGCGCCAGCGTGATGCCCTCGCCCTCGAGCTTGCGGATCAGGTCGTGCCCGCTCATGACCTTCTTCGCCTTGTGGCGGGACATCGCCCGCCCCGCCCCGTGACAGGTCGAGGAGAACGAGCGAGCCGCGGACTCTGCCGTCCCGACCAGCACGAAGGAGGACGTCCCCATGCTCCCCGGGATGATCACCGGCTGCCCGATCGAACGGTACGCGGCCGGCAGCTCCGGGTGCCCCGGGCCGAACGCCCTCGTCGCGCCCTTGCGGTGCACGCAAAGCGTCGTGCGCCGCCCGCCGACCACGTGCTCCTCGAGCTTCGCGAGGTTGTGCGCCACGTCGTACACGAGGAACAGCCCGAGATCACGCGCCGAGCGCCCGAACACCTCCTGGAAGGCCTCGCGCACCCCGTCGGCCAGCACGTGCCGGTTGGCGCGCGCGAAGTTGGCCGCCGCCGCCATCGCGCCCAGGTACCGTTCGGCCGCGCCGTGAGCGAGCGGCACGCACGCGAGCTGGCGGTCGGGGACCTCGATGCCGAGGGAGGGCATCAGCCGGTCCATCACCGCGACGTGGTCCGTGCAGACCTGGTGCCCGAGACCGCGGGAACCGGAGTGGACCATCACGCAGGCCTGCCCTTCGAACAGGCCCATCACGTTCGCCGCGACCGGCTCGACGACCTCCTCGACGACCTGCACCTCGATGAAGTGGTTCCCGGCGCCGAGCGAGCCGAGCTGCGTGCTACCCCGCTGGTACGCCTTGTCCGAGACCTCCTCGGGCCGAGCCGAGTCCAGCGCACCTCCGTCCTCGCAGAACTCCGCGTCCTCGTCGAACCCCACCCCGCGCGAGAGCGGGAACCGCACGCCGTCCTTGAGGAGCTTCTGCGCCTCCGGCCGTGACAGCCGCATCCGCCCCTTCGTCCCGACGCCCCGGGGCACGTGCCGTCCGAGGGTATGCACGAGCTCGCCGACCTTCGGCTTCACGTCACGTTCCCACTCGAGCTCGGACCGCAGGAGCCGAACGCCGCACGCGATGTCGAACCCGACACCGCCAGGCGAGATCACGCCGTCGTCGACGGACATCGCGGCGACCCCGCCGATCGGGAACCCGTATCCCCAGTGGATGTCCGGCATCGCGTACGAGGCCCCCACGATGCCGGGCAGCGTCGCGACGTTGGCGACCTGGAGCACGGCGCGGTCCTCGACCGCCTTGTCCATCAGCTCCTTCGAGGCGTAGACCACCCCCGGCACGCGCATGCCATCGACCGTCCCGACCGGGACCCGCCACACGAACGGTTCGAGCTGCTCCGGTTCCATCACACGTCCAGGAAGACGCGCACCTCCGCCGACCCATCGGGGCGCTCATCGACGGCGAGTTGGTGATACGTCGCGGCCTTCACGCCGATCCCCTCGCCGGGCTCGTCGGACCCCACGAACTCGAGCTCGGCGAGCAGATCGTCGCCGTCGCGGCGCACCCAGACCCCCACGATCCGGATCGGCCGCGTCTCGACAACGAAGATGGTCTCGTTCATCAACGCCACGAGTCGCGAGCCGTCGTCCTGGCCCTGTCCGCGGACCTCGTGCGTCTCGCCGTGTCCGACGGCGTGGACGCCCATCAGATCCGCCAGTCCGAGCAGCGCCTCGGCGACCGCCGCCTCGACCGAGGGGCCCCAGCCCCGGAGGCCGAGATCGGCGGTGTGCTCGAGGAGCTCGTGACCCACGGACCCAGCGTACGCTCGGGGATGGTCGGCGGTGCAGGGCCGAACGGCCCGGCTACGGCGCTTCGTCGTCGCCGCGAGCCTCCGCGACCGCGTCCCGGACGGCCGCGATCCGCTCATCCGCTGCGACCGCGAGCTCCTGGAAACGACGGCGCAGATCGCCGAGCATCGCATCGACGCGCTCGAGCGTGGACTCGAGCTTGGCCATCCGCTCCTCGAGGTCATCCGTCGGAGACGAAGGAGCCTCGGAGGCCGTTCGGGCCCTCCCGAACGTCGGCGGCGGGGACTCGGACCCCATCGACGGCGGCGACTCCGCCTCGACCGATCCGACGTCCACGAGTTCTTCGGTCGCGATGACGGATGGTGGCGCACCCGGGAAGGGCGATGTCCCGATGCTCGGCCATGGCGACGTGCCCATGGCCGCCTCGTCGGCCCCGGCGTCCCCGCGGAGTCGCTGCCGGTACGCGAGGAGCCGCTTCATGATGTCGTCGTGCGCGATCGAAGGCCCTTCGTCCGCGAACCCCTCGTCCCGCTGCTCGGGCACGGTCGCTCCCCTTCCGGGCGGCTGTACCGGCGATGGTACGACCCGCGGGGGCGTCGCTCAACGAACGCCGGGGACGGATCGCCACGTCATCGAGCGCCAGCGGTAAGGCCGTCTAGGTTCGAGATACCCGAAGCTCCGGGGGTGGGACTCGAACCCACAACCTACGGATTAACAGTCCGCCGCTCTGCCAGTTGAGCTACCCCGGAACGAGCCGAGGCAGTCTACCAACCGCCTCCGGATGGACTACGCTTGCCCCATGCGGTTCCGGCTTGGGCTGATCGTCGGCATCGTCATCGGCTACCTGTTGGCTCGCGAGCTCGCGCGCCGCGAGGCCGAGGGACGTCCGTTCGGTGTCCGCGCCGCGATGTCGCGCCATCCGTCTGCCCAACGGTTCGCGGGGTTGGCGGAGCGGGCGCAGTGGAAGGGCGTGGAGGCCCTCCAGCGTGCCCGAGCGAGCATCCAACGGCGCATGGAGGCCGACGTCGACGACCTGTCGATGAACTGACCGCGGCTCCGGCTGCGGGTCCCCGCTTCCCCAGTCTCGGCGCGCCTACTCCAGGTAGTCGCGGAGCTTCTGCGAGCGCGACGGGTGGCGGAGCTTCGAGAGCGTCTTCGACTCGATCTGGCGGATCCGCTCGCGCGTGACCCCGAACTCGCGGCCGACCTCCTCCAGCGTGCGGGGATGCCCGTCCAGGAGGCCGAACCGCAGCTGGATCACCTTCTTCTCTCGCTCCGAGAGCGTGTGGAGCACCGCCTCGAGCTGTTCCTGCAGCAGGATGAAGCTCGCTGCGTCGACGGGGACGACCGCGTCGGAGTCCTCGATGAAGTCGCCGAGGTGTGAATCCTCCTCTTCGCCGATCGGCGTCTCGAGACTCACCGGTTCTTGGCTCACCTTGAGGATCTCGCGGACCTTCTCGGCCGGGATGCCCATCTGCTTGCCGATCTCCTCCGGCGCCGGCTCTCGGCCGAGGTCCTGGAGGAGCTGTCGCTGGATCCGCACGAGCTTGTTGATCGTCTCCACCATGTGCACCGGGATCCGGATCGTGCGCGCCTGATCGGCGATCGCGCGCGTGATGGCCTGGCGGATCCACCACGTGGCGTACGTCGAGAACTTGTAGCCCTTGGAGTAGTCGAACTTCTCGACCGCCCGGATCAGTCCGAGGTTCCCCTCCTGGATCAGATCCAGGAACAACATCCCGCGCCCCACGTACCGCTTAGCGATGGAGACCACCAGGCGCAGGTTGGCTTCGATCAACTTCCGCTTGGCCAGCTGGCCGTCGCGCTCGACCCGCCGCAGGAAGCCGTCCAGGTCATCGCGCGTCCTCGGCTTCCACGTCTTGCCGATCCGATCGCGGCCGATGCCCTCGACCTTGCCGAACTTCTCCGCTTGATGATCGCGGATCGCGACGACGGACTCGGTGACCCGACGGAGCCGCTTGTGATCCACCTTGTCGTCGTCCTCGACCAGCTCGCGGAGCTCGGTGGCGAACTCGCCGCCCTCGATCCGCCGGGCGAGGTCGACCTCCTGCGCCGCGGTGAGCAGCGGGACCTTGCCGATCTCCTTCAGGTACATCCTGACCGGGTCGTTGGTCGGCGCCTTCAGCAGATCGACGTCGATCGCCCGCTGCGTGGTGGCGTCGACCTCGTCGCCGGGGACCTCGATGACCTCGATCCCCTCACCCCGCAGGTGTTCCTCGACCTGGGTGAGGAACTCCTCGACCTGCTCGGGCGTGAAGTCGTCGACGGGGACCGACTCCAGGAGGTCATCGGAGGTCACGAACCCGCGTTCGCGTCCGCGTGCGGTGATGGTCTCCTTGGCTTCCTCTAGGCCCAGGTCTCGGGCGACTTCCGTCAAGGCCTCACCTTCGCAAGGGGTTCGGGATGCCGGAAGTGTACGAGACGGACCGGCCGCCACCCACGTCGATCAGGCCGGCACGCCGCCGCGGTGTCGGAGACGACGCAGCTCGCCGTCGGTCGCGATCAGTTGCTGGAAGAGTTCGTCGTAGTTGGGATCGGTGGTCGGGTTCAGCTTCTGGAGCTGTTGTCGCAACGCGGCGCTCCGCCGCTTCAGCAGGAACTCCTGGAGACGGACCCACACCTCCTCGGCGTACTCGACGCTCAGCACCCCCTCGAGCGGCTCCAGCGCGAGCGCGGAGAGAGCCTTCACCGCCTCCTCGTCCTCGGCCGTCGCCACGAACGTCCCGACGTCGCCGTCCGCGCGAGTGACCAGCTCGAGGAGCGCGTCGTTCCGGGCCACCTGGAAGTGCTCGGACGAGAGCCGCGGGGCGAGCACGCGGAAGATCTGCCCATCGCGCGCCAACAGGCGGAGCATCTCCCGCTCCACCTTCTCCTGGGCCGAAGCCCGCTTCAGGGACCGGCGGACCTCGGCCGGTCGGCCGGACAGGCGCCGTTGCAGCGCGAGGACGACCGAGCCCTCGGCCACGCCAGCGAGGTCGGCCAGCAAGTGCGCGTACTCGCTCTGGCGGACCGGGTCAGAGAGCCCTTCGAGCAGGGGGAGGGCGGCCGCCACCGCCGCGCTCTGCCCCTCGACCGTTCCGAGCTCGTGCCTGCGGACCGTCCGCCGAAGCATGTACTCGACGAGGGGCACTGCCGCCGAAGCCAGCTCCCGGAGGGCGTCGGCACCCCGAGCTCGTACGAGATCCGCCGGGTCCAGCCCCTCGGGCAAGATCAACACGACCGGCTGGATCGGGAACGACTCGAGGAACTGGTAGGCGCGCTCGGCGGCGCGAGCCCCGGCCTCGTCGGAGTCGAACGCCAGGATCATCCTCTGCGCGAACCGGGAGGCCAGTCGGAAGTGACCCTCGCCCAGAGCGGTCCCGCACGTCGCCACAGCGGTCTCGATCCCCGCCCCGGCCAGCGCGATGACGTCCGTGTAGCCCTCGACGACGTGGATCTCGCCTGTGCGCGAGATCGCGCCCTTCGCGCGATGCAGGTTGTAGAGCACCTCGCCCTTGCGGTACACGGGAGTTTCGGGGGAGTTGAGGTACTTCGGACCTTCCTCCCGCTCTCCCGGCAGCACCCGGGCGCCGATCCCCACCGCTCGGCCTGCCAGGTCGTGCACCGGGAAGGTGATACGGCCGCGGAAGCGGTCACGGACGTTCCCCTCGTCGTCGCGGACAGCGAGGCCCGCCTCGACCAGGATCTCGACCGAGAAGGAACGGGCCAGCCTGCGCAGGAGGAAGTCCGGGTAGCCGGGCGCGTACCCGATGCCGAACGCCGAGGCGGCCTCCCGGTCGATCCCTCGTTGCTCGAGGTATCGGCGGGCGTCGTCACCCTCGCGGCCGTCGGTGAGCATCTGGTGGTACAGATCGAACGCCGCCTCGTTCACCCGGTGCAGTCCCTGCCGACGGGAGGCGGCCCGCCGCCCCGCGGGCGTATCCCCTTCGTAGCGGAGGGTGATCCCCGCCTCCTTCGCCAACCGCTCGACGGCCTCGGAGAACTCGAGGCGCTCGACCTCGCGGACGAAGCGGATCGCGTCTCCCCCGGCGCCGCACCCGAAGCAGTAGTAGACACCCTTGGAGGGCGAGACCGAGAACGAGGGGGTCTTCTCCGTGTGGAAAGGGCAGAGGCCGGCGAACGAGTCGTGACCGGACTTCTTCAGCGTGAGGTAGCCGGAGACCAGCTTGACGATGTCCGTCCGTTCGCGGACGGCCTCCAGGTCCTCCTGGCGTATCCTTCCCGCCACGTCTCCCTCCCCGGACCGGCCTAGCGGCCCACCGCTCGAGCCGGCACCTACAGCAACCAGCCCTGGGGAAGGAAGAGCTGTTCGTAGACCCGGAGGGCGTACCGGTCCGTCATGCCTGCGATGTAGTCGGCGACACGGGTCGGTAGGTCTCCGGGGGCACGATGGTACTCCTCGGGCACCTGGTCCGGATGGTCGAGGTAGTGGGCGAACAGCGTCCGGACCACGCCGATCGCCTTCTCCTGCTCGGCACGGGCCTGATCCCGCAGGTAGACGCGCTCGAACATGAAGTCGCGCATCACGTCGAGCGCCCCGAACACGTCTTCAGAGAGGCGGATCTCCGGTCCCCCGACGCTGCGTTCGACGAGGTCGTTGACGAGCGTGTTGATGCGCTCCGAGTGCGTCGCCCCGAGGACACTGATCGCATCCTTGGGGAGCTCGTCCGGGGCGAGGACGCCGGCGCGGAGGGCGTCGTCTACGTCGTGGTTGACGTACGCGATCCGATCGGCGAACCGGACCACCTGCGCCTCGGGTGTGGCGGGCTGCGGCATCGCCCACGTGTGGTTCACGATCCCGTCGCGGACCTCCCAGCTGAGGTTCAGGCCGCGCCCGTCGTCCTCGAGATGATCGACGATCCGCAGGCTCTCCTCGTTGTGACGGAACGGGCGTCCGAGGAACGGGGTGAGCGCCTGCTCACCGAGGTGTCCGAACGGTGTGTGCCCCAGATCGTGGCCGAGCGATATCGCCTCTGCGAGGTCCTCGTTCAGCCGGAGGGCGCGCGCGGCCGTCCGGGCGATCTGGGACACCTCGAGGGTGTGCGTGAGGCGAACGCGGTAGTGATCGCCTTCCGGCGCGAGGAACACCTGCGTCTTGTGCTTCAGCCGTCGGAACGCCTTCGAGTGGACGATGCGATCGCGGTCCCGCTGGAAGCAGGTCCGGAGGGGGTCCTGCGGCTCGGCGCGCTCGCGGCCCTTGCTGGACGAGGACAACGTGGCGTGCGGCGAGAGCGTGTCGCGCTCGATCTCCTCCGTGCGCTCCCGGGGGGTCGCCACGAGCGCATAGTAGCGCGAGGCTCCGACGCGTCCGCCGGAAGCCGGCGAGCCTCCTCGTTCGTAGTACCCGAGACGACCCAGATCGGGAGGAAGCATGTCCGAGACACGCGCGCACGTACGCCTCGCCCTGGCCCTCGCGGCCCTCCTCCTCGTCGGTGCCGCCTGCGGGGATGGCTCGGAGGCACCCCCGGCCGACGGACAGCAGACCCCCGTCGCGACCGGGGCGACCGGCCCCACCGGCGGGGACGACGAGGGCTCGGGCGCGGCTACCGTCCAGGCGAACAACTTCTCGTTCGACCCGAGCGAACTCGAGGTCCCCGCCGGCACCGAGATCGAGGTCAGGAACGGCAACGCGAACACA
>Ga0209642_10000773_pt1 | contig 20971 bp, 12 predicted proteins | sample RifCSP19_2_FD_184025 | JGI IMG/M metagenome (GOLD analysis project Ga0209642, IMG submission 184025) | Soil microbial communities from Rifle, Colorado - Rifle CSP2_sed 19_2 (SPAdes) (version 2) | ecosystem: Environmental > Terrestrial > Deep subsurface > Rock core/Sediment | place: Rifle... | reverse complement strand
TGCTTCAGATAGATTTCTTTCTCAGCTAAAAAGAGTAATCGACCCGGAGGAAAAAAGAAGAATCATCGGCAGAACCTTCATTGAAGTTTTTGAGGAGGAAGCAAATAAAATCGGAGAAGTTAAATTTTTAGCCCAGGGAACTTTATATCCGGACGTTATCGAATCAACCTCTTTTAAAGGACCTTCTGCTACCATCAAGACCCATCATAATGTTGGAGGTCTGCCTGCGGAGATGAATTTACAGTTGATCGAACCCTTAAGAGAGCTGTTCAAGGACGAGGTGCGCAGAATCGGAAAAGAATTAAAGCTACCGAACAATATTCTTGGAAGACATCCTTTTCCTGGACCTGGCTTGGCAGTTAGGATTTTAGGCGAGATCACCAAGGAAAGATTGGATATTTTAAAAGAGGCGGATGATATTTTCATCCAAGAGTTGAAAAGCTCAAAATATTATCAAAAAGTCTGGCAGGCATTCTGCGTTCTTTTACCAGTCCAGTCAGTTGGGGTGATGGGGGACGAAAGGACTTACGAGAACGTGGTCGCCTTAAGAGCTGTTACCAGCTTAGACGGAATGACTGCAGACTGGGCACATCTCCCCCTATGGTTTGATAGGAAAATCTCCAATCGAATAATAAATGAGGTCAAGGGGATAAACCGCGTGGTCTACGACGTCAGCTCCAAACCCCCAGCCACAATCGAGTGGGAGTAAACCCTTATCCGTCATTGCGAGGAGTTCCGCCTCTGGCGGAACGACGAAGCAATCCTCTTACTTTGCGATAAACGGATTGCTTCGCCTCGCCTTCGGCGGGCTCGCAATGACAGCTCAATGTCTACCGTACTCCGTCTACTGTCTACTTTTTTAATTTCGTCAGCCTTTCCTTTGCATCTGCAACTTCCGGTATCCCCGGGTCAGCATTTTTCCAGATATCTAAAAACTCCTCATATTTCTCAATCGCTTTTTTGTTCCAGCCCGACTTCTCATAAGCCAATCCCAAGAGATAATAAGCTTTCACTGCATTGGAAGACCATACTCTGTCATCATCATATCTGGAAAGTGCCTTTTCTAATTGAGCTACTGCCTCATCCAGTCTGCCTTTATTCAAGTAAATTTCCGCCAGATCACAACGGAGATCAAAAGATGGAGTCGGAGACTCCTTATATGCCCTTTCTAAATAGCTCAATGCCATGTTTGTGTCCCCTTTTACCTCCTCAATTCCGCTCAAAGTCCACCAGTAAGAATACATCAGCGTTGGATTCTTTTCCTCAATATCCTTTTTCAAAGCTCGGGCAATTTCGTCAGCTTCGGCAATCTTCCCACTCTTTGCCAGAAGATTAGTATAGTAATCCCGCATATTCACCGGGTCATCAGGCGTAACCTTTTTAAGAATTTCTATACCGACTTCAGCTTCCTTTAAAGCTAAAGCCATCTTTTTCTGCTCTTCATAGATGTTTGCCTTCATGAGATGTTTGTATGCATTCATCTCTCCCTCTACCTGTTCCATTCTGTCTCCGGCAATTGCGTCGTCTAATACTTTGAGGGCGTCTTCGAATTTTCCCTGGTATAGGGGAATCAGAACCATATATAACCTTCCTATTGACCTCCAAAGCTTTTCGCTGCTGGAAGAAAGTGTCTCAAAACAGCTTTCCGCTTGGGAATACTCCTTTTTGAAAAGATACATATCCCCCAGTTTGTACCGAGACATATAGAAATCCGGTTTTATCTCTAAAGCTTTTTTGTAAGAATCTATCGCCTGGTCGAGCTTGCCATTCCAGGCATATAAATCAGCTCTCGTATCGTAGGGGTTAGGTTCATCCAGGGCTAATTCTATATACTTGTTTATAGCCCATAAGGATTTCTCAAAATCGCCCATTTCATTGTAGGCATAGGAAAGCATATTGTATGCCAGCTTATAGAGAGGGTCTATTTGTATGGCTTGGTTTAGGTAATGAACTCCTTCTTCTAACTCGTGGAGATAATAAGCATAAATCACCCCTAATAGATAAAATGCCTCTTTTTCGTCGGGATAGCGTTCTATTACCTTTTGAAGTTCCTTAATATCCTCCCTGTAATTCCCTGATACATACGCTTCCCAACCTTTTATATAATATCTTTCCTTCTGGCTGGCTTTATCCGAATATTTCACTGCTTTAGCTGTTAATCTTTTCCGTTCCTCACCTTCTTTTAACTGAGCCAACCTGCAATATGCCATCGCAAATGTGGAATCAAACTCCAGGGCTTTCTCATAACTCTTCTCCGCCTCTGTAAAGTAATATTTATTATCGTAGTCCATCCCCTCCAGATAGTAACGATATGCTTCCTGTGAATGAGTGGTAACGTTAGCTACCGACGGTTCCTTCTCCTGCTGGGCTGAGACAGGAAGAGAAAAACCTTTTTTGATTTCAACGGTCAATTTATCAACTAAAGAAAAGACATCTTGTTCCTTCTCTCCGGCGATCCGTTGAGATGTTTTTATTTCACCAGTTCCGACATCGACTAACTGGGTTGTTATTTCGATTCTTGGCTTAACTTGAAGTATACTTCCCAAAAGCATCCATTTAGCCCCGGCTTTTGTAGCAACCTGGGTGGCTATATTCTTATCTATCCTTTTTTCTCCCTCTCTGCCTAAAAGCTTGAGGATATCATATAATCTCTGGCTGGAGACCACTTTGAGATATTGCGACTCCGATAGGCCGGTGATAAGTAGATTAGTAACGATTTCGCCAAGCTTTTGTTTATCCTCTGTATCAACTAAATTCTCAAAGTACATTATGGCTAAGGAGTTTTCTTTGGCTACTGCCCCTTTTTCAGGACCAATCTCAAATTTGAAAGGTTTGAGAATCAAGAAAAGCAAAACCAAAATGAAAACAATTGAGGCAGGAATTACAATCGGAAGAACTTTCCTTCTGGGCTTGGGAGCAATCGCCTCTTTGGGAATCTGTCCAGTCTTCACATATTCCAAACTTTTCTTTTCATGTCTCAAGTCAGCCAGTAAATCATCTATATGTTGATACCTTTCTTCCAGGTCCTTCGCCAGTGCCTTGAAGACCATATCTTCTAACTTGGCTGAAACCTGATTATTGAAACGGGCTATAGGTTGTGGCTCCTCGTTGATTATTGAGTAGATAACAGCGGCTTGATGTTCTCCTGCGAAAGGCAATTTTCCGGTCAAAAGTTCATACAGAACAACTCCAAAGGAGAAAATATCGCTTCTCTGATCTACCTCCTCACCTTGAGCTTGCTCTGGTGACATATAGGCAAGGGTGCCTAAAGTTGAGCGAGTCTTGGTTAGCTTGGTGGCTCCTTTTAGTTTTGCCAGACCAAAATCCATTATCTTCACTTGCCCACGGGGAGTAAGCATTATGTTATCTGACTTGATATCCCGGTGCACAATCCCCTTCTCATGAGCCATAGCCAACCCTTCACACACTTGAATCCCAATATCCAAAACCTTCTTTATGGAGAGAGTTTCTTTCTCAATCACTTGCTTCAAAGTCCTGCCTTCGCAGTATTCCATAACTATAAACATATGCCCCTCAAATTCATCAATCTCGTGAATAGTGGTGATGTTAGTATGGCTTAAAGCTGATGCGGCTTTGGCTTCGTGGATGAATCTTTCCTTCTCCACAGGCTCAGAGGTCAGATGCGGAGGCAAAAACTTCAAAGCCACCAGGCGGTCTAACTTGGTATCCTGGGCTTTATAGACCACACCCATCCCCCCTTCACCAAGCTTTTCTATGATTTTGTAATGCGAGATAGTCTTGCCAATCATAACCTGTTACACTTGGTTATCGAACTCATCCCTCATTCCCTTCTCTTACAAAGAGAAGGGAGGTGAAAGTCACTCTCTTTTCAAGAGAGGGATTCAGGGTGAGTTCCGACCGTGAAATTATTTTGCCCAGCATAGCTCCCGCTGATAAAAATTAGGCTATGGTTTTAATAAACTGAGAAATAACTCAATAGTCAACTAAAAAAGCTATAGGGGTACTCATTTGAAACCTTAAAAAATTCGCAAAAAACTCAGAGACAGAACAATGTCTTGTATTTACGAATGACCTCACACTTACCCTCTCCTCTACGAGGAGCGAAGCCTCCGTAGGACCGTAAAGCTTTTATCGGCTGAAAGGTGAGGGCAACTTGTTCCCTCCCTTTGAGGGGAGGGATAGGGTGGGGTCAATTTCAAGAGAAAACAAAAAATAACTTTCATTTGCCAAAAACCGAGATTAAACTTATATTTGAAAAGTTGATAGAACCGGTTAATCGAGATAGTTAAGTTTTTGTTTTGACTGAGAACTAACAGATTTTCTTATAGATTAGACTTAATATCAGAACAGTAATCCAATGTCTGAATTCGTCCAGATAGCCTTTCCCTTTTTTCTAAGGAAAACTTTCACCTATAGTGTGCCGAATAATCTAAGGGAGAAGATAAGACCCGGTCAAAGGGCTTTAGTCCCCTTTGGCAGGGAGAGGAAACTTGGATTTGTCGTCGAGGTCAGCCCCACTTCTGAAGTGAAGCATACCAAGGAGCTTTTGGACCTTATCGATGATGAGCCGATCATTTTACCTGAAATCCTGGAGCTCACCAGATGGGTCTCAGAATATTATTATGCCCCCTGGGGAGGATGTCTGAGAGCCGCTCTTCCGCCAGAACTTCAGGTGAGCAGTCTGCTCTGGGTTCACAAGAAAGAGTCTCCCCTTCTGGACTATGCAGACACCAGGACAAAGTTTTCCTCCATTGAGCAAAAAATCTTTGACGAACTTGAGGAGAAAAAGCCTAAGAAGATAACCTGGCTGGAGAAAAAAATCGGTTCAAGAGGGATCTATTCAGCTCTGCACTCGTTAGAGCAAAAAGGAAAAGTCGAGTTGTATTACGAGCTGAGCAAGCCTAAATCCAGCATAAAGTATGAGAAGATGGTCTCTTTAAAGGGAAATTCTCCGGAGGAGATTAAGTTGCTTGAAACCTATATCGAGACTAGCCGGAAAAAATCTTCAAAGGAAGCTTTATTACTCCAGCTGTTGATAGAGGAGAACAGAGAGTTTTCCTTAAGGGAGATAAATCAGAGGATTAACCGGGCATCTCAGATTCTGAATAGATTGGAAAAGGAGGGATTAATCAAAACCTTCTATAAAGAGAAACTTAGAGAACCTCCCTGGGGGATGAATATCGAGCCGGCGCAGGAATTCTCTTTAACCCAGGAACAGAAAGATGTCCTGCAGAAATTAGAAATCGGGTTAACCGGGGAGAAATATCAACCCTTTTTGTTGTACGGGGTAACCGGGAGCGGAAAAACTCAAGTATATATTGAGATCATCAAAAAGGTTTTGGAAAAGGGTAAGACTGCTTTAGTCCTGGTTCCGGAGATCTCCTTAACTCCTCAGATCATCTCCCGTTTCAAATCCGTTTTTGGAGAACAAGTGGGGCCTTTTCATTCCAGCCTTTCTCCGGGTGAAAGGTTTGATGCCTGGAGAGGGATTAAATCCGGAAAAATAAAAGTGGTTGTGGGGACCAGATCAGCCATCTTCTCCCCTCTTTCAAATCTGGGGATAATAGTGGTGGATGAGGAACACGATTCTTCTTACAAACAGAAAGAACCCGACCCGAAATATAATGCCAGGGACTTAGCTTTGGTCAGAGGAAAAATGAATAAAGCTCTGGTGATTTTAGGCTCAGCCACTCCCAGTTTAGAAAGTTTTTACAACGTGGAAAAGGGTAAATACACCCTTTTACAGTTGACTCAAAGGGTAGATCAGATCCCACTTCCTGAAGTTGAAATTTTTGACCTGAGAGAGGAGAGGAAAAAAGGTAACTATTCGATATTTTCCTCTGAGCTTTCCTCTCGGATGCAAAAAAAGATAGAGAAAAGTGAGCAGGTGATTCTCTTTTTAAATCGCAGAGGGTTTTCCAACTTCGTCAAATGCCAGGAGTGCGGTTATGTTTTCCGCTGCCCGAACTGTGACATAACCTTGAATTTCCACCGCACCGATTTCTCTTTACGCTGTCACTACTGCAACTACATTGTCCCGGCGAGTAATCTCTGTCCTCAATGTAATGGAAGTAGATTTGCATACAAAGGAATGGGAACCCAGCGCGTGGAAGAAGAGATAAAGAAGCTTTTCCCTGGAACCCCTGTCCGCCGTATGGACCAGGATACAACATACAGAAAAGATTCCCATTACGAAATCCTTAAAGGGTTTGCCTCTAAGGATTTTAACCTGCTTCTGGGAACACAGATGGTAACAAAAGGTCTTGATTTTCCTGACGTGACCTTGGTCGGTGTGATTTTAGCTGATACCTCTTTAGATTTTCCGGATTTTAGAGCAAGGGAGAAAACCTTCCAGCTTTTGACTCAAGTGGCAGGAAGAGCCGGCAGGGGAAAATTAGGAGGGGAAGTCATCTTGCAAACTTATTATCCTGAGGACTGGGCAATCAAGCTCTCTGCTGAACAAAATTTTCAGGAGTTTTATAAAAAAGAGATAGAAGAAAGAAAGGAGCTTTTTTACCCGCCCTTTAGCCGACTGGTTTTAATCAGATTTCAGGGAAAAGAAGAAGTGAAAGTCCAGAAGGCGGCGGAATCTTTTGGAGTCAAGCTGACAGAAAGTCTAAAATCTAAAGGCTATCCGCCAAAGGCGGAAAAGTCAAAATCTTTACAGATTCTTGGTCCTGCACCGTCACCTCTTCCCAAGATAAAAAACGATTATCGCTTTCAGATTTTGATAAAGACCAAAGGGGTTAGAAACATCATCGAGAGAATCAATTCAATTCTGGCAAGGGGTTTTGACAAAAATTATTCTGGAGTTAAAATCTCAGTTGATGTCGATCCTCTGGATATAATGTAAAATAATTGTCACGATTAAGGATGAAGTTGTAGGGTCGACCCGGCAGTTCGACAGGCTCACTGCTCTGAGCGGAGCCGAAGAGCGGATCGCCCCTACTTTTCAACTTGGATTCAATCTGCCCGCAACGTATAATCATAATGCTGTTTTCTGCTTGACAAAGATTTTATATCTGTTAAGTTAAAAGTTTCAAGGGAGTTGAGATTATGATAACCATCGAAGATTTAAAGCAAAACGAAAAAGTTCAAACTCTGATCGCCAAGGCAGATAAGGTTCTGGGCGAAATCGGGTACACTGAGCATGGTCAGAGGCATGCCAGTTTATCAGCTAACATTGCCTATAACATTATGATTCGGCTGAAGAAACCTGAAAAAGATGCTCAGTTAGCCGCAATTGCCGCTTATCTGCATGACATTGGAAATGTTATCAACCGGGATTATCATGCCCAGACCGGAGCGCTTCTGGCTTATCAGGTACTTTTGGATATGGGCATGCCTGTATCCGATGTGATGGACGTTGTAGCAGCCATTGGCAATCATGATGAAAAGGATGGTCAGCCAGTAAGCGATATCTGTGCAGCGGCCATCTTAGCTGACAAATCGGACGTGCACAGCTCGCGGGTGAGAAACTTAGAGATGATCAAGCAGGATATTCACGACCGGGTGAATTATGCTGCTAAAAGCTCCTTCTTGCGGGTGGATGAGGAGAAAAAAACCATCTCTCTGGAGATAAAAATCGACACCTCCATCTCTCAGGTGATGGAGTATTTTGAGATTTTCTTGTCTCGGATGATGGTCTGTCGCCGAGCCGCAGAATATCTGAAGATGAGGTTTGAACTGGAGATAAACGGACAGAGATTGCTCTAAAAAGAAACGTTGGAGTGTAAAGCCGTCAAGGTCTTGAGACTTTAGCTTTACCTCTTGGTATAGTATTTAGAAAGTTCTCTAAAAGAATTTAAATTTACGGGGCTGGGAGCCCCGCCTACGGGTGTGCACCCTCGATCTTTCGTAGGGCGGACACCCTGTCCGCCAATAGGAACAAAATATGAAAAAGAAAATAGATTACAGGACCTCCGGCGTAGATATTGACAGGGCAAATTTAGCCAAGAAAAGGATTAAAAACTTGGTCCGAACGACTTTCAGCAAAAGCGTACTTACTGATATAGGTAGTTTCGGCGGATTCTATGCTCTGGTTAAAAAAGATTACCAGGACCCGGTCCTGGTCTCAAGCGTGGATGGGGTGGGCACCAAACTGAAGATCGCTTTTCAGATGAACAAACACGATACCGTGGGAGAGGACCTGGTAAATCACTGTGTGAACGATATCCTGGTTCATGGTGCCAGACCCTTGTTCTTTTTAGATTATATCGCAACTGGCAAACTTTACCCGACAGTTGTGGAACAGATAGTCAAAGGGCTGGTTCGGGGCTGTTCAAAAAATAATTGCTCCCTTATCGGCGGTGAAACCGCGGAGATGCCGGATTTTTACGAACCGGAAGAATATGATTTAGCTGGATTTATCGTTGGAATAGTCGAAAAGAAAAAAATAATCGACGGCTCAAAAATCTCACCGGGCGATCTGCTCTTAGGCTTAGGCTCGAATGGACTGCATACTAATGGCTACTCTTTAGCGCGTAAAGTCTTATTTAGCGTCAAAGGATATAAAGCCGGTGACTACATTAAGGAACTTAAGAATCAATTAGGAAAAGAGCTACTTAAGAGCCACCGGTCTTATTCTAAACCAATTTTTAAAGTCTTAGAAAAACACCTGATCAAAGGTATGGCGCACATCACTGGCGGAGGGATTCCTGGTAATCTCATAAGGATATTGCCCGAAGATTGCCAGGCAAAGATAAACGTTACGTCCTGGAGAATACCACAGGTTTTGAATTTCATCCAGAAAGCAGGCAACATAGAATCTGGGGAGATGTTCAGGGTTTTCAATATGGGCATCGGTCTGATTTTAGTCGTACCAAAAGAAAACGCAGAAAAAGTAAGAAGAGATTTGCTGAGATACGGGGAAAAGGTTTTTCGGATAGGCGAGATAGTTTCTGGAAAAAGGGGGATCAAATTACTCGGTCTTTCAGAGGTGAGAAGATGATTTTGCTTCTGGTAATGGATGGTTTCGGTATAAATCAAAAAAAAGAGGGAAATGCGATAGCCCTGGCAAAAAAGCCGAATTTAGATAGACTTTTTGCTAATTATCCTCATACGGTTTTAGGAGCATCAGGTCTGGATGTTGGTCTGCCTGAGGGACAGATGGGGAATAGCGAAGTGGGTCATCTGAATTTTGGAGCTGGAAGAATCGTCTATCAGGAGATCACCCGGATAGATAAAGCCATCAAAGATGGCTCTTTTTTTGAGAACAAAGTTCTGCTTGAGGCGATGAATAAAGCCAAAGAGAATATTTCTGCTTTACATCTGATGGGCTTGGTCTCAGACGGAGGGGTACACAGTTCCTTAAATCATCTTTATGCCCTGTTGAGATTAGCTAAGGATAAAGGTGTGAGAGAACTATACCTGCATGCTTTTATGGATGGACGAGACACTTCACCAACCGCAGGTAAAGAATATATTAAACAGCTTTTAGAGAAATTCAGAGAATATGGCATCGGCTCTCTGTCAACTGTAGTGGGTAGATATTACGCAATGGACCGGGACAAAAGATGGGAAAGAGTTCAGAAAGCATATCGGGCAATGGTCTACGGAGAGGGGAAATTAACCTCTGATCCGGTAAGGGCTGTTGAGGAATCTTACCAAGAAGAGGTAACTGATGAGTTTATCAAGCCGATTGTTGTCTCTGAATCAGGTAATCCTCTTTCTGGAAGGATAAAGGAAAATGACGTGGGAATCTTTTTCAATTTTAGAGCCGATAGAGCACGGGAGCTTTCATACGTTTTGTCAGAAAAGGATTTCAAGGCATTTGATAGAGGGAATAACCTGACTATTCATCTGGTAAATATGACCCAGTATGACGAAAAACTTAAAACATCAGTAGCTTTTCCGCCGAACAAGCTCAAAAATATCCTGCCTGAGGTTTTGTCAAAGCGAGGTCTGAAACAATTACGTATTGCTGAGACCGAGAAATATGCGCATGTGACTTTCTTCTTTAACGGAGGTGAGGAGACTCCATTTGAGGGCGAGGATAGGATTCTGGTTCACTCTCCAAAGGTGCCAACTTATGATTTGAAGCCAGAGATGAGCGCTTATGAGGTAACAGACAAGGTAGTTCAGGCAATCGAGTCAAAAAAATATGATTTTATACTCTTGAACTATGCCAATCCGGATATGGTGGGCCATACTGGAATTTTAGAAGCAGCAATAAAGGCAATAGAAGCGGTAGATACCTGCGTAGGAGGAGTGGTCGATGCAGTGAAAGAATTTGGTGGCGCAGCCATGGTAACCGCAGACCACGGTAATGCAGAGATGATGGTGGATTATAATAACGGCGAGCCATTTACAGCCCATACCACAGATTTGGTTCCGTTTACACTGGTGAAAGATTACTTTAAGGGAAAATTAAGACCCAGAGGCATCTTAGCAGACGTAGCGCCAACCATCTTGTATCTGATGGGAATACCAAAACCTACAGAGATGGATGGGCAGAATTTGATAATAGAGTAAAAATTGCATGACCCATAACAAAACTCTTCTTTTCACCTTAATCTCAGCCCTTTTATTCTCTTTATCCTTTCCCCCTTTCCCAACTGGCTTTTTAGCTTATTTTAGCCTTGTCTTTCTGCTTTTTGCCCTGGAAGGAAAAGGTGGATGGGAATCTTTTAAATTAGGTTACATCTGGGGACTGGTCACCAATGTGCTCCTTTTGTACTGGATAACTTGGGCAACCCTTCCAGGAGTCTTGGGCGCTATCTTGATTTTATCTCTGTATACCGCTTTTCTTTTTCTGTTTTATTCCTGGGTTCAAAAAGCGCTCAAGGAAAAAGCTGTCTTTTTTATGCCCTTTCTCTGGGTTTTGATGGAATATGGCAGGTCCTTGTTTGAGATTGGCTTCCCGTGGCTTAATTTATCCTATACCCAGACCTATTATCTGAGCTTAATCCAGTATGCATCCATAGTTGGCAATTATGGAGTGTCCTTCTGGATCGCCTGGATCAACGTTCTCGTATACCTGGGAGTCAAAAATTTCGCCTCCAGCAGAAAGGTATTAACCTATGCGGCTTTAATTCTCCTTTTGTTCTTAGCTCCGTTTGTCTCTGGCATCAAGGTCCTGAATCAAAAAACAGACGCCAAACAAATTGATATCACCTTAGTTCAGGGTAATATCCCCCAGGATGTCAAATGGGATTACAAACTCCTGGATTACAACTTTAAGGTTTTTGATGACTTGACCAAAAAGGTTCCGGAAAAAGTCGACCTTATTTTATGGCCTGAAACTGCAGCCCCTTGTTATCTGCGGGCTGAGCCTAAATATTTTTCACTAATCAAATCCTTATCTGATTCTCTTCAGACCCCTCTCGTTTTAGGCACTAACGATTATTCAGTGCTGGGACAGGGGAGCTATCTTTACTACAATTCCGCTTTTTATTTTGATCCTTATCAGAATAATTTTGCGGTCTATAATAAAATTCATCTTGTGCCTTTTTCAGAATGGGTCCCCTATCCGAAAATCTTAGGCTGGCTTTACAGAATAAAGTTCGGGCTTTCAGATTATACTCCGGGAAAAGATTATGTCCTTTTCGAAAATCCGAAAGGGAAATTCCCGGCTTTGATCTGCTTTGAGGCGGTTTTCCCTGATCTGGTTAGAAAATTCGTCTTAAAGGGAGCAGATTTTTTAGTGAACATTACCAATGATGGCTGGTGGGGAAAAACATCTGGCCCTTTTCAGCACGCCCAGATAAACGTGTTCCGGGCAATTGAGAATCGGATAAGTATTGCCCGATGTGCCAATACCGGAGTCTCGATGTTTGTGGACCCTTATGGGAGAATAACCCAGAGGACTAAAATCTATGTCCAGGATGTCTTGACCGGTAAGATTCCGCTGAGAAATGAGCTGACCTTTTACACCAGATATGGCGACTGGTTTGCTAAGGGAGTTTCTCTGCTTTCTGTTCTGATCTTAGCGTATAGTCTTTTTAGGAAGGTGGTAGGTGATAGGTAGTAGGTAGTAGACAGCAAACAGTATACAGGGAAGAAAAAATGAAAAGATTAATTTTTATCTTTTTCTGGATTTTAATCTTATCCAATCCGCTCTTTTCCGCAGTTGGGGACTGGACTACTTATACTAATATGAACTATTCAAAGCAGATTCTTCTAAAAGATGGTTATCTGTGGGTGGCAGCAACTGGAGGATTGGCAAAGTTTAATCTTTCAGATGAGACTTACAGGAAAATAACCAATGTGGAAGGTCTGGGAGGAAATTATCTTTATTCTTTAGCAGTGGACACGGCAGGAACGTTCTGGTTCGGCGCGAAGAATGGAACCTTGACCAAATATAATCCCCAAGGTAATTCTTTCAGGATATATGATTTCCTGGACCGGGATGGCTCAAGACTCTGGATAAAATATATCGCTCCGGATGAAGATAAGCTCTGGGTCGGACTGAATAAAGGTGTAAGCCTTTTTCAGATTTATAAAAACGACGGGGAGATCAAGGAAACCTACAGGCATTTCGGGAATTTAGCCCAGGAGGTTGAGGTCAACTCAGTTGCCCTCACACCCACTAAAGTCTGGGTCGGCACAGTTAAAGGGATTGCCTTTGCCCCTAAAGACGACCCGAATCTTTTAGATTATTCTCACTGGTATTCCTTTGTATCCGGTCAGAAAGGGCTTACCAACGACACAGTCAATACTGTTTTGAGTGTGGATGAAGAGATTTATATCGGCACAAATAAAGGGGTTTTTGAATTTAACAGCACAGACTCGAGCTGGTCTTTTTCCGGTTTGAATAACCTGATTGTGCGTGACCTGAAATATAGTTCAGGAAAAATCTTCGCCGGCACAAACTCAGGAGTTTATGTTTATGAAAGCGGTGCCTGGTCACAGGTAAGCACTTCGGGGATGATCAATGGAAATCTGAATTCAGTGGCAATCGAGACCTCAGGGAATATCTGGGCTGGGACTGAAGGAAGTGGAATCTCGGTTTATGCTAATTCAACCTGGAGGAACTTCCAGATAGATGGTCCGCCGGGAAACATCTTTAACAAGATAGCAATTGAAGAGAGCGGTAAGATCTGGTGCTCCAACTGGTCTGGAGGCGGCTCCTCTTTTGATGGCATAACCTGGAAGGGAATTCAGGATACTCTGCGCACACTCTTTGGAATCTTACCCTGGATGGCAACTGTCTCCTTAGATTTAGAAGGTAACGTCTGGTTTGGGTCCTGGGGAGGTGGCCTTTTTAAGTTAGACCCACAAGGTAGCTGGTCTAAATATGATTCCACCAACAGCGGGCTTAGACCGATTCGCCCGGATCGCTCTTTTACCGTGGTAAGCGATGTGGTGATAGACCAGACTGGAACGAAATGGATAGCCAACTGGGAAGGATGGGATGCGCTCGGGGACAGGTGCCTGGTGGCGTTGCAGGGTAATCAGTGGACTCCTTATTTCAAAACAGATGGGATCAAGTCCAACCTGATAAATTCCCTTTATGCGGAAGGAGGACATCTCTGGATCTGCAGCCGGGACGTTGGCTTGGGTTTTCTGGATTATAAAGGAACACCAGAAAATAAAAACGATGATACCATTCATTATTATGATGACGTAAACGGCCATCTTTCTGGAAGAGATGTCAGGGCTGCCAGGTTTGACCTCAAAGGGAAATTGTGGGTAGGAACCAATGCGGGATTAGACCTGTGGGACCCGGAAATCTACTACACCATTTATTTTAGAGGAGTGCAGCTCCCTGAACCCTTGGGACCTCAGGTCAACTGGATAGCAGTAGACGAGATGAACAACAAATGGATCGGAACGATAAACGGCGTGGGCGTGATTAATGACCGGGATTCGTTTATTTATGTTTTCACTACAACTAACAGTAAATTGGTAGATGATCTGGTCTGGTTTATCAATATAGACAATAGCAGAGGCAAAGCTTGGATCGGAACCGAGAATGGACTTTCCTCCTTTCAATATAAAGTCCCGGCTGAGAATCTCTGTCAGGTTCATCCTTATCCCAATCCGGTGGTCTTTAGAACTGGAGATGAAAAGGTTACTTTCGATGTCCCCTTGGAGACTAAGGTGAGGATATATACTGTGGCTGGAGACTGGGTGGCAGAGGCTAAATCCGGCGGGATTGGAAAAGAATGGGACTTAAGGAATAGATCGGGAAATCTGGTCGCCTCAGGAATTTATCTTTTCCTTTTATTTGACAACCAGCGGGGCACCTGTGCCGGGAAGATCGTGGTCATTCGTGAATAAAAAGGTATGGGGTTCGAACTTCTCTATTTAGCAGATCTGGATGAGCAAAAATGGGAAGAGCTTCTTTTTAACTCTCCTTTAAGCACCTTTTATCATAAGTCTGCCTGGGCTAAACTCTGGTTTTCCAGCTTTGTCTATTTCACGCCTCTTTTTTTAGTTTATTCAGGCGAAAATGGAGAATATACGGCGGGATTTCCTTTTATCCTCTCTGATAAGTACAGGCTGAAAAGGGCCTACTCGATGCCCTTTAGCACCTATGGTGGAATGATCCTCTCTAAAGAGCTTTCGTCAGAGAAAGCCGAAGAGCTATACAGAAAAATCGATGAGGAGCTGAGGAAACTCAAACTGGCAAGTGTGGAGGTGATAGATTTTTTCGGTCAGCAAAAGAATCTTAACCAGTACGGTTATAATGCAGTAAAGGTTTATACCCATCTTCTGGATTTATCAAAATATATTGATGACCCGGTTCATAAAACCAAAAGGGGTGCAATCCAGGCAGAAAAAAAAGGTGTGAAGGTGGAGCCTCTCTCCTCAGTCGAGAAAATCAGAGATTGTTACAACCTGGTTCTGGAAAGAGATAAACGGCACGGGCTGAAAAGATCAAAATTTCCGCTCGGCTTGTATGAAAATATCTGGAATATTTTGAAATCCGGAGAGGAGCTCCGATGGAGCGTGGCAACAGTCGACGAGCAGATCATCGCATTTCAGATAAATTTCCTTTATAAGGATACAATCTATTACTGGGAAGGCGCCTCCCTTTCTGAGGCTTTGAACCTGAGACCCAATGATGCTTTGTTCTCCGATACCATCCAGTGGGGGATTTCTCAGGGATATAGATATTTTAATTTAGGGGGTTCTCCTGAAAAGGCAGAAGGGCTGGTTAGATTCAAGGAAGCCTGGGGAGGAGAAAGGAAAGAATATTTCATCTATTCTAAAAAGAAGTTCTGGTATAAGACTGCTGAAAAACTGAAGAGGATTTTATAACCGTGAAATAAACCTTTGAGAATTGACAATAAAAAGGACCCTATCTGTCATTGCGAGGAGTCTCCCTACGGGAACGACGAAGCAATCTGCAGAATAAAGGTTAAAGGGATTGCTTCGCTCTCCGCCAGTGGCGGATCGCTCGCAATGACACCAAAAGGAAAGAAAATGAGATTTTTATTCCTCTCAGACGCAAGTAGTTTCCATACCAAGAGATGGGTAAACTACTTTGTTGACAAAGGGTATGAATGCTATCTTGCCTCTCTGGAGAAAAGCCGGGGAACCAGAGCCTCTGAGATTTTCATTTCACCAAAAACCGAATTCTCTTTCCTTAAATATATCTTTTCCCTTTCTGAAATAAAGAATTTGATTCAAAATATCAATCCCGATCTGGTCAACGCCCATTTTGTTCCCAACTATGGTCTGTTGGGAGCATTATTTAAAAAGAAGCCTTTAGTGGTCTCAACCTGGGGATCAGACATATTGATCTCACCGAAAAAATCACCTTTTCATAGACTGAGAGCAAAATATGTTCTGTCTAAAGCTGACCTGGTGACCTGTGATGGAATAAATTTATCAAAGGGACTTCTGGAATTGGGGGTCCCTGAAGAAAAAATAGTTTTAGCTCCGATGGGAGTTGAACGTAGGCTCTTAAAAGAACGCTCAAGCAATGGTCAATTAAAAGACAAAGAAGAAATAATATTCCTAAGCACAAGAAGCCTTGAACCGGTCTATGACTTAAAAACCCTGATTGAAGCTATGCCTTTGATTATTGAAAAAACCAATAAAAAAGCTAAGTTCTGGATAACTGGTCTGGGAAGTCAGGAGCAAGAGCTAAGAAAACTTGCTTCAAAACTGGAGGTCGAAAAAAACGTGGAATTCAAGGGATATGTGACCAGAGAAGAGCTGGAGAAAATTCTGCAGAAAGCAGAGATATATATCTCCACCTCCTTATCTGACAGTACCTCAGTTTCTTTGTTAGAAGCAATGGCATCAGGACTTCTGCCTGTGGTGACAGATATTCCCGGCAACCGGGAATGGATAGAAGATGGAAAAAACGGTTTCCTCTTCCCTCCTGGCAATTATCAGGCTTTAGCCGAAAAAATAATCTGGATAATAAATAATTTTAAAGAAACTGAAAAACTCCGCGCGCAAAATCAAAAAATCATACGGGAAAAAGCGTTATGGGAAGAGAATATGAAGGTCGTCGAAAATAGATTTCTGGAGCTACTTAAAGCAGTTCAGTAGTTTGTTTTTTTCCCTTTGAACTCTTGAACCCTTGAACCTTTGAACCCGTTGACTATGAGCCAAGCTCTCGACAATAAGAAAAAAGTTCTTATAATAGCCTATTACTTCCCTCCTTTAGGAATGGGTGGTGTACAGAGGGTTTCCAAATTCGTCAAGTATCTCCCTTCTTTCGGCTGGGAGCCGGTGATTTTAACAGTTAAGGATATTGATTATTTCTCCCGTGACGAATCCCTATTGCAAGAACTCTCACCAGACGTGAAAATATACAGAACCGGCTCCTTAGACCCATTGAGATTGGTCTTTTTGTTGAGGAAATTGTTTAAAAAGCAACCAGGCGATCCTAAAAGGGTCGCGCTACGAAATTCCAGAAAGTCTTTCTTCTCAATCTTATTAAGTTTTCTTAACTTGTTCTTTTTCCCGGACAACAAAATCGGCTGGCTACCGTTTGCTTTGATAAAAGGAATCAAGATTTGCAGAAAAGAAAAAATAGACCTTCTGTTTTCCACCTCCCCTCCTTTGACCTGCCATCTGGTCGCTTTTTTCTTGAAGATGTTGACCGGCATAAGATGGGTCGCAGATTATCGCGACTCATATATCATCTATCAGGATGCAAAAAGACCCTTTTCTCTGAAGAACCTGTTGCTGAAGAGTCTGCAAAAGTTATTCTTAAGACGAACAGATGAAGTTATCAGCGTAAACCAGACCATTACCCAACAGCTAAAAGAAATCTCCCCTCAAGCTGAAGAAATGGAGGTCATCACCAATGGATATGATAAAGAGGATTTTGAAGTCGACGTCAAGAAAACTAAAGATATTTTCAAAATAATCTATTTTGGCACTTTCAGCCTTGATTGTCCTGCAGAACCTTTCTTGAAAGCATTGAGTAATCTTCTGCATCAGTGGAAAATAAACCAGGACAAGATTAGATTTATTCACGTTGGTTTCTCAATCGGGATGGATATAGGGAAAATGATAGAAGAGTATGGATTAAAAGAAGTCACGGAGTTGAAAGGCTATCTGTCACATAAAATGGGGATTGAAGAATTACTTGAATCTGATCTGGCTTTACTGACTGTAAGCCAGTCTGCTCCGGTTATAAGCACAGGCAAAATATATGAATATTTAGGTGCTAAAAAACCGGTTCTGGCAATTGCCCCTCAGGATGGAGAGGCTGCTAAGTTGATACAGTCTCTTGGCGCAGGCAGAGTAGTCTCCCCTGAAAATATCCCGGAGATAGAAAATGCTATCTTGTCCTTCTATCGGGAATTCGAGACCGGAAAACTTTTTCTTAAGGTCAACCCAGAAAAAACAGAAAAGTATGAGAGAAAATATTTGACCTCAAGACTGGTTTGTCTCTTTGACGATATATTGAAGAGGAAATAGATTGTGCCCAGGATTAGTCGTTTGCAACCAAAGTGGCTTGGAATTGGGTACTTGAATAGAAGACATCTTCATGTCATTCTGAGGAAACGAAGTGACCGAAGAATCTCGAGATTCTTCGTCCCCTACGGGGACTCAGAATGACAGGTACCGAGCCCTGAAATCTCGGCTACGCGGTCTTAAACCTGCGGGGCTGGGAGCCCCGCCTACGAGAGCAAGAGCCACCTATTCTTCGTAGGTCGGGCACCCTTGCCGACAGTACCTCTTCAGTCGGGTCAAAGAGAAATGGAAAAGGAATTTATGCCGTCACTTTCCATAATCATAGTTACCTGGAATAGCGAAGAGTTTATCGAGAAATGCCTGAAGTCTGTATTTGATACAAGAGGCTCGACAGACTTAGAGGTGATAGTGATTGATAATGCCTCTCAGGACACGACTACGAAAATAATTGAGAAATTCAAGCCTGAGGTCAGGCTGATTTCCAATCAGGCAAATCTGGGCTATGCCAAAGCCAATAATCAGGGAATTGAGGTTTCCAAAGGTGATTATGTTCTTCTCTTGAACCCGGATATTGAATTGAAAGAAATTTGCTCGAAAGTTATGTTCGATTTCATGGAAAACCACAAAGATATTGATGCTCTGGGACCTCAGCTTTTGAATCCGGATGGGACCATCCAGCCATCCTGCAGGGAGTTCCCGGATTTCTCCATACTCCTCTGGGAATTTTCTGGACTGAGTTTTCTTTTTCCGAAAAATAGAATTTTCGGCAGGTGGAGAATGGGATATTTCGATTTTCAATCTCCCAGAGAAGTTGACCAGCCAATGGGCTCCTGCCTTCTTTTGCGCAGAAAGGTGATTCAGAAAATAGGCGCTTTTGATGAACAGTTTCCCATCTTTTTTAATGATGTGGATTTATGTTACAGGATAAAAAACAGCGGAGGGAAACTGTATTTCCTGCCCGAGGCAAAAGCTTTTCACTATAAGGGAGGCTCAACCCAGCAGGCCAAGCCGGAGATGATCTTATCCTCTCATCTGAGTTTTTTTCGATTCCTCTCCAAATACAAAGATGGAGCCCTGAATCGCATTTTGCTCTATCTTTCTGGAATCCTACTGCTTGTAGCGGCTCTTCTCAGGATTATCTTATATTTTTTGAAAACGGTTTTCTCAAAAAGTTAAGTGCTGACAGGAAATAAAAAGCATATCGTATGCCCCACCTCTGCACTCTTCCATGAAAAAAACGCAGGGGCCATTCTAATTCGTTCTTGTCGCAAAGGGTGGAATCACGGGTCAGATCGATTTTGTTTTTAAGTTCTTCCAACTCCTTTCCTTCCAAGCTTCTCCCCTGTTCGACCATCTGGTCGATTTTTCTCATCACCTCAACTGCGGTTTTTATGCGTGCATCCATCTCCTTATAGGTTTTCTCATCCATCAGGTTATGCTTATACTTGACAAAATTCATTTTTGATGCTGCCTCATAGGTGCTGTAAACAATCTGCTCCCGGCTCATCCATTTGGTCTGGTAATTGAGCATATATCTCCAGCTCGGGCTTTCCAGGGCTTTTCTATGTTCCTCCAGGGTTCTGAATAAAAGGGTATATCCATATTTTTCAGGATTTTCAAAAATCAAGCTTCCTGGATCCAGGAACGGAGCTAAAGGGGAGATATAGGGGTAAAGTCTTTTTTGAGAATTATATTTTTCTAAAAGGTAATCACAATAATCAACGGTCTCCAAGACAGAGTTATAGGTCTGATGAGATAGCCCTATCATAAAAAATAGGTCGAATTTTCTACAGCCGGCTTTCAAGGAATCCTCAATCAATTTTTCCAAGGCGGTATTATCGTAGTTTCTCTGAAAGGATGATCTAACCAGAGGGTCATGCGATTCTGCTGAGATCTGGATATTGAAATTAGGGATGGCTTGGGCTAATTTGTATATGAACTTTTCAGGAGGCGTATCGAAAAACTCAACCACCACCTGGTTTTTTATCTTTGCCTTTTCCAGAAGATCCAGAGTCTTGTAAGCATAGACCTCTCCTGGTTGAAACAGGTCACCCAAGAGGAAAATTGGACCTTTGAAGAAAAAGGAAATTCTCTTCATATCTTTAACTACCAGCTCCGGATCCCGAAATGCCGGCTTTTCCCTTAAACAGAAATTAGAATAGGCAAAAGCGGAGCCGCCACAGGAGGTGCAATTCTGGGTGCACCCCTTGCAGGTGAAGATGGCAGTTATCGGGTATCTTCCCCAGCCGTAAAAGGGGAAATATCCTAAGAGGTCTTTATCTCGCAAGACTGACTTGAACAGGTGAGGGTAATCCAGCCCATTCCCATCTAAGTTTTCAGGAACGAAGCTGAAAGGATTCATCTTGATTTCGTCATTCTTCTCCTTGTAGGTCAGATTAGGAACTGAGGGCAGATCACCCCTTCCTTTTAACGCCTGCATCAGTCTGTAAAGCGGCTCCTCTGCTGAATCTCCCCGGATGACAAAATCCACCTGTGGGTAAAGAATAAGCTCCTTGTGAAAATAGGAGGAGGAAAGCCCTCCGAAGATAACTTTGGCTTGAGGATGATATTTTTTTACCAGCTTAGCTATTTCGAGTCCCCCTTGAGAATGGGGCAGCCAGTGCAGGTCTATTCCAAAGGCTAAAGCTTTTAAGTTTTTTATCTCAGTTTCAGCATCATAATCCGGACTGGAAAGCATTTTGACTGCTAAATTTATAATCCTGACCTTCAGGCCTCTCTTGGTGAGATATGAAGACAGAGACACAAAACCCAGAGGGTACATATCGAAAACCGGAGTGGAAGGGATGACATCGCTAATCGGCCCGAACATAATCGAGCGCTTGCGGAAATCATATACGCTGGGCGGATGCAATAAGATTAAGTCGTACATAATCCTCTTCGTAACTAAAGACCAAACACTAAATTTAGCTGTAGACTCGAAAAAATCAAGGGTTTTGTTGGTTGGAGATCAGCTATTGGCAATTCTTCTGGTCATTCTGAGGGAGTCCGCCTGCGGCGAGACGACCGAAGAATCTGACAATGGAGTGCATTGTCCATGACGATGCAAGCATCCTACAAATGTACTCCATATGAAAATATTCACAGCAGATGAAATAGATTAAACGGATGTTTAAAGCGGATTTATCAGCTTAATCAA
>Ga0209642_10000771_pt1 | contig 20998 bp, 29 predicted proteins | sample RifCSP19_2_FD_184025 | JGI IMG/M metagenome (GOLD analysis project Ga0209642, IMG submission 184025) | Soil microbial communities from Rifle, Colorado - Rifle CSP2_sed 19_2 (SPAdes) (version 2) | ecosystem: Environmental > Terrestrial > Deep subsurface > Rock core/Sediment | place: Rifle... | reverse complement strand
GGGGGTTTGGGGGCAGGAGGGCGGGGGGAGCTGTCTTCCCGCCCTCCTGCCCCCAAAGGAAGACGGCAATAGATGTCCCTATCCGCAGCCGAGCCGGGCGCGCAGGGGGGCTTTCACCGGAACACCCGCGCTGGCGGCGGGCGTTTCGGCACGAACCAGCATGTGCGTTTCGTCACTTGAGGGTCAGTCTGGCCCCAAGTAGGCTAGCGCGAGATCCCAGGCGTACTGCCAAGCTGGAGGCCTAAGCCATGCCTATGCGCATCACGGACGACTGCATCTCTTGCGGCGCGTGCGAGCCCGAGTGCCCCACACAATCGATCTCGGAGGGCGACGCGATCTATATCATCGCCGCTGAGACGTGCGTCAAGTGTGAGGGCCACTACGACTCCCCCCATTGCATCTCCGTCTGCCCGGTGGAATGCATCGTCGTCGCGTAGCGACGCAATCGACCAGGTCGAAGCGACGCCGGGCGTCTTCCATTCTGGACGCCCGGCGTCGTTTTCTACTGCGCCTAGAACACTCCCTCCATACTCCTCGCATAGCCCGTCAGTTCTACATAGCCGTGACCTTGCACCTCGACCTCCCCGCTGAGGCCTTCCACCTTCACCGCCCCCTCCCAATAGACGATGCTCAGATTCATCTCTTGCGACTCGAGCCAGGGCCGGAGCTGAAGATCCAAGCCGGCGCTGGGGATCACGACCCGCCACGCCGAAGGATAGACAGCTGCGGTTTCCGGGCTCTTCCAGTATGAAAGAACTTGGAACTCCACATCACCCGGCGCCAACAGGCGTGAGCTGCCATCCGCCTCAACCAGCGTCCCGCCAGAGACCGGATCGATGGAACCATCCGCATGGCGGATGCGCGCCAGCATGAGCTCTCGGCCGTCACTGAGCTGCAATCCAAACCAATCCCATCCGACCGCGCCGGGGGCGAGGGCGCTCGTACTCCACTCATGGTCGAACCAGCCTTCCCCTTGCACTGCTATAGTCTTGCCTTCTACAGCGATGGATCCCTCCGCCTGCATCCTGGTGTAACTCAAGTAGTAGGACGCATTCCCAGGGCTCTCACTCTTTCGACTAAGGCCCTGCTCGCCATGTAGGACAATTGGCTTGGCCGATCGCAGGACGAGCTCGATCCCGATCTCTCCCTGACGCGCGACGAGCCGCACTTCGCCGCCCTCTTCGTCGATCGCCTGCGCCGACCAGTCCTCCAGCCACACGCGAAATGGCGCTGGGCTTGCACCGGCCAGGTCGCCCGCCCCGCGGCTGAACCGTTCGTAGGCATGATGCTCGCCGGCGCCGATATCGGTCAGGGCGAAGTGAGCGAAGTAGATCTGGTTCGTGGCCAATCCGGAAGCGCGCCCGCCGCCTATGACGCCTGGAGACAAGCCGCGTCGGAAGAATGTCAGTTGAAACCCAAACCGCTCGCCCGTCTCGCTCTTCAAGTTCCCCGTGTAGTACCACCACTCGGTTTGGAAGTCCGGGTGTGGCCCGTGGTCTTGGGGTAGTTGAAATGCACGCACCTCCAGGGCGCGGGCAAAACCTGCCTCGGGACTCGCCGTGCCGGCGATCAGAGTCGGTCGATCACCCTCCTCGGCCGTCTGGCATGCGCCGAGCGCAAGGGCCGTGGCCAGGGAGACCATTCTGACCCGAAGGAATCGACAGCGCATCCTTCTCAGACCGTTGGCCGTTGCGTTGGCACAGACACTGGGCGCCATGAGCGATCACTCCTGCCGGAGCGCCGCGGCGATCGGCCGACGCAGGAGTCGCCGGGTCGGGTAGACGACGGCGATCAACGCGGCCCCGATGGCGACGCCCATCGCTTGAACGAAGAAGCGGGGGTCGAGCTCCATCTGGATCGACCAGCCAAAAGAACGCACGTTGATGACGTAGACTAGGATGGCAGAAAGGAGAACGCCGGTCGGGATGGAGAACAGCCCCGCCAGCAGGCCCATCATCCCCCCTTCCATCAGGGTCAGTCGCCAGACATCGTGAGGTTCAAGGCCAATCGCTTGTAGCGTAGCGAGCTCCCGCGTCCGCTCCACCTGAAGGGACATGATCGCGCTCATGACGCCGATCACGGCCACCACGACCGCCAGGATGCGCAGCGCTCCCGTGATGGCGAAGGTTCGGTCAAAGACCCGCAGTGCCTGGCTGCGCAGGTCACGGTTGGCCAGCAACTCCAGGCCGGTCCCTTGCAATGAGCGGCGGAGATCTTGCGCGACTTTCTCGACATCCGCGTTCGGCGCCAGATAGAGGGCCACCGACGAGATCGCTCGGTCGTCCCAGTGCTGCTCGTAGACTTCACGGCTCATCAGGACGGTCCCACGCTCGGTCGCGTAGTCGTAATAGACGCCCACGACCGGGAATACGTGCTCGCCTTGATCGGTCTGCAGGCGGACTTCGGCGCCATCCCTTTCCAAGTCATGCCGGAAGGAGAACGGCTCGCTGACAATCACAGCGCCTTGCAGGAGCAGTTCCCAGATCTGGCGTGGACTGCCCTTCGCGAAGCGGTACAGGCTGGCGTCGCGCTCCCGCGCCACATCCACTACGGACAGCGTCACAGGGCCGAACTCGCTCTCGACCAGCGTGTAGCGGAAAGTCTCCAGCGCATCGATGCCCGAAATGGGGCGCAGCTGCTCGGCGATATCCGGGGACAGTGTTGCTCCCGGCCGCGTTCCGCCGATCACCGGAGAGGACACGTAGTAATCGGCTCGCACGGTGAGGTTGAGCCAGTTCTCCACAGTGCCGCGAAAGCTCGAGATCATCACCGATATGCCGATCGTGACCGAGAGCGCCACCGTCAAGGAAGCGATCGCCATTCCGGTGCGGCTCAAGCCGCGCCATATCGCACGCGCCGCCATGCTCGTCAACATGCCGAGTCGGCGAGGTGCGAGGCCCAGTATGCCGACCGTCAGAACGGGCGTAAGGAGTGCGCAACCGACCATCACGGCCAGGAGCGCCGCGAAGCTGCCCGTGAGGCCGAGCGTTTTCCACGACAACGCCAGAAGGCCAGCCAGCAGGAGCAACAGACCGCTGGCGGTCGTCCGGGGAAGCCAACGTCGAGCGCGCGACTCCTGAACGCTGCGCTGCAGGGTTTGGATGGGCGGCACCCTGGTCGCCTGCCCCGCTGGAATCGCCGCCGCGATGAGACCGGCGCTGACGCCAAGGAGAACGCCTTTAAGCACGGTCCAGGCGGTGAGGGGCGCTTCACGCACTGAAAGGGCAAAGTAGAGATCGTTGATGGTACCGGCCACGAGTCGTACGGCGCCCTGACCGAGCAGCCACCCCAAGAGGACCCCCAACAGCGCCCCAACGGCGACCACGATCGCAGCCTCGAAAAGCACCATAAAGAACACGCTTTCCGCGGATACCCCCAGCGCCCGCAGGATACCCAGCACCGTCCTCCTCTGGACGACGGAGAAAGACATGCTGTTGTAGATGAGGAACATGCCGACCACCAGGGCCAAGAGACTGAGCGCGCTGAGGTTCAGGTTAAAAGCGGACGTCAGCTCCGCCAGCGTCTCAGACTGTTCGCTGGCAGGGACGATCCGGGCGTACCTGGGAAGGCGCTTGGCCAGTTCGTCCGCATCCTGCGCGCTGGCGATCAGATCAATGCGCGAAAGGGCGCCCTGCATGCCGAGCGCTTCTTGGGCGGAGGCGACGTCCATCAGGAGCAGGTTATCGAGCGCGAGCTGGTCACTCGCATCGGCAGTCTCGATCAGCGCGAGGATCTCGATCGAGACGATGCGGCCCTCCACGGCAAGGTCGAGCCGATCTCCTGGACTCAGGCCGTGGCGGAGTGCAAAGTCGCCGGCGACGATTGCAGTCCCAGATTGGGTGAAGAAACGGGCAAAGCCAGCCCGCAATGCGAGGCCGCTGGACAAGAAACTGCGAAAGGGCGCCTCGGCGAATGGGTCGACGCCCAGGATGCGCAAAGGCTGACGATCCAGATCCAGCGCCAGACCCAGCCCCTCCACGACCGGTGCAATGTCTCGAATCCCCCACTCGACGCGCATTTGCCGATAGAGCGCCTCCGGCACACCGGCCGGCCCGCCACGGATCTGATGCGTCGCTCGGCCGACGACTGCCTCCGCGCTGATTGCGAAAGCCCTGCGCGCGCTGCCATTGGCCATGTCGATCGCGACCACAACAGCGACTCCGAGGGTCACGCTGAGCAGCAGAAGCCCGCTCTGCCATGGGCGGCGGAGCAGGTCGCGAAGTCCGGCGCGGAGAAGTGGATGGAGGGACATGGAAGGGGCAGGAAGGGCGCGAATGGGAGGGGTCGGTGAGCGGCGAATGGTGAGCAGTGACCGGAAATCAGGGATTAGGGATTGGGGATTGGTCAAAGGGAGTTGATCGGTGATCGGATGAAGCCTCCATGAGGTTGCCGTCCTCAATGGCCAGCACGCGGTCGGCTTGTTCGGCGATGCGGTGGCTGTGAGTGGCCATGAGCAGCGTGCCGCCCGCGTCCCGGCTGAGCTCGGCGAGCAAAGCCAGCACCTGTTCCCCTGTGCTCCGATCGAGGTTGCCGGTCGGTTCGTCGGCCAGCACCAGCGGGGGGCGGCGGATGAGGGCGCGGGCGATGGCGACGCGTTGCTGTTCTCCACCCGAGAGCCGGTCCGGGAAATCCTCCCCTCGATCGGATAACCCCACGCGCCCCAGCAATTGCTGCGCGGCCTGCCGCGCCTGTGCGCGCTGCAGCCCGGCGATTTCCGCCGGTAGGACCACGTTTTCAAGGACGGTAAGGGTGGGGATCAGATTGAAGAACTGAAACACGAACCCAATGTTGTCGCGCCGAAAGGCGGTCTTGCCCCGCGCGGGCAATGCGCTGAGGCAGACGCCCGCCACGAACACCTGGCCGGAGCTGGGCTCGTCCAGGTCGGCGATGAGATTCAGGAGTGTGGACTTGCCGCTTCCGCTGCGGCCGCGTATCGCCACAAACTCGCCCGGCCAGAAGATGGCGTTCACGCCGCGCAGCACCTCACGCACGTGCTGCCCCTCCACGAAGCGCTTGCTCAGGTCGACCAGGCGCACGCTTGGGGACGGAGCCGATTCGATTCCCCCCCGCGGCTTTGTCAGCTCTGGTTGAAGGATTGCGGCCATCGCCTTATGCAGAGAATCCGGGCCCTGCCGCCGCTACGTCTGGCTGCATATCGCCGGCGAAGTCCTTGGCATTGGCCTGGAAGCGTTCTACGAGGCGTCGTGCTTGCACGTCATGGGCGGCAGGGTCGTCCCAGGTAAGCCGTGCATCCAAGATATCCTCCGGCACTCCAGGGCAACTCTCCGGAATGGCCAACCGGAAGAAGGGATCGGGATGGAAGGGGACATCGTCGAGCTTACCATTCAATGCGGCGCGTATCATGGCCCGGGTGTAGTCCAGGCGAATTCGCTCTCCTGTTCCCGGTGGGCCTCCGGTCCAGCCGGTATTGACCAACCAAACGTTGACTGAATGGCGTGCGATCTTCTCGCCCAATAGCCGGGAGTAGACGCTCGGAGGGAGAGGTAAGAAAGGCGCTCCGAAACACGCGGAGAAGGTCGCCGCAGGTTCAGAGCCTAGTCCCTTCTCGGTGCCAGCCAGCTTCGATGTGTAGCCCGACAGGAAGTAGTACATCGCCTGCTGTGAGGTAAGCCGCGCCAGGGGAGGCATGACGCCAAAAGCGTCCGCGGTCAGGAAGAAGATATTGGAAGGATGTCCTGCGCGTCCTTCGGGGACGTGATCCTGCACGAATCCGAGCGGATACGCGGCGCGCGTGTTTTCAGTGAGAGTTCCGTCGTCGAAATCGACCCGCCGTGTGCCGGAATTCACTGCCACGTTTTCCAACACCGTTCCGAAGCGCCGCGTCGCCTCCCAGATGATGGGTTCCTGCTCCGCGCGCAAGCGGATTGTCTTGGCGTAGCATCCACCCTCGAAGTTGAAGACCCCGTCCTCGCCCCATCCATGCTCATCGTCCCCGATCAGATTGCGTTCCGGGTCGGAGGACAGGGTGGTCTTGCCCGTGCCCGACAGCCCAAAGAAGAGTGCGACGTCGCCAGACCTGCCCTGGTTGGCTGAGCAGTGCATGGAGAGAACGCCACGTCGGGGCAGAAGGAAGTTCAACACGGTGAAGATGGCTTTCTTGATCTCGCCCGCGTAGCTGCTGCCACCGATGAGCACCAGGCGGCGCGAGAAGCTGATCACGATGAATACCTCGGAGTTGGTGCAGTCCTCTTCCGGTATGGCATGGAAGCGAGGAGCGTGCAGAATTGTGAACTGGGGCACGCGCGCGGCTAGCTCTTCCGTCGGAACACGCAGGAATATGTTTCGAGCAAACAGATTGTGCCACGCGTATTCGGTGACGACCCGGATCGGGAGGCGGTAATCGGGATGCGCGCAGGCGATCGCGTCTTGGACGAAGACGTCCCTCCCCTGTAGGTATGACCTCATCCGATCGTGCAGACGCTCGAAGCACTCCTCGGTCATCGGGCGGTTAACCTGACCCCACCACACCTCGTCCACGGAGTCCGGTTCGCGCACGACGAACTTGTCGTTGGGGGAGCGCCCCGTGTGATGTCCGGTCCGAACGATGACTGCGCCGAGATGCGCCAGGACACCTTCCCGGCGCTGCACGATCAACTCCACCAGCATCGGCGTCGGCAAGGTCCAATAGACGACGTTCAGATTGACGAGACCGTGATGGGTGAGGTCGAATTCGCTCGGCGTACCTACCGCATTGGCCATGGAGATCACCTCGCCGCGCCCAGGCAAATCCCGAGCGAGTTTATCATGTTTCGTCCCCCTTGGCCTGTTCCCAGAGGGCATCCATCTCAGCCAGGGACAGATCGCTCAAGCTGCGTCCAGACTTCCGCACCGACCGCTCGAGGCTCTCAAAGCGATCCCGGAAACGCAGGTTCGCTTTCTGCAGCGCAGCCTCCGGATCGAGCTTCAGCCAACGAGCGTAGTTCACGAGCGCAAAGAGCAGATCCCCCATCTCTGCGGCGATACTCTCCGAGGTCTCAGCAGCCTTGATTTCCTCGATCTCCTCGCGCACCTTATCGAGTACGCCGTTCACGTCAGGCCAGTCGAACCCGACACGCGCCGCCCGGCCCTGCATCTCATGGGCTTGAGCCAAAGCCGGTAGGCCGACCGGAACCCCAGCGAGGATCCCCTTGTCATCGCCTTCCGCTTCGCGCTCAGCCGCCTTGAGCGCTTCCCAATTGTGCAGCACCTGCTCCACGCCCGAGACGGCCGTCTCGCCGAAGACGTGAGGGTGGCGGCGGACCAGCTTCGCATAGATGGCCCGTATGACGTCCGCCATGCTGAACTCGCCCGCCTCATTGGCGATCTGGCTCTGAAGGACAACCTGAAGCAGCAGATCGCCCAACTCCTCCCGCAACGCCACGAAATCGCCCGTATCCAAAGCATGCAGCGCCTCGTAAACCTCCTCGAGCAGATGCTGCCGCAACGACTGGTGTGTCTGCTCCCTGTCCCATGGGCACCCGTTGGGAGCTCGCAGATAGGCGACGATCTCTTGGAAGCTCTCGAAGGCCGACGGCTCGGGAAGAGCGGGGACGAAGACCGCTGTGAGGCCGCCGATCGAACGGCTATGATCCATTTCGTGCAGAGGAAGTTCCTCGACCTTCGCGCTCAGCGTGGATGCGTCGTGGATGAGAAAAACACTATGTTCATCGGGATACTGGCTCATCAGCACGAGTTTGACGTCGCTGGCCAGGAGCGGAGAGTGTAACTGGCCGAGCAAGGCCGGGGAGTCGGGCGGGAAGGGAGGGTGGTGCCGTCCAGCCAGATCGAGGGCGTCGCCTACAAAGAGTCCATCCAGGGCGTCCGTTCCGACGAGCTCAAGGCAAGGCTCGACAAAGCTGACTCCGTGGACCATATGCAGGTGTCGGCCCGCTGAGAGGCAGCGCTCCCGCAACGCGGTCACCGTCGCTTCGCCCAGACCCGGGTCTCCAGGCACGGCGTAGACGACCCCCTGTGGACGGTCGGCTAACGCGCTCACTTGGTCGACGATCGCGCGGTAGACTTGCTCGAAGTCATCCATCTCCTCGTACAGATTATCGAACGAGTGTAGCCTGATCCCCTGCGGAAGTTCGCGGATGGCTGGATGCTGTTGGGTTCGCAGGTAAACCTCGCCCGATCGTTCAAGGACTTCCCAGGCTTCGCGTGTGATCAACCCGGGGGATCCGGGGCCGAGGCCCAGTATCGTCAGACCAGGACGCATGCCCGCCTCTCCCTGCCGCCGACTTCGTGCGCGGTCTCACCGCTGGGGCGAAAACGAGCCGCACCATCTGGCTCGTCCCTGACCTCTGGCCACATGGCCACTGTGGCGCCGTAGACACTGGCCGGGGACTCCCTTGTTCCCCGGCCAGCTGAACTTTGAAGCTTGACACCCGTTGGCTTAGCGCTTAGTGTAGGTCGGGGCCTTTCGAGCGCGCTTCAGTCCGGGCTTCTTGCGTTCCTTCTCCCGCGCATCGCGCGTGAGGAGTCCACCTGCGCGCAGGGGCGGCAGCAGCCCACCATCCATCAGGACCAGCGCCCGCGCAAGCCCGTGGCTGACGGCGCCGACCTGGCCGGACACTCCACCGCCCTCGACCTTCACCGAAACATCGAGCTTGTTCTCGAACCCCGATGTGCGCAAAGGCAGCAGGACGGCATCGATGTCTCCGGGACGCGTGAAGTACTCTTCTAGGCGTCGTCCGTTGACGACGAAGTCGCCGTTCCCCGACGACACCCGCACGCGAGCAGAACTCGTCTTGCGGCGGCCGATCCCCTCATGATACTGTCCAGTCATTCGCTTTCCTTCCTACCGAGGGCGTCTCTTGCGGGTTGTTGCAGGAACCAGGCAGCCTCGGCCATCAACCCGGCGGCAGCGGCTGCGGCTTCTGCGCGCGATGCGGATGCTCGGCGCCGGCGTATAACTTGAGTTTCCGGATCAATCGTCGTCCATAGCGATTGTGCGGCAGCATTCCCCATACGGCCAACCTCATGACCCGGGTGGGGAATCGAGCAAGCTGATTCCTCAGGCTGATCGTCTTCAAGCCTCCCGGGTAGCCGGAATGGCGGTAGTAGACCTTCTGATCCAAGCGTTTTCCTGTGACCTCGATCTTCTCGGCGTTGATGACAACGACGAAATCACCGACTTCGACGCCCGGCGTGAAGGTCGGCTTGTGCTTCCCGAGCAGGACGCCGGCGATCCGGCTCGCCAAACGCCCCATGTTCTGACCGGCGGCGTCAACCAAATACCATTGCGCCTGGAGATCTTTGAGCCGAGGATGATACGTCTTCTGCACGATGCCACTCCATCGGGAGAATCGCCTAGCTTCTCCCCGTCGCATAGATCACCGCTTCCAGGCAAAGCCCGCGGCCCGGCGCGATCGGGCCCTGCCAAACCCGCGAGGGCTGTGACAAAGCCTCGCGAAAGCCGTGCTCGCTTCGTCTTCCCTGCCCGGTTATGACCATGGCTGCGACCAAACGCCGCACCATGTGCTGCAGGAAGGCGTCTGCCTCGATCTCGAACGCCAGGCATGCCTCCCGCGCCTGCCATTCGGCCCTGAAGACCTGGCGCACCGTGTGACCACCAGGGATCGGAGCGTGGCCGAAAGCGCCAAAGTCCTGCCGCCCCAGCAAGATCCCCGCCATGGCCTGCAGCGTGCCCAACTCAGGGCCTGGCCACACCCGCCAGGCAAATCGCTCCAGGAGCGGATCTCGTTCCGCGGCCGCCACGATCGTGTAGCGATAACGCCGCCGCAGGGCCGAGAATCGAGGATGGAATCCCGCGGGCGCCTCTTCGCACTCCATCACGGACACGTCGGCCGGCAGGCGCGCGTTGAGCGCTCTCGTCAGGCGTTCCGTCCCGTGGGCCCATTCCAGCTCGAAGGCGATGACTTGCCCCCGCGCATGCACTCCGGCGTCCGTTCTGCCTGCGGAGAGAAGACTACGCCCGCGCCAGCCAAGTCCGCTTAGCGCCTCTTCCAGGACGCCTTGCACGGTGCGGCGACGATTCGCCTGGCGTTGGAAGCCCCTGTAATCGGTGCCGTCGTAGGCGATGATCGATTTGTAAACTGCCATCGGCGTGCACCAATCGGCGCTCGCCTGGGATCGCTCACTCCTCGACGAGTTCGAGGATCACCATTTCCGCCGCATCACCCAAGCGCGGCCCAAGTTTAAGCACCCGCGTATACCCGCCCGGTCGCTCGACGTAGCGGGGAGCGATGTCGTCGAACAACTTCTTCACCACTTCCGAGTCATTCAGCATGGTGGAGGCCAGGCGGCGAGCGTGGATCGCCCTGGCCTCTCCGGCCGCGTTGCCGCGCTTGGCCTTCGTGATCATCTTCTCGGCCTCGCCGCGAACGGCCGTTGCCTTGGCGCGTGTTGTTCGGATGCGCTCGTGGCGGAATAGCTCAGTGAGCAAGTTGCGGCGCAGCGCCCTGCGTTGGCCGGTGGAGCGACCTAGCTTGCGTCCAGCCACCTTGTGTCTCATGACTTCACTCCACTACCATCGGAGCGGGCTCAGCCTCGTCGGGGAGATAGCCCTTCTCCTGCAGGCGCGACTTCAACTCGTCCAGGCTTTTCTCACCGAAATTGCGGATGGAAAGAATCGCGTCGGCGCCCTTCTCCAGCATGTCGAGCACCTCACCCACGGTCGTAATCCCGGTGCGCTTCAGCGAGTTGAATACGCGCACCGACAAGTCGAGGTTCTCGATCGGCGTGTCATAGACCTCGCTCGCCAGCCGCGATGGCTCTTCCTGGCTAGCGGCCAGGAGCAGGCTTTCCTCGGTCACGCCGGCGAGGTCGCGCAGGTGGGCCATGAGGATCTGAGCGCTCTTGCTGAGGGCCTCGGCCGGCTTCATCGTGCCGTCGGTCCAAATTTCCAGCAGAAGGCGGTCGAAACTGGTGTCCTGGCCGACGCGCGCCCGGCCGACTTCGAAATGCACACGGCGCACCGGGCTATAGATCGCATCTGTGGGCAGCTCGCCGATGGGCAGCCGGCCCCGTTCCTCCGAAGGCGAGTAGCCGCGCCCGCGTTGCACGTTCATCTCGATCTCGAGACGCGCCTTGTCGTCGTCTACCGTGAATAGGTACAAATCCGGATTCACGATATCGACTTCGGCGGGAGTGACGATGTCGGCCGCAGTGACGACGCCCTCGCCGTGAACTTCAAGCCGGAGACGCGCCGAGTCGCCCTCGTGCATCAGGAGCCGCAGGCGCTTGACGTTGAGCATGACCTGCAGCACATCCTCGCGGACCCCGGGGATGTCCGAGAACTCGTGGGATACATCCGTGATGCGGATCGAGCTCACGGCCGTGCCCTCGAGAGATGCCAGCAACACGCGCCGCAACGCGTTGCCAAGCGTGATGCCATAGCCGCTCTCCAACGGGCTGATAATGAACTTCCCGTAGTTGCGGGCCATGGCCTCGCGTTCGATCTTCGGCATGACCAGACTTGTGGCAATGACCACTCTTACCCCTCCACGGTCCACGGTGGTGCATCCGGGACCGGATCACGCGCTCGGCTAGCGCGAGTAGAACTCCACGATTGCCTGCTCATTGAGCGAAGCGTCGACGTCTTGGCGCTCCGGATTCTGCAGAATCCGGCCGGCCAGGTTTTGCAGATCGCGGTCGATCCAGCGCGGCGCCGGCCGTGTTTCGGCGAGGGCGGGCAAGTCCTTGAAGAACGTGCGCTTGCGTGAGCCTTCCCTCACCTCAACCTGGTCGCCGGGGCGGACGAGCATCGAGGGCACATCGGTCCTGCGACCGTTCACATTGAAGTGCCCATGGGTGACGAGCTCGCGGGCTTGCGCCCGGCTCGCCGCGAATCCGAGACGGAATACGACATTATCCAGCCTGAGCTCGAGCGATTGCAGAAGATTAACGCCGGTGAGTCCCCTCTTCCGCAGTGCGGAGCGATAATAACGGCGGAACTGCTTCTCCATGACGCCGTAAACGCGGCGGGCTTTCTGTTTCTCCCTGAGCTGCCTCTGGTAATCGGAGACACGGCGACGGCGGAATTGCGAATCCCTCCCGTGCTCTCCCGGCGGGAACCCGCGTCGCTCAAATGAACACTTTGGCGTGTAACAGCGCTGCCCTTTGAGGAAGAGCTTCTCTCCCTCACGACGGCACAGCTTGCAGACTGGTCCAGTATACTTCGACATGAATCCTGTTTCCCTTCCTTCGTGTTGCCTGTCGTGCACAGTCCATCCGGTGACGATGAGCTCTCCGACGGTCGGCCGAGCCCACCCCACTCCGGCAAACCGTGAGCTAGACGCGTCGTTTCTTCGGCGGACGGCAACCGTTGTGCGGCACCGGCGTCACGTCGCTGATCGAGCGGACCCGCACGCCCGAGCCTTGAATGGCTCGGATGGCCGCCTCACGACCCGGACCGGGCCCTTTGACAAATAGATCCAGCTCCTGCAACCCGAGATCTTGCGCCGCACCCAGAGCCTGCTCCGCCGCCATGCGGGCTGCGTAAGGAGTGCTCTTGCGTGAGCCTTTGAAGCCGGAAAGCCCGGCGCTGCCCCAGACGACCGTGTTTCCCTGTAAGTCAGTGATCGTGACCACAGTGTTGTTGAAGGTCGCATGGATGTGCGCCTGGCCGTGCGACAAAGTGCGTCTGGCCTTCCGTGTGCTGGTTCGCCGTGCTGCTCTCGGTCTGCGTGCCATGATTTCTCCCTACCCTACTTCTTCTTCGCTCCACGCCGCCGACCACGCCCGGCGACGGTCTTCTTCGGACCTTTCGCCGTCCGCGCGTTCGTGCGGGTCCGCTGGCCGCGGACAGGCAAGTTGCGACGGTGGCGCAGGCCCCGATAGCACCCGATATCGATGAGGCGTTTGACGCTCATCTGGACCTCACGACGCCTCTCGCCTTCCACCGTCAAGTTCTGGGCGATATGATCGCGCAGTGAGGTCACTTGGTCTTCGGTTAGATCCTTGACTCGCGTGTCCGGGTGGACTTCGGTCGCGGCAAGGATGCGCCGCGCGGTCGGTCGACCGACGCCGAAAATGTACGTCAGCCCAATCTCAACCCGCTTCGCGCGCGGTAGATCAACACCTTCGATGCGTGCCATGGCCTACCCCTGTCGCTGCTTGTGGCGAGGATTGTCGCAGATCACATAGACCTTCCCACGCCGCCGGACCACCTTGCATTTCGGACAGCGCCTGCGAACGGAGGACGTGACTTTCATGGCTTGCTCAACTCTCCCGCTGGCTCCAACCGGCCAGCAAAGTAATCATTATAACGAAGGGCGGCAGGCTCGTCTAGGTCTGTGTCAAGCGCAGTAAGGATCCAAGGCCCGTTCTCGGTCACGGCAACCGTGTGCTCAAAGTGGGCAGTTCGCTGGCCATCGGTCGAGGCCACAGTCCACTGGTCGGCCAGCACCCGCACTTCCGGTCGCCCGGCAAGTACCATCGGCTCCAGAGCGATGGTCATCCCAACCTTGAGCGGCATTCCCCGCATCGCGATGCCGTAGTTCGGAATCTGCGGATCCTCGTGCATGTTGCGCCCCACGCCGTGGCCGGTATACTCGCGGACCACGTTGAAGCCGCGGCTTTCCACATGGGTCTGGATCGCCGCCGACACGTCGCCGGCGCGCATGCCGAGTCGCATACGTTGGATGCCGGCGAAGAGTGCGCCCTCGGTCACGTCAATCAGGCTTTGCGCCTGCGGCGGAATGTCGCCTACGCCCACCGTGAGGGCAGAGTCGCCGACGTACCCCTCCACAATCGTTCCCACATCGATGCTTACGATGTCCCCTTCGTCGAGACGTCGTTTTCCCGGGATGCCGTGCACCAACTCCTCATTGACCGAGATGGTTGTCACAGCCGGGTATGGATACGCGCCCGGGTAGCCAAGAAAGGCCGGCTTGGCGCCGTGCTTGTGGATCACTTCCGCCGCGGCTGCATCGATATCTGCGGTGCGCACACCGGGTCGGACGGCTTTAAGCGCCGCGAGCAGCGCCAACGCGTTCACTCGCCCCGCCTCGCGCATGAGCGCCAGCTCACGCTCGCTCTTCAGGACCACGCCTCGATGCCAGACCATACCTGCCTAATCTCCAATCTCGCTGGGGTCTCGACAAACTCACATCGAACCGGAGCCGCACAGGCCCGCGCCTGCCGGTCCGCCCCAGCTTCGCCTAGCGAACCAAGACCGCTGCATCGTACCCCCGAAGTTTCAACTCCGCCTCGATCGAACGATACACATCTCGCACCACGCCCACCACGATTAAGAGCCCGGCCGAGTTCACCAGCAGCAGACCGGCGTTCGTCTGCGCGACCGGCACCACGAATCTCACCAAGGCTGGCATGACCGCCACGACCCCCAGAAAGACCGCACCCGGGAGGGTAATACGCCGCAAGACACGCGTGAGATATTTCTGCGTCGCGGCGCCCTTCGTCACCCCCGGCACTTGCGCACCGGATCGTTTCAGGTTCTCTCCGTAGTTCTGCTGCGCAAAGAGCACATCCGTGTAGAAGAACGTAAAGCCGACGACCATCACGAAATACAGGACCCAGTAAATGTCGTTACCGCCGCCAAAGGTGTTCTGCATCCAAACCGCGATGTTCTGAATCGTCGGATTCGATGATTGGACGAAGAACCCGGCGATCAAGCCCGGGAAGGTGAGGAGCGAGGAGGCGAAGATCAGGGGGATCATACCCGCCATGTTCACCATCATGGGCAAGGTGCCCTTGACCGGCATCGACATGCGGTTGCCCACCCGCCGGCCGGGGTACATCACCGGCACGTTACGGCGCCCTTCCTGAACGAAGATGATGGCGAAAATGGTGAGGGCCATGATCAGCAAGATGATGGCCAGCACCGGGATGCGCGAGCTTTCATCGGCAAGCAGGGACGCCAAGTTGGCTGGGATGCGGGCAACAATGCCGGCGAAGATCACGAGCGACAGCCCTTGGTTGCGGATGCCGTGTTCGGAAATCAACTCGCCGAGCCAGATAGCGAACATCGTCCCTGCCGTCATCGACAAAATCAACGTGGCGGACGCTAGGTTGAGGCCAAGGTCGAAGGTCAGGATGCGCGTGCCGGTCGGAGCCAGGCCTTGGAAGATCTGGATCTGTCCGACAGCGTTCAAGGCGGCCATCGGCACGGCCAGATAGTAGGTCCACTTCTCCATCCATTTGCGCCCTTCGCGGGGGTCTTCCTCCATCCGGCGCTGCAGGGATGGGATGATGGGAACAAGCAGCTGCAGGATGATTTGGGCGGTGATGTATGGGTAGACACCCATGGCCAGCACGGAGAAGTTGGAGACTGTTCCGCCGGAGAGCATGTCCAGCAGGTTGACAAACGTCGTGCCGCCGCCTGCCTGTCCCAGAAGCCCCGCCAGCGCCACGCGGTCGCCGCCTGGAACGGGAACGTGAGCCGCCAGGCGATAGATCACCAGCAATCCCAAGGTGATCAGCAGTCGATTGCGAATATCCGCCGACACCCACAAGAAGCGCCAAGGCGATCGTTTCATCTCCGGTTCCTTTCGTTCCGTCGAGCGGCGCGGCGCCCAGTTCTGTCGTGACCTTCACGCGCCAGATTCCCCAGGCTTGGGTCCTGCAAGCCGACGCTTGGGGATCGCATCTCCACCTCGAACGCTTGCGACTGTGCGTAGCTCATCCGCGACCGCCGGACGATCCCTCGACGATTTCAACGGTCCCGCCGGCAGCCTCAATCTTAGCCCGCGCGCTGCGGCTGATGCGGTGCACCTGAACTTTCAGCGGCACGCGGACTTCGCCACGGCCGAGCAGCACGATCGGCCTCTTGGCGCTGCTCAGGAGTCCAGAAGCCATCAGAGTATCCGCGTTCACCTCTGCGTTGGCAGCAAAGGAGCCAAGACGCTCGAGGTTCACTTCCTGCCAATCGGGGCGGTGGATGTTCGTAAACCCGCGTTTGAAGGGCAGGTGACGGAAGAAGGGCAAGTTGCCGCCCTGTCGGTAGATCTTGCCGCCGCTGCCGGCCCGCGCGCCTTCGCCCTTCGTGCCCCGGCCAGCGGTCTTTCCCTGTCCGGCCGCGATGCCGCGCCCGACTCTCTTGCGCGGCCGGCGTGCACCAGATCTAGGCCTCAAGTCATGCAGCTTCATCGCCAGCCAGCTCCTCGACAGCAACCAAGTGCTCGACTTTCGCAATCATTCCGCGGACCACCGGGCCATCGTTCTGTTCCACGCTCTGATGCATACGCCGCAGTCCCAGCGCTCGCACGGTGCGCTTCTGCCGCAGTGAGTACCCGATAGGGCTGCGAACAAGGGTGATACGGATTCTCTTCTCGACCTTGCGCTTAGCCATTCCTCTTTCGCTCCCAGAAAGGCAACGCGCTCGTAGCCTCTTTGCCGCGCCGAACTGCCTGCTCCTCCGGCCGCCGCAGGGTGCGCAATCCCTCCATCGTCGCCCGGGCGACGTTCAGGACATTCGCGCTTCCCAGCGACTTGGTCAGGATGTCTCGCACACCCGCCGCCTCGAGCACGGCCCGAACCGGACCGCCGGCGATGACCCCAGTCCCAGGCGACGCCGGCCGCAGCAACACAAGGGCGCCGCCGTGCTTGGCGGTCACTTCGTGAGGAATCGTCGTCCCGCGCAACGGAACCGTGCGTAGGTCCTTACGGGCCTTCTCCGTCGCCTTGCGGATCGCATCCGGGACCCCACGCGCTTTCCCCATGCCTATCCCCACTTGCCCACGGTTGTCGCCGACCACGACGGTGACGCGAAAGGAGAAGCGGCGGCCGCCCTTGACGACCTTCGCCACGCGGGCGATGTCGATGACGCGTTCGTCGAGATCTTCGCGTTGCTCTTCCATACGTTCCAGGTAACTGCTTCTCACAGCTCGATTCTCCATCCTGCGCTAGAACTTGAGGCCAGCTTCTCGTGCAGCTTCAGCCAGCGCGCGCACACGTCCGTGATACCGGTAACCCCCGCGATCGAAGATGGCGCTTCCAATGCCTTTCTCGCGGGCGCGCTCGGCAATGACCTGGCCCACCAGGCGTGCCGCATCGGTCTTCTTGAGGCCCTTCAGGCGCTTCTTCAGCCCGGTCTCGCGCGTCGATGCGGAAGCAAGGGTCGAGCCTGTCCCGTCGTCGATCAATTGGGCGTAGATCTCATTCAGGCTCCGAAAGACGCTTAGCCGGGGCCGGTCGGCCGTGCCGGGGCCGATATTCGCCCTCACGCGCAAGTGGCGGCGAACGCGAGCTTGAGCGCGAGTCTTCCTCGCCATGTCTATCCTACCTTCCCTGCTTTGCCGGCCTTTCGCCGGACGTACTCTCCGAAGTAGCGGATGCCCTTCCCCTTGTAGGGTTCCGGAGGGCGCACTTTGCGGATCTCGGCCGCGACTTGGCCCACGAGCTCCTTATCGGGCCCCATGACCTTGATCATGCGGCTGCGCGTATCCACGTCGAAGGAAATGCCTTCGCGCGGCTTCACACGCACGGGATGCGAGTAGCCGACGAACAGCACCAGGTCTCGTCCATCGAGCTCAGGGCGGTAGCCGACACCCTCCACTTGCAACGCCTTCTCAAAACCCTGGCTGGCTCCGATGACCATGTTGTTCAACAGCGCTCGCGTCAATCCGTGCAAGGCCCTGATACGCGGTTCGTCCGACGGACGTTCAACCGTCAAAGTGGCATCCACCAGCTTGACCGAGACCTCTTCCGGCAGGGTCCGTTCGAGCTGACCCTTCGGCCCCTTGACCGTGACCTTGCCCGGCGTGACTTCCACCTGGACCCCGCTCGGTACCGAGATTGGCTTCCTACCTACCCTTGACACTCCGGCCTCCTCTCCATCCTGCCTTCGACGGCCCGTCACATCGTTCCCCGCCTACCAGACCGTACACAGGATTTCGCCGCCGATGCCGAGTTGACGCGCCCTCGCGCCGGTCATCACGCCCTTGGGCGTGGAAAGGATCGACACACCCATGCCAGAGCGAACCCATGGAATCTGGTTCCGGCCAGCGTACACTCTCCGCCCCGGCCTGCTGACGCGTTGCAAGCCCGTGATGACTGGTTCACGCGAGCGACGTTCACCCACATACTTCAGCTGGATGCGAAGCGTCGCGTGGGGCTTGTCCTCCGAGTTGACCTGCTCAAAACCATCGATGAAGCCCTCTTCCTCGAGAATGCTGGCGATGGCGGCCTTGATCTTCGAACCCGGAATCGAAACCGTCGGATGGCCAGACATCAATGCATTGCGAATTCTCGTCAACATGTCAGCGATCGGGTCAGTCATGCTCATCTCATGCACTCCAACGTCGCTTGATACACCGGATCGACGAGGGACAGACTCGCTCTTGGCGTCGGCCCCATGCCGCGAAGCATATCAAACGACTTCACCTACCAGGAAGACTTCGCCAGACCTGGGATCTTGCCCAGGAGGGCCTGCTCACGTAGGCATATGCGGCAGAGCTGGAACCGGCGATAGTAACCCCGGGGTCGTCCACACATTTGACAACGGTTCCGCACACGGCCCTTGTATTTTCGGCGTGTTTCACGGATCGGCATGCACTTCTTCGACATTTTACTCGCCTCTCCTGAACGGCATCCCCAGTAGCTGGAGCACCCGCCGTCCTCGTTCATCGTCGATGGCCCCCGTCACGATCGTCACCTCAAAGCCTCGGATCTTGTCGATCTTGTCATACTCGATCTCGGGAAAGATGAGTTGCTCCCGAATACCCAACGTGTAGTTGCCGCGACCGTCGAAACCATTCGGTGACACGCCCCGGAAATCGCGCGTGCGTGGGAGCGCTACGTTCATCAAGCGGTCGAGGAACGACCACATCCGATGCCCGCGCAGCGTCACCTTGACGCCGATCGAGCGGCCCTCGCGCAGCTTGAAATTGGCGATGCTCTTCTTCGCCTTGGTGACAATCGGCCGTTGGCCCGTGATCGTCGCAACATCCTCAACAGCGGAATCGAGGGCCTTGGCCTCGTCTAAGGCTTCGCCAACGCCGACATTGACCACGACCTTCTCGATGCGCGGCACTTGCATCCGGTTGTCCAGGCGGAATTCCTCCATCATCGCCGGAGCGACTTCCGCTACAAAGCGCTCTTTCAGGTAATGACCCATCTTCTCCAACCCCAATCGCTAGCGTTCGATAACCGTCTGGCAGTTCTTGCAGACGCGTTTTGCTACGCCATCCTCCCGGCGCACGCCCACGCGTGCCGGTTCCTTGCAGCTCGGGCAGATCAACATGACTTTCGAAACGTCAATCGGCGCCTCAAACTGGATGATGCCCGGATTCATCGATCGACTCCCGGCCTGAACCTGCCGCTGGTGTTTCTTGCGCAGGTTGACGCCTTGCACAACGACGCGACGCTCGGTCGGCAACACCCGCAGCACCTCGCCACGTTCCCCCTTCTGTCGCCCGCTGATCATGAGTACCGTGTCACCCTTCTTGATCCTCACGGCCATCTGCCTCCTACAGCACTTCCGGCGCGAGCGAGACGATCTTGGTGAAACCCTTCTCGCGCAGCTCGCGCGCCACGGGGCCGAAGATGCGGGTCCCCTTGGGGTTGGCGTTGTCCGCGTCGAGGATGACCGCCGCGTTGTCATCAAAGCGGATATAGGAGCCATCCTCGCGGCGGTACTCCTTGGCTGTGCGCACAATGACCGCGCGCACAACCTCCGACTTGCGCACTGCACCATGTGGGGTGGCCGCCTTGACCGTGGCCACGACCACATCGCCGACCCGCCCGTAGCGCCGCTTCGACCCGCCCAGCACCCGGATGACGAGCAACTCGCGCCCACCGGTGTTGTCGGCGACCTTGAGCCGGGTCTCCTGCTGGATCATGCTCCCGCCTCCGTGACCTGCTCAAGATCCACGGCTGCCAGGCTGGCGGCCACTTGCGCCTCTTGAGCGCGCCGCACGACCTGCTCCACAGCCCAGCGTTTCATCTTGGAAAGCGGGCGGCTCTCGACGATGCTCACCAGGTCCCCCGGCTGACAGCCCATCTCATCGTGGACCAGATAGTTCTTGCTGCGGCGGACCACTTTGCCATATAGGCGGTGACGATAACTCCGATCGACACGGACGGTGACCGTCTTGGCCAGCTTCGCCCGAATGACTACGCCGTTGAGCCGACGTCGTGAATTGCTCATACTTTCGCACCCTCCAATTGCGCGGCAAGCTCTCGTTCGCGCGACGGATACCTCTCGGCTGCGATCTCCCGGCGAGCAGACCGCAGCCGAGAGGTATCCGTCAGCTGGCCGGTCGCGACCTGAAAACGGAGCTTGAAGTAGGCCTCGCGTGCGTCGTCCATGCGCGATTGGATCTCGTCGATGGAGAGCTCGCGTATCTTCTCCGCCTTCATGCCCCACCTCCCAGCAATTCCGTCCGCGTCGTGAACTTGGTCTTGATGGCGAGCTTATGGGATGCAAGACGCATCGCCTCTTCGGCTCCTTCGCGAGTGAGGCCAGAGACCTCAAAGAGAATACGACCCGGTCTAACCACGGCCACCCAGTGATCCACGGCGCCCTTCCCTTTGCCCATGCGGGTTTCGGCGGCTTTCTTCGTGACCGGCTTGTCCGGGAAGATGCGAATCCACACCTTCCCGCGTCGGCGCATATAGCGCACCAGGGCGCGGCGGGCGGCCTCGATCTGGCGCTGGGTAACCCAACCGGGCTCCAAAGCCTGCAGGCCGTACTCGCCGAAAGTCACCTCAACGCCTCGGCTCTCTTTCCCCTTCATTCTGCCCCGCATTTGCTTGCGGTATTTCACCCGCTTAGGAAAGAGCATGTTCGCACCTCATTTGCGCTCTAGCCAGCGTCCGCGAAACTACTCGCTGACGTAGACGTCCATCGCTTCCGGGACTTCCTCGGCCTCAGGTAAGATCTCGCCTCGATAAACCCAGACTTTGATGCCAATGCGACCGTACGTTGTCAGGGCCTGAGATCTTGCAAAATCGATGTCGGCGCGAATCGTCTGCGCCGGCACCCGGCCCTCCCGCATCCAATCTCGGCGGGCCATCTCCGCCCCCGACAGTCTTCCGGAGCACATGATCTTGATCCCTTGCGCGCCCTGCC
>Ga0209642_10000769_pt1 | contig 21019 bp, 17 predicted proteins | sample RifCSP19_2_FD_184025 | JGI IMG/M metagenome (GOLD analysis project Ga0209642, IMG submission 184025) | Soil microbial communities from Rifle, Colorado - Rifle CSP2_sed 19_2 (SPAdes) (version 2) | ecosystem: Environmental > Terrestrial > Deep subsurface > Rock core/Sediment | place: Rifle... | reverse complement strand
TCGGTCGCGAGCGACGCACACGCGGGCCGGGCAGCCCGCGCCGATTGCGGCCCGTTCGGATTCCCGCTCCCGGCTTGTATGCCCTGATCGGCGTCGGAATCAGCCTTCTCGCGTTTCCGTGGGGCGGCCTCACCCTAATCGACATCCTGGCGGCTCTCGCGATGCCCCTGGCCCTTGCGTTCGGAGCGGTGGCGATGGGCTGGGAGTGGGCGCTGGGCCTTCTCCGTTCCCGGGCACGCGGGGGAAACGGATAAGCCTGGAAACGGTTTCGCGGTGTCGTGGACCTCGCGGCCCTCGTCGAGAAGGATCTCTCCCTGACGGAACGCGCTCTCGCGAAGGCATCCGCCGCCCCGCCGAAACGCTCCCACCTCCGGAAGGTCGCGGAAGACTTCCTCTCCATGGCCCGCGCCTACTTCGAGGACGCGAGGCACTTCCGGGACAAGGGCGAGCTCGACAAGGCCCTCGCGAACGTGAACTACGCCCACGGTTGGCTTGACGCCGGCGCGAGGCTGGGCCTCTTTGACGTCGGGGAGGACGACCAGCTCTTCACCCTGAGCGAGTGAGTCAGAGGATCCTCGCGCCCTCGTTGTCGACCTCGCACCGGATCAGGGTCCCGAAGCGCAGGTAGAACGGAGCCATCTGGTCCCTGTTCCCGATCGCGAACACGGAGTTCCCGAGCATGGTCATGGAGGCCCTCCCGAACATGCGGCTCGCGCGGACGACCTCCCGGACGGTCTTGCTCGCAAGCCCCGTCTCCTCCGCGAACCAGTTCCCCAGGTCGAAGAGCCTGGGGAGGGTCGGATCCCGCGCGAACTCCGCGACGCAGGTGGATCCCGCCCGGTTGATCGCGGCCACCTTCGCGGGGTCCCGGATCACGGACCTGGTCGGGATCTCGGGTCCCAGGACCGCGAGGAGGACCTCCTCCCGGACGTCGAACGTCCTGACGACGCCATGGCTCGGCGCACCCGGCTCGAGACGCAGGTCCATCCCGCCTATGGAGGCCGGCACGACGTCGCCGAGGCCCGTCCCGCATTCGATCTCCGCGACATGGGCGATCCGCACGAGGTCCTCCCGGCGCATCCCGAGCCCGAGGGCGTCGTCGAGGGCCATCGCCGTGCTCAGGGCCGCGGCCGCGCTCACCCCGAACCCTTGGGAGACGGGGAGGGGCGTCTCGCTGAGGATCTTGACCTCGTAGGGGCCGGACCCGAGGACCTTCGAGGCGGCGAGCTCCGTGACCTCGGCCCGCTGCCGCCGTCCGTTCACGAACACATCGAGGGACGCCTGGGCCGCCTCCCGCACCCGGGCCGTCGTCCGCACGCCCACGCTCAGGGAGAGCCCCGCGCCGCGGGAGCCCTTTCGCTCGGGATCGGGGTCCTCGCACACCTCGAAGAACGCGGTCACGTGCCCAGGGCAGAACGCGTCACCCTGGGATACCATGCACGACCGCGCTCCAGATCCTCTCCGCGGCGAGGGCCTTGTCCCCTTGGAACTCGAGGGACCGCCCCTTCGCGTCGCAGATCACGATGGCCGTCGCGTCCCCGCGGACGTTGGAGACGTCGTTCGCGATAACGAAGTCGAGGTCCGCCTCCTTGAGGAGCGCGATCGCCCTCGCCTTGAGCTCCCTCGCGTCGAGGCCCGACTCGGCCTTGAACCCGACGAGGGGCCCCTTCGTCCGCTTCCGGAGGATCCCCAGGACCTTCGGCGTGGGGTCGAGGGTGAGGTCCAAGGGCCCCTCGCGGCTCGGGATCTTCCCCTTCCGTGGCCGGGGGGCGAAGTCCGCGATCGCCGCGGGGACCATCGCGATATCGGGCTGGGCCTTCCCCGCGAGCTTCGCGAGGTCCGCGGTCGTGTCGAACGCGCGCGCGGGGATCCACGTGGGGACGGGCACCTCGTGCCGTCCGATCCAGACCTCGACGTCCGCGCCGTGCTCGAAGGCCGCCTTCGCGAGCTCGATCCCCGTCGCGCCCGTAGAGCGGTTCGTCACGATCCGCACGTCGTCGATGGGCTCCGAGGTCCCTCCGGCGACGACGACAACCCTCCGCCCCGCGAGGTCCCGCGGCCCGAGCCGCCGGATCACCCGGGCGACGATCGCGTCCGCGTCGGCCATCTTCGCCTTGTCCTCCTCCCGCTTCGGCTCGACGACCTCCGCGCCGAGGTCGAGAAGCCTCCGGAGGTTCGCTTGCACGAGGGGGTTGTCCAGCATCGTCTCGTGGGCCGCGGGCGCTAGGATGAGGGGGATCCCCGCGCCGAGGGCGTTCACCGCGTACGTCGTGACGGTCGTGTCGTCGATCCCGTGGGCGATCTTGCCGACCGTGTTCGACGTCGCGGGGGCGATGAGGAGGAGGTCCGCGCGGCCGCCCTTACCGCACATCTCGAGGTAGGACATGGAGCCGTCGAGTTCCGTGACGACAGGATGCCCCGTCGCGAACTCGAGGGCGTTGGGATGGAGGATCCCCCGGGCCGCGCCCGTCATGACGGCATGGACGTCGGCGCCGTGGCGGATGAGCTCCCGGGCCAGCTTGACCGTCTCCACGGCCGCGATGCTCCCAGTGACGCCGAGGACGATGACCTTCCCCTGGAGCTTCGTGGACCTCGCGCCCCGGATGCGGTCCGCAGGATGCACGTCCGCGACGATTCGTCCCTATCGATTTATACCTATGGTCCTGGCCTAACGGCCGCGGAAGGCTTATGCCTTGGCAGGGTCCATCCCGGGCCGGAGGGATTCGCCTGCAATCCTCGTCGTATCCGCCCCACGAGCCCCCCGGGATGGCCATGCCGCCCGGGATGCCATCGCCCCCGCCCCCGTTGCCGCCCCCTGGGAAGCCGCCGAGCACGGACCTGTTCCTGAAGGTCGGGGTCGTGTTCCTCGGCCTCTCCCTCGCGGTCGGCCTCATCGGATTCCACGCAGCCTATTTCGTCCCTGCGCCAGCCTCGGGCACCCCGCCTCCCTCCTACCAGACGTACATCGACACGGTTCGGATGCTGGGGATTGTATCGTTCGTCTTCTTGGACGTCGCCGTGGGGTTCAGCGTGATCCTCGCGATGTTCGTGGGCCTGTCGAAGGACAGCATCCCAGACGTCACCCGCCGGGGCGCGTGGCTCTTCGCCGTCGTGATCCCGACCGCGTGGCTCCTTGTGTCCTGGTCCCTCTACTCGGTCTTCCGGTCCCTCTTCTGGTACCCCTATTTCCCCTGAACGGCCGGGTGGACGCCAAGCTTTAATGGCCCGGCCCCGCTTGCCGCGGGCCACGATGGACGTCGAGGCCACTTTGGAGCATCTCTACCGCCTCGAGCGGTTCGGCATCAAGCTGGGCCTCGACAACGTCCGGCGGCTCCTCTCCCTCTTGGGCGACCCCCATCGGGGTCTCCGGGCCGTTCACGTGACGGGGACGAATGGCAAAGGCTCCGTCGCCGCGACGACAGCCTCGATCCTCCGGGCCTCGGGGTACCGGGTGGGCCTCTACACGTCCCCCCACCTCGTCCGGTTCAACGAGCGGATCCGCGTGGATGGCGAGCCGATCCCCGACGACGCGATCCTGCGCCTTTGGTCAGGCATGCAGCCCGCCCTCCAGACGATGATGTCCTCGGGGCGCGCGGACCACCCGACGTTCTTCGAAGTGACGACGGCGATGGCCTTGCAGCACTTCCGGGAGCGCCAGGTCGGCGTCGCGGTCGTCGAGGTCGGCATGGGCGGCCGGATGGACGCGACGAACGTCGTGGACGGGGACGTCGCGGTCCTCACGCGCGTCGGCCTCGAGCACACGGAGCACCTGGGGAAGTCGATCGGGCGGATCGCGCGGGAGAAGTCGGGGATCATCAAGCCCGAGTCCCGGGTCGTGACCGTGGACCAGGAGGCCCTGCCCGTCATCGAGGCCCGGTGCCGAGAGCTCCACGTGCCCCTCTGCGTCGTCGGACGGGACGTCCGGGCGGAGCGGGTCTCCGGAGACTTGGACGGCCAGCGGATCCTCGTCCGGGGCCCCTTCGGGGAGCTCGAGGTCCATACGCCGCTCCTCGGCTCGTTCCAGATCGAGAACGTCGGGGTCGCCGTGGCCGCGGCGGCGGAGCTCCGGGCGAAGGGCTTCCGCGTCCCGGACGAGGCGATCCGCGCGGGGGTCTCCTCGACCCGGTGGCCAGGCCGGCTCGACGTCGTCCGGCGGACTCCCACGGTCCTCGTGGACGGGGCCCACAACGGGCCCGCGGCGGCGGCCCTCGCGGCGGCCCTCCGGGAGCTCTTCCCCTCCCGCCGGTTCGCCCTCGTGGTCGGGATCCTGAGCGACAAGGACCTCGCGGCGATGGCGGGCTCCCTGGGCCCCCTCGCCCGCCGGGTCGTCGCGACCCATCCCAAGAGCCACCGGGCCTTTTCCGCGGAGGAGGTCGCCCGCGCGTTCCGCCCCTACGGCCCCGTGGACGTTGTCCCGGACGTGGGGCAGGCCGTGGCCCGCGGGATCGCGGGCGCGTCGGACGACGACATCGTGCTCATCACGGGATCCATCTACACGGCGGGGGAGGCCCTTGCCCACCTCGGCGAGAGCCCGTGACCACGTCGGAGGGATCCTCCGGGACCTGTCCCGGCGGTACCTCCCGTCAGGGGACCTCCGGGAGGGCGGGACGGCCCTCGCGAAGATCACCGCGGAGACGGAGGACCCCTTCCGGGTCCTCATCTCGACGATCCTCTCCCAGCGCACGCGGGACGAGAAGACGGAGGTCGCGTCCGCGAGCCTCTTCTCGAAGTACGCCGGGCCCGAGGAGCTCGCCCGGGCGTCCCCCGCGGACCTCGAGCCCCTCATCCGCCCCGTCGGTTTCTATCGACAGAAGGCAATACAAATCAGGCGGGTGAGCCAGGCCCTCCTCGACCGTCACGCCGGCGTGGTCCCCCGGACGTACGAGGAGCTCCTCGAGCTCCCCCAGGTCGGCCCGAAGACCGCGAACTGCGTCCTCGTGTACGGGTTCGGGGAGCCCCGGATCCCCGTCGACACCCACGTCCACCGGGTGAGCAACCGCCTGGGGCTCGTCCGGACGCGCTCGCCGGAGCAGACAGAGCGGGTCCTCATGAGGATCGTGCCGCGGGACTGGTGGCTGCACGTGAACGAGCTCTTCATCCGGTTCGGGAAGGATGTGTGCCGCCCCATCGGGCCGAGGTGCGGCGCCTGCTCCTTCGCTTCGTTCTGCCGGTACTACCGCGCCCGCCCCGGGCGGTCCCGGGCCCGAGCGCGCCGAAGGCCTCGGTGAGGACTCGGTTTCATTAGAGCCCCCGCCTCTCCCCGGGGCGGATGCGGATCGACCTCATCGAGCACGCGAGCCTCTCGATTCCTCGGAAGGAGCGGTTCACGATCGCCCGCAGCTCCTCCGATGTCGCGGAGAACGTCTTCGCGATGGTCCACTCGGGGAACCGCCTGGGCCTCGGCTGCGGCGCGCCGAGCGACGTGACCCGCGAGACCGTCGCGACGGTGACGGCCGCCCTCCACGGCCTCGCCCGCGGCCTGCGGGGCTTCGAGTTCGAGCGGCCGGGCCATGTCGCGGACCGGATGGACGCGGTCCTCCCTGCGAACCCCGCGGCGAAGGCGGCGATCGACATGGCGGTCCACGACCTCCTGGCGCAAGAGGCGGCGAAACCCCTGTACGCTTACCTGGGCGGGTCGCGGGACCGCATGCCGACGGACATGACGATCGGCATCATGGGGACTGCGGATGCCGTCGAGCGCGCGGTCCGCTGGGTCCGCGAAGGCTTCCGCTCCCTGAAGGTGAAGGTCGGCCTGGACCCGAAGGGGGACGTCGAGCGCGTCCGGGCGATCCGGGCCGTCGTAGGGGGGGAGGTCGAGCTTCGCGTGGACGGGAACCAGGGGTATACGTGGAGCCAGGCCCTCGCCTTCGCGCGGTCTGCCCGAGACCTCGGCATCGTCCTTTTCGAACAACCGGTCCCCGCGACGGACTTCGAGGGGATGCGGGCCCTCGCGGAGGCCTCCCCAATCCCGATCATGGCGGACGAGATGGTCCTCACCCCGGACGACGCGAAGAAGCTCCGCTGGGCCAACGCCGCGCGTGCGGTGAACCTGAAGCTCATGAAGCACGGGGGGATCGTCCGAGCGTCCGAGGTGAACGCGATCTGCGAGTCCGCGGGGTATCCGGCGATGGTCGGCTGCATGGGCGAACCCCAGCTCTCCATCGCGGCGGGCCTCCACTTCGCCCTCGCCCAGAAGAACGTACGGTGGCTTGACCTCGACTCCCATTTCAACCTCGCCGCGGATCCGTCGAGCGGACTGCGGTTCGAAGAGGGCGAACTCGTCGCCCCGGCGGGGCCCGGGCTCGGGATCGACGTCGAGTGGCCTTCGTGACCGCGCCGGCTCAGGCCGGCGGATCGTCCGCTCCGGCGGGGGCTCCGACGGCCGCGGCCTCCTCCCGCTCGCTCACGAGCCGGACGACCGCGCTCACCTTGTCCCCCTCCATCAGGCGCTGGATCCGCACGCCCTTCGCGGCCCGGCCCGTCTCCCGAATCCCGTCCACAGGGCACCGGATGACGATCCCGCTCACCGTCGTCACGAGGAGCTCATCCCCTCGCGCGACCTCCAGGACCGAGACGATGGGGCTCTGGGCGACCTTCATGTTCGTCGTGACGACGCCCTGGCTCCCGCGTCGTGTCTTGCGGTACTCGCCGACCTTCGTCCGCTTCCCGTAGCCGCTCTCGAGGATCGTGAGCAGCTCCGCGTCCTCCGTGTGCGCGAGGGCCATGGACACTACGCGGTCCTTGGATCGGAGGCGCATCCCCCGGACGCCGGCGGCCGTCCGGCCCATGGGCCGGACCTCTTTGAGGTCGAAACGGTTCGCGTAGCCGCCCGCGGACGCGAGGACGACCTCCTCGTCCCCGTCCGCGATCCGCGCCTCCACGAGCTCGTCCCCGCCCCGGAGTGCGACGGCCCGAATCCCCCGGATGTTCGGACGTTTGAAGGCGTCGAGCCGGGTCTGCTTGATCCTCCCGAGCTTGGTGACGAGGACGATCGTCCGGAGGGGGTCGAACTCCCGCACGGGGATCATGTCCTGGACCCTTTCGTCCGGGGCGAGCCGGGGCAGGAGGTTCACGATCGGCTTGCCCTTCGCGTAGCGCGACCCGACGGGCACCCGGAACGTCTTGAGCCAGTAGCACTGGCCGCGGCTCGAGAAGAACAGGATGTAGTCATGGGTCGACGCCGTGAACAGGTTCACGACGTAGTCCTCTTCCTTCGTCTCCATCCCCGTGACTCCCTTGCCGCCGCGGCGCTGGGTGCGGTACGTGGCCACGGGCACCCGCTTGATGTACCCCGTGTTCGTGATCGTGACGACGACGTCTTCCTCGGGGATGAGGTCCTCGACCTCCATGTCGTACGCCTGGACGACGACCTCCGTGCGCCGCTTGTCCCCGAACTTGTCCTTGAGCTCCGCGAGCTCCGCCTGGATGATCCCGAGGACCCGCTCTTGGGATCCCAGGATCCCCTCGAGGTCCTCGATCTTCCTCGTGAGGTCGATTTGCTCCTGGCGCAGCTTCTCGATCTCGAGGCCCGTGAGCTGCCGCAGGGTGAGGGCGAGGATCGCCCTCGCCTGGGGCTCGCTCAGGAGGTAGCGATTCATGAGCCCGGCCTGGGCCTCCTCCGCATCGCGGGCGTGTCGGATGAGCCGGATGACCTCGTCGAGGTGGTCCACCGCGGTGATGAGGCCCTCGACGATGTGGAGCCGCTCCCGGGCCTTCCGGAGATCGAACTCCGTCCTGCGGCGGACGATGGCCACCTGGTGGTCGACGTACGCCTTGAGGGATTCCTTCAAGGAGAGGGTCCGGGGCGCCCCGTCGACGAGGGCGATGTTGATCACGCCGAACGTCGTCTCCATCTGGGTGTGGTGGTAGAGCTGGTTCAAGACGACGTCCTCGACGGCGTCCCGCTTCAGCTCGAGGACGATCCTCATTCCGTCCCGATCGCTCTCGTCCCGGAGGTCCGTGACGCCCTCGATGCGCTTCGACTTCACGAGGAGGGCGATGCTCTCGACGAGCGAGGCCTTGTTGACCATGTACGGGATTTCTGTGATGACGATTCGCGCCTTGTCGTGGCCCGCCTCCTCGAAGTGGGCCTTCGCCCGGATCCGAATCAGGCCGCGGCCCGCCCGGTACGCGTCGATCACGCCTTCCGCGCCGTACAGGATTCCGCCCGTCGGGAAGTCGGGCCCGCGAATGGGCCCCGTGTCGGGGTTGTAGAGGTCTTGGAGCTCCGCGGTCGGGTTGTCGATGAGGAGCGTGAGCGCGTCGACGACCTCGTTGAGGTTGTGGGGTGGGATGTTCGTCGCCATCCCGACCGCGATCCCGCTTGAGCCGTTGACCAAGAGGTTCGGGAACTTCGCCGGCAGGACTGTCGGCTCCTTGAGCGTGCCGTCGAAGTTGTCCATCCAGTCGACGGTGTCCTTCTCGAGGTCCTCGAGCATCGCCTCCGCGGTCTTCGCGAGGCGGCACTCCGTGTACCGCATCGCCGCGGGCTCATCCTCCGTGCTCCCCCAGTTCCCCTGGCCCTGGATGAGGGGATAGCGCAGGGAGAAGTCCTGGACCATGCGGGCAAGGGCGTCGTACACCGCGAGGTCACCGTGAGGGTGGAACTTGCCCAGGCAGTTGTGGACAACCATCCCGTTGGCCACGAAATTGTGCTCCCCTTCGATGCCCAGGTCGTACGTCGTCTCCGCGCGGGCGCGCCGCACGGACTGGACCTTGGCGAACCGGAGCTGGGCGACGTCAATCACGAAAAGCTCCTCAGCGACCGCCGAGCCGATTGCCGGGAGTTCCGAACGGATGCCCCAGTCCCTAACTTGGCCGAGATGCAACGGCATCTGGCGAAGGCCGCTGGAGTACCGAATCTTCGAGCCGCCGGGATACGCAATAGCCTGTCGGAACTTTCGTCCCGTGACATCGACGTACCACCCGGATCCCAGATGCGCCCGGCTGCGTTCTCCGAAGGGGGCGTCCGCAGCGTATGGGTGTGTTCGGGTGCATCGGCCGCTGGAAGTCGGCCGATCGCGGGCGACGGCTCTCCTTCGCCAGGTCGAGTTCTTTCACGAACGCATCGGCTTCGCTCCCCGTGATTTCGAGGTAGTGGAACGGCAGTCGCCGGCGGGCCCTGCGACCGTTAACCCAGCTATCCCGCCCGCTCTTTGGGTCTGGCTTGGACCTGTGAGCATGGAAACCCAGGTGATGGAGGAGGAGTTGGAGACGATCGACGAGCTCCTTCGAGACGGAGCCATAGTGGACCACTCGACGGCGGCGAGCGATGCAGCCGTCCCCGTCCACGAGCCCGCTCAGGAATGCGAAGACGACCGGCCGAGGAGAGCGCAGGATTTCACCCGGGACGGTCTTCGTCGAGGCCTCGAGTCCGAGAAGGCGGAATGTCTTGACCAGATAGCCGTTGACGGCGTCCCGGCTGACGCGCACCGTGAACGAAGGCCGATAGCCTCTTCGGGCGGGCGGCTTTGTCTCAATGGACGGTCGGTACCCGAACAGCCTGTTGAGCGTCGATTGAATCCTCAGGACGACCTTCCGATCCGTGGAAACGAATCCCAGACGGGCGCGCTTGCCTTCGTGGGACACGAACCCGTCCGACATGAGCAGGCCGAGGAGATATGCGAGGTCGCGATCGAGGCGCAACTCCTTCCTGTGGAACTCTGGTAGTCGGACCAAGTCCGTGAAGAATTCTGGGAATTCGGACCGGAGCACGATCCAGTCACCTGGACGGAGGTCCTTCGCCCGTCGCCAGCCGAAGGAGAGATCCGGATTCACGACCCGGAACTCCTGGGATTCCGTCGCCGTGTTGCAGATTCCGTTGTCGAGCATTACCCGGACGAGGGGCCGTGGGGGCATGATGAACAGCTCGCGCACCCTTGCCCTGCCCTTCTCTGTGTAGACGACGTCTCCCCTGCCGACTCCTTCGACGGGGATCAGTCCACGCTCGGTGGCGACGAGCGTCCCTGCAGCAAAACACTCGCCGACGACGCGCGCCGCCTTCTTGTATTGCGAGCCCGAGCCCATCCCCAGCTCGTTCATCGCATGCAGAATCCGGCGCTGCACCGGCTTGAGCCCGTCCCGGACGTCGGGCAATGCGCGCCCGACGATGACGGACATCGCGTAGTCGATGTACGACCGATGGAGCTCCTGCTCGATGGGCTGGGGCACGATCCGGTGGCGGGGTTCCTGGATCTCCTCGGGCATCATTCACCTAGATGTCCAGGTTCATGACTTCCTTCGCGTGCTCCTGGATGTACTGCCGCCGGGGTTCCACAGCCTCACCCATGAGGACGGCGAAGAGCGCGTCCGCCCCTGCGGCGTCCTCGATTGTGACCTGTTTCAGGACACGTCGGTCAGGATCCAACGTCGTCTCCCAAAGTTCCTCCGCGTTCATCTCGCCAAGGCCCTTGTACCGCTGGTAGGTGACGCCTTTCTCGCCGAGCTGCGCGGCGAGGTCCTGCCGTTGTTTCTCGGTGTAGGCGTAGAAGATTTCCTTGCCGCGCTTGATCTTGTACAGGGGCGGCTGGGCAATGTACGCGTATCCCGCATCGATGAGCGGTCGCATGTAACGGAAGAACAGGGTCAAGAGAAGGGTCGTGATGTGCTGCCCGTCGACGTCCGCGTCCGCAGCCGTCACGACGCGATGGTATCGGACCTTCGACAGGTTGAACTCGTCCCCGATCCCCCCTCCGATCGCGGTGATCAGGGTCCGGATCTCCTCGTTCTTCAGCATCTGGTCCAGTCGCGCCTTCTCGACGTTCAGGATCTTCCCGCGGAGGGGCAGGACCGCCTGGAACTCCCGGCGGCGCGCCTGCTTCGCCGATCCGCCCGCGGACGCGCCCTCCACGATGAACATCTCCGCCTTCGCGGGGTCTCTTTCCTGGCAGTCGGCGAGCTTCCCGGGCAGGTTGAAGCCCTCGAGGAGCCCCTTCCGTCGCGTGAGCTCCCGTGCCTTCCGGGCGGCCTCTCGGGCCTGGGACGCGAGGACGGCCTTGCCGATGCACGTCTCCGCGACCTTCGGGGTCTCGAGGAAGAACTCCGTGAGCTTCTCGTACACGGCCGACTCCACGATCCCCTTGACCTCGGAGTTCCCGAGCTTCATCTTCGTCTGTCCCTCGAACTGGGGCTCGGGGATCTTCACGGACAGGATCGCGGTGAGGCCCTCCCGGACGTCGTCCCCCTCGAGGGACTCCCCCTGCTTGAGGTACTTGTGCTCCTTCGCGTAGTTGTTGAACGTCCGCGCGAGGCCCGCCTTGAACCCGACGAGGTGGGTCCCGCCCTCGACTGTGTCGATGTTGTTCACGAACGTGAAGATGGACTCGTTGTACCCGTCGTGGTATTGCATCGCGACCTCGACGAGGGTGCCGTTGGACTGCTTCGAGAACGTGATCGGATCGGGATGGAGGGGCGTCTTCGCGCGGTTGATCCACTTCACGTACTCCGAGATTCCGCCGTCGAAGCGGAACACGTCCCCGCGGCCCCGGGCCTTGTCGACGATGATGATCTCCAGCCCGGCGTTGAGGAACGCGAGCTCCCGGAGGCGCCCCGCGAGGATGTCGTAGTCGAACTCGATCGTCTCGAACACCTGCGCGTCCGGCCTGAACGTCACGATCGTCCCCGTGCCCTCCGCGGGGCCGAGGTCCTCGAGCTCGGACGCTTTCGTCCCGCGCTCGAAGCGCATCCGCTTCTCTCGGCCGTCCCGGTGGACGCGGACCTCGAGCCATTCGCTCAGTCCGTTCACGACGCTCAGGCCGACCCCGTGGAGCCCGCCCGACACGCGGTAGAGCTTCCGCTCGAACTTCCCGCCGCTGTGCATCCGCGACAGGACGAGCTCGACGGCGGGCACGCCGTACTTCGGGTGGACATCGACGGGGATCCCGCGTCCGTCGTCCGCGATGGTCACGCTGCCGTCCGGGTTGAGGGTCACGTGGATCTTCTTGCAGAACCCCGCCATCGCCTCGTCGATCGAGTTGTCGACGACCTCGTGGACGAGGTGGTGGAGACCTCTCCCGTCGACGCTGCCGATGTACATCGCGGGGCGCTTCCGGACGGCCTGGAGCCCCTCGAGGACCTGGATCTGTTCCGCGTCGTACGCGGTCTCTCCTGCCATCTAATCCGCAACCTTCTGAGACGTGATCCGGAGCGCCTTCCGCACCCCATCCCGAGTGACGTCCGGAGTATGGTCTGGGCCGTTATAAACGTTCGGACCCCGTTCGTATGGAGAAAAACAGGGGTCGGGGGACGACCGTTTTCGATGCCGCTTGGGTAAATACTGTAGCACGGCCGCTCGACCCTTCAGACTCTCAACTCTGAGAGCATCCTCGGGACCCGCGGCGACGACCCGGCTCCGCGGGCCTTCAGCGGCGCTTCCACCGCACACCGTCCCGCGTGTCCTCAAGCACGATTCCGAGGTCCGCGAGGCGCGTTCGAATCCCGTCGGACGCCGCGAAGTCCTTTCGCTTCCGCGCCTCCTCGCGCAGCTCGACGATGAAGTCGAGGACGCCCGACAGGACGCGGTCCGCGTCCGCGGCGGCCCCCGGAAGGATCGCGAGGACTTGGTCAAACGCTCGGAACGCCTCAAGGGCCTCGTGGACGGCGGTCCTGCCCGCGCCCGACTCGAGCGCCTTGTTTGACGCGCCCACGAGCTCGTACACCGCGGCCACGGCCTCCCGCGTGTTGAAGTCGTCGTCCATGGAGGCCTCGAAGCCCTCCCGCGCTTTCGCGGCGGCGGCCCGGAGGGCCGCGTCCCCCGGACCCGCGTCTTTCGCGGTGGCCTCCGCCGCCCTCAGGTTCTCCACCGCGTCCCGGATTCTGCGATGGGCGGCCCGCGCCTCGTCGAGCGCCTCCCGTGTGAAGTCGATCGGCGAGCGGTACTGCGCGTTGAGGAGGAAGAACCGGAGCTCCTCGGGGGACACGACTCTGAGGGCGTCCGCCACTGACCAGTAGTTCCCGAGGGACTTGTGCATCTCCTCCCCCTTGACGATGAGCATCCCCCCGTGCATCCAGTACCTGACGAAGGGCGCGACGCCCGTATACGCCTCCGCTTGGGCGATCTCCGCCTCGTGGTGGGGGAACGCGAGCTCACGCCCGCCCCCGTGGAGGTCGTACTGGGCGCCGAAGTGGTGGATCGTGATCGCCGTGTCCTCGATGTGCCAGCCCGGACGGCCCTTGCCCCACGGGCTGTCCCACGCTGGCTCTCCGGGCTTCTGGGCCTTCCAGAGGGCGAAGTCCGCGGGGTTCCGCTTCCGCTCGTCGATGGCCACGCGGGCCCCGGGCCGGTGCTCCTCGACCTTCTGCCCGCTGAGGTTCCCCCAGCCCGCGTACTTCGTCGTGTCGTAGTACACGCTCCCGTCCTCCGCGACGTACGCGTACCCGCGGTCGAGGAGTCCCTGGATCTGCCGGACGATCTCGTCCATGTAGTCCGTCGCCTTCGCGTACAGGTTCACGGAGTCGCAGCGGAGGGCGGTCATGCCCTCGAGGTACTCCGCCCAGTACTCCTCGACGAGGGACGTCCAGTCCCGGCCCAGGGTCTGCATCTTCTCGATGATCCGGTCCTCGATGTCCGTGACGTTCTGCACGTAGAACACGGCGTACCCGCGGTACCGCAGGTAGCGCGCGACAACGTCGAACGCGACGTAGGTCTTCGCGTGCCCGACGTGGGTCGTGTCGTGGGGCGTGATCCCGCAGACGAACATGGACACCCGTCGGCCACGGAGGGGGACGAACTCCTCCTTCCGTCGGGTGAGGGTGTTGTACACACGGAGGGGCATCGCGCGGCCCCCATGAGGGCCCCCGCTATTAAGGTTCACCGGGGAGACGAGGCGAGGCCGCAGACCCTTAAGGCGGGCGGGTGGCATGAGGGGTCCCGTGACGATCCCCTTCGCGCCCCGGGGCCGCACGGTGGAGACGATGCGGGCTCTCGCGCGGCGACGGTTCTTCCTCGCGTCGATCGGCCTCGCGTTTGGATCTCTCCTCCTGTCCCTCGCGGCCGCATTCCTCCTCGCGACTTTCCCCGTCGGCAGCGTCACGGTCCTCGTCTTCGGCGCACTCCTCCAGATCCTCGGGTGTGCGATCGCGGCCCAGTCCGCGGTCGCCGTGTCCCGCGGGTTCCCCCTCAGCGAGCCCGCCTCGACGTCCCGGCGGATCCTCCTCGCGTCCGTCGCAGGCGTCCTCCCCGCGGGGATCGCCCTCGCGGCTGCATGGATGGCCTTCGTCGTCCGGGACTCCCTCCTCCTGCTCCCCGCCCTCCCCCTGTTCTGGGGACCGCTCGGGGCATCCGCCTCCGTGGGCCTCGTCTTCGCGGCGCGTGACCTCGCCTCGGAGCGGATGACCGTCGTCGCGGCCCTCGGGGCCGGGGGGGTCGCGGGGCTGTCCATCGCATCCGTCCTCGCGGTCCTCGCGGAGCCCGTCGCGACCCTGACGAGCGCCCGGCTCGTCACGGACCTGTTCCTCATCGGGATCGGCTTCCTCGCCGTGGCCGCCGCCTTCGAGCGGGACGCGTGGGCCGCGCGCTCCCGCCGCGGGCCGTGAGATCGCCGCGGAAGACTTATGGAGGCCGCGGGCCTATCCTCGCGCGGCCATGGCGGGACCCTCCCCCACCCCGCGACGGGCCGACGTCCGCGCGCGTTGGCCGCGGCATCTCCATCGAGGGGCCCTCTTCCTCGGGGCCTCGAGCGCCCTCTACTGGTCCTCTTTCGGCCTCGGCCCGCAGAGCCTTTGGATCCCCGCGTTCGGGGTCCTCCACGTGGACCTCCTCCTCGCCTGGGCCGCGGTCCTCGTCCACGTCGCCGCGTGGCCGAGCCTCTGGCTCGGGCTCCGAGACCTCGGGGCCCGTCGCCCCGCGGACCCGAACCCGGCCCTCGCCCGCCGCGCGTTCCTCCTCGCCCTGGCCCTCGTCCTCGCGGCCCTCGTCGCCCTGCCCCTCCAGTACCACGCGTTCGCCTCCACGGAGGCCTGGCTCCTCGCCCTCTACGCGACCGCGTTCCCCTTCGTCGCGTGGGCCTTCGTCCCCATCCTCGCCCTCCACGGGATCCTCTTCGGCCGCGTCGCGAACTACCTCGACGCCCCCTCCCGGCGCCTCGCGGACCTCGGCGCGCTCGTCCTCTTCGGGGTCGCGGCCGCGAGCGTCCTCGTGATCCTCCAGCATCCCGGGGCCCTCGCCTTCGTCCGCTCGTGGAGCGTGGGCCGGGGCCTCATGCCCGCCGTCGCATTCGGCGGGTACGCCCTCATCGCGGTTGGGATGACCCTCCACGTCGTGCCCGGCCGGGCTCGACCCCGGAAGGTTGGCGTCGCCCGCGGGCCGTAGGGGTCAGGCGAGGATCCGCCGGAGGTCCTCCGTCAGGTCCTCGACGTCCTCGATGCCGACGGACAGGCGCACGAGCCCCTCCGTGATCCCCTGCCTCGCCTGCTGCTCCCGCGGCACGCTCGCGTGGGTCATCGAGGCGGGGTGCTCGATGAGGGTCTCGACCCCGCCGAGGCTCTCCGCCAAGAGCATGACCTCGACCCTCCGCAGGCGGTCGACGATCCCCGCGGCGTCCTTCGCCTCGAAGGAGAGCATCCCGCCGAACCGGTGCATCTGCTTCCTCGCGAGGGCGTGGCCCGGGTCGTCCCGAAGGCCCGGGTAGTGCACCCGCGCCACGCCGAGGTGATCGTGGAGGAACCCTGCGAGGGCCTCCGCGTTGTCGCAGTGCTTGTCCATCCGGACCGCGAGGGTCTTGATCCCGCGAAGGGCAAGCCAGCAGTCGAACGGGCTCGGGACCGCGCCGAGGGCGTTCTGGGAGAACCGGAGGACCTCGTGGAGGTCGTCCCGGTTCGTGAGGAGGGCACCCCCGAGGAGGTCCGCATGCCCGCCGATGTACTTCGTCGTGCTGTGGACGACGAGGTCCACGCCGAGGGCGAGCGGGTTCTGGAGGTACGGGGAGGCGAACGTGTTGTCACAGACGCTCACCGCGCGGTGGGCCTTCGCGAGGACCGCGAGTTCCCGGATGTCGAGGACCTTGAGGAGGGGGTTCGTCGGGGACTCGATCCACAACATCCGGGTCTCCGGGCGCATCGCGTCCTCCACGTCGACGAGGTCCCGCAGGTCGAGGAACGTGGCCTCGATCCCGTACGCGGACATGATCCGCGTGAAGATTCGGTACACCCCGCCGTAGCAGTCGTCGGTGACGACGACGTGGTCCCCCTTCTTCAGGAGGGTCATCGCCGTCGTGATCGCGCCCATCCCGCTCGAGAAGGCCATCCCGTGCTTCGCGTCCTCGAGGGCTGCGAGGCTCCGCTCGAGGTTCGTCCGCGTCGGGTTGATACCCCGGGCGTAGTCGTACTCCTTCTGGTCCTTCTGGGAGTACGTGGACGTCATGTAGATGGGCGGGGTGACTGCCCCCGTCCTCGGATCCGGCTCCTGCCCGACGTGGAGGGCCTTCGTCGCGAACCGCATGGGTCTCGCCGGCGCGGGACTCCCGGGGAGGGCGAAAAGGGTTTGCTTTTCCGGACGCGGGCCGACCCGGGGATTGTCCGTCCCCGCTGGGAAGGAAGTCTCACTCTCGTCCCGCAAGGAACTGGATCACGTCGATCCGGGTGATGATCCCCTCGAGGCGGTTCTCCTTCCCCACGACGACGGCGGGAGTGCCGCGCAGGAGGAGCCGATAGACGGTCTCCAGGTCCGCCCCCGGCTCCACGAGAGGGAAGGGCTTCTCCATCACCTTCGCGACGAACTCGTCGTACATCCCCGGGGTGTCGAGGAGGGCCTTCATGAGGACCTCCTCCCGGAGGCTCCCGACCATGATCCCCGTGTCGAGGACGGGGAGCTGGGAGACGTTGTACTCCCGCATGATGTCCACGGCCTCGCGGACCTTCGCGGCGATGTCGACCGTGATCACCCCGGAGACGTCCCGGTGTTTCCCGCGGAGGATCGTCATGAGGGGCGCGACGGGCTCCTCGAGGTACCCCTGCTCCTTGAGCCACTCCTCGTTATGGGCTTTCGACAGGTAGCGTGCGCCCGTGTCGGGCAGGAGGACGACGAGGACGTCGTCCTTCGTCAGGTCCGCGGCGATCCGCTTCGCCGCGACGAGGGCGGCCCCGCTCGAGCTCCCCGCGAGGACCCCCTCCTCCCGCGCGAGGCGGCGGGCCATGAGGAACGCCTCCTTGTCGCTCACCTTCACGATCTCGTCGATGTACTCGAACCACGTCGTCTCGGGGATGAAGTCCTCCCCGATCCCCTCGATTTTATATGTATGTGGTTTAACTAATTCCTTCTTATAGAAATAGTCCTTCAGGAGGGACCCGAGGGGGTCCACGCCGATGACCCGGACCTTCGGGTTCTTCTCCTTGAGGAACTTGCCCGCCCCGCTGATCGTCCCGCCCGTCCCCATCCCACAGACGAAGTGGGTCACCCGGCCGTCGGTGTCCCGCCAAATCTCCGGCCCCGTCGTCTCGTAGTGGGCCTGGGGGTTCGCCGGGTTCGCGTACTGGTTCGGGAGGATCGAGTTCGGGGTCTCCTTGTGGATCCGCTCCGCGACCTTGTAGTACGACTCCGGGTGGTCGGGAGGCACCGCCGTCGGGGTCACGACGACCCGCGCCCCGAACGCCTTGAGCAGGTCGATCTTCTCCCGGCTCATCTTGTCAGGCATCGTGAAGACGGTCCGGTAGCCCTTGATCGCGCCGACCATCGCGAGCCCCATCCCCGTGTTCCCGCTCGTGGGCTCGATGACCGTCCCCCCCGGACGGAGGACGCCCTTCCGCTCCGCCTCCTCGATCATCTTCTGCCCGATGCGGTCCTTCACGGACCCGCCCGGGTTGAACATCTCCATCTTCGCGAGGACGAGGCCTTGCGCGTTCGCCATCAGGCGGGGGAGCTTGACGAGGGGCGTGTTGCCGATCGTCTCAAGGATGTTCTCGAAGTATCGCACGGGCCCTCCCCGCCTCGGGCCTCCGAAGGTAAGCCCGGTCGCTATAAGAAGGTGCTTCGCGGACCGTGCCCTCCCCATGGGGCGGCCCGGATCCGCGCCTCAACCCACGGGCCGGAAGCCCCGCCCCGGGAGCCCATGGGCCGGGGGATGCCGGGGGAGGGAGTCGAACCCCCAGGAAACCGATCTGCAGTCGGTCACATTAGCCGCTCTGTCACCCCGGCGTCGGGCCGCCCATCCGGACCTGGGTAATTGAACCTTTTCGCACGCGCCGACGTCGCAACGTGAATCATACGGTGACAAAGAAGCTATTTATGGCCTCGGCCCCCTGGGTCGCGCGATGGCGACCCTGAAGACGATCACGGACACGGTCCACGGGACCCTCCGCCTGGAGCCCCTGGCCCTGGGCCTCCTCGAGACCCTCGAGATCCAGCGGCTCAACTCGATCCGCCAGCTCGGCCTCACGTACCTCGTGTTTCCGGGCGCGAACCATTCCCGCGTCGAGCACGTCCTCGGGGTCAGCCACGTCGCGGGGGAGATGGCGAGGGCCCTCGGACTCCCCGAGGACGAGCGGAAGCTCGTGCAGGCCGCAGGGCTCCTCCACGACGTCGGCCATGGGCCGTTCTCCCACACCCTCGAGCACGTCCTTAGCCGCGAGCTCGCCGTCGACCACATGGACCTCACCCAAAGGATCATCACGGGGGACGACGACAACGTGAGCGGGGAGGACCGCGCGGAGTTCCCTGACGTCCCGAGGATCCACGAGGTCCTCGACGAGCACGGGGTGGCCCCGAAGGCCGTCGCGGCTCTCATCCGCGGCCCCGCGGCCCGCGGCGCGTCCCTCCTCGCCCCGGGCGGGCCGAAGGAGGCCCGGCGGTACCTCGCCTCGATTATCCACAGCCCGATGGACGCGGACCAGATCGACTATCTCATGCGGGACGCCCACTACACGGGCGCGGCCCATGGGATGATCGACTTCCCGCGGATCCTGCAGACCCTCGTCGTCCACCGGGGCGAGCTCGGCCTGGACCGCAAGGGGCTGCCCGCCCTCGAGGGCATGCTCGTCGCGCGGGCGCTCATGTACTCCTCCGTCTACTTCCACAAGACGGTCCGGATCGCGGAGCAGATGGTCGCCCGCGCCGTCGAGCGATCCGGCGCCGCGATCGCGGAGGTCCAGAAGATGGTCGACCACGAGCTCCTGTCCTGGCTCACCCAGCAGGGCGGACTCCAGCGAGAGGTCGCCCTCCGTCTGAAGTACCGGAAGCTGTACAAGCGAGTCCTCGCGGTCCCGCCGGACGAGCTCACGGACGAGGCGAAGCGCACCCTCGTCTCCTTCAAGGACCCCGGGGTGCGCCGCCGGGCGGAGGACCGGATCGCCGCGCGGGGCGGCTTGAAGCCCGGGCAGGTGATCATCGACGTGCCCCTCCCCGAGCTCCTCATCAGCGAACCCCGGATCGCCAAGACGGACGTCCCGATCCTCGACGAGGGCGAGGTCGTCCCGTTCGCGAAGGTGAGCCCCCTCGGGCGCGCGCTTCAGACCCGCCAGGTCGTCGACTGGGCCGTCATGGTCGCCTGCCCGCCCGCCGCGGTCGGCGCGGTCCGCAAGGCGGCCCGTTCGACCCTCCTCTAGGCCCCGTGCCGGGCCCTTTGTCAAGGCGGCAGACGAACGTCCGACAGTTTTTAATAGCCTCCCCCGGATACGAGCCCCATCTCGCGGGATGGGATACACTCGGAGATGCTGCAGGTGACTCGATGAACACGATGCTAGAGGACGTACTCGCCCGAGAAGGGAGCGCCCCCGCGTTCGAGGACACCCGCGTCGACGCCGAGCTCGAAGAGATGCTCAGCAAGATGCGGACGAACATCAAGATCGTCGGGATCGGCGGCGGCGGCTGCAACACGATCGCCCGGATCTATAACGAGGGGATCGTCGGCGCGGAGCTGTACGCGTGCAACACGGACGCACAGCACCTCCTCCACATCACGGCGCCGAAGAAGGTCCTCCTCGGCCGGCGCATCACGAAGGGCCTTGGCGCGGGCGCCCTGCCCCAGATCGGCGAGGAGGCCGCCCGGGAGGCGGAGGAAGAGCTCCGCCAGGTCATCCAAGGTTCCGACATCGTCTTCGTCACGTGCGGCCTCGGCGGCGGGACGGGGACGGGTGGGAGCGGCTTCGTCGCCCGCGTCGCGAAGGAGATGGGCGCCCTGACGATCGCCGTGGTGACCCTCCCGTTCCGGGGCGAGGGCCGCCTCCGCATGGAGAGCGCGGAGTGGGGCCTCGAGCGGCTCCGGGACGCCGCCGATACGGTCATCACGATCCCCAATGACAAGCTCCTCGACCTCGTGCCGCGGATGGCCCTGAACCTCGCGTTCAAGTTCGCGGACGAGACCCTCATGCGGTCCATCAAGGGCCTCACGGAGATCATCACGAAGCCTGGCCTCGTGAACCTCGACTTCAACGACGTGAAGACGATCATGAAGGGCGGGGGCGTCGCGATGATCGGCCTCGGCGAGAGCCAGGCGATGGGCGAGAACCGCGCGATCGAGGCGATCGAGGAGGCGGTCAACTCCCCGCTCCTCGAGGTCGACGTCTCGACGGCCCATGGCGTCCTGATCAACGTCACGGGCGGGAACGACATGACAATCAGCGAGGCGGAGCGCGTCGCGGAGGTCGTCCAGTCCAAGGTGAGCCCGACCGCTCGGATCATCTGGGGCGCCACGGTGGACCCGTCCCTCGAACACACCCTCCGGGTCATGCTCGTGGCCACGGGGGTCCGCTCGAAGCAGATCGTCGGCCGGCGGGACCCCGCGGAGGAACGCGCCCGCGTGGGCGTGGACGTCATCCGCTGATGCCTTCCGGGTGGCCGTCCGCACGGGATGGAGATGCGCGGAGGCGGGACCTCGCCCGCTCCCAGCGGAGCGCGCATCCACGGGAGGCCGCGCGGCTCGCGTCCCAAGAAACCTTTATTAACGCCCCTCCTTTACGTCGCACCCACGGTTCGTCCAGGCGCGTCCTTGGGGAGCCGGAGGCCGTAGCATGGATTCCATCGTGAGGGAAGTCGTGTCCCGGGCCGCCGAGGAGCCGCGGGTCCCCGAGGCTCCCACCCAGAAAGTGGGCA
>Ga0209642_10000767_pt1 | contig 21035 bp, 20 predicted proteins | sample RifCSP19_2_FD_184025 | JGI IMG/M metagenome (GOLD analysis project Ga0209642, IMG submission 184025) | Soil microbial communities from Rifle, Colorado - Rifle CSP2_sed 19_2 (SPAdes) (version 2) | ecosystem: Environmental > Terrestrial > Deep subsurface > Rock core/Sediment | place: Rifle... | reverse complement strand
CGACGGGTGACCACCACCTCTTTTTTTCGGGACAGAAATCCCGTCAGCTTTTCCTTGAACTCCCGCACGCCTACGAACTGGAGGCCGGTCGTCTTGGCCATAATGTTCCCTCCTTTGTGGTCACAACGATGTATCATCTATGCGATCTTCGAGTCGTTCCACAGCGAGTCGGAAGATTCCTGGGTGCCGTGAACCTCGGCGATATTCATCGCGTGATGGGGTTGGTCATCGATACAATAGGATTTGGTTTTGTCCGATCGATCTACATATATCGGATTTGACAAAGGAACTCGATCGCGAGTAAATTTACTCAAGACAATGAGTAATTTGTATTTCGGAGACTCGTTTGTATAAAAGGCCCTTGTTTCAAACATTGCAGTCGAGACTGAAAGAGCCGCGTCGGTTCTTGCAGGTCCTGGCCGGGCCTCGTCAGGCGGGGAAAACGACGCTGGCACGCCAGGCGATGGAGGGGGGTCGAACCCGGTCGCACTATGCGTCGGCGGACGAGCCGACCTTGCAGGACCGCGCCTGGATCGAGCAGCAGTGGGACCTCGGGCGTCTGAAAGCAAAGGACGGAGGGGCCCTGCTTGTCCTCGACGAGGTTCAGAAGGTTCCCGGCTGGTCGGAGGTCGTGAAGCGATTGTGGGACGAGGACACGGCGAAGGGTGTCTCGTTGAAGTGTGTACTGCTGGGTTCTTCGCCTCTGCTGGTGCAGAGAGGGCTGACGGAGAGTCTCGCGGGAAGATTCGAGATCCTCCACGTGACCCACTGGTCGTTCGCCGAAATGCGGGACGCCTTCGGGTGGGACGTGGATCGGTATGTCTATTTCGGGGGATATCCGGGAGCTGCGGCCTTGATCGAGGACCGGCAGCGGTGGGCCCGATACATCGTCGAATCCCTGATCGAGACGACGCTCTCACGGGATATTCTGCTGATGACACGGGTGGACAAGCCGGCGCTCCTGCGACGTCTCTTTCTGCTGGGATGCGATTATTCCGGCCAGATCCTTTCCTACCAGAAAATGCTGGGGCAGTTGCAGGATGCGGGGAATACGACGACCCTGGCGCACTACCTGGAACTGATTGCCGGCGCGGGGATGCTGAAGGGGGTCCCCAAGTTCTCGGGGAAGAAAGTGTTGCAACGGGGATCGAGTCCGAAGCTTCAGGTGCTGAACACGGCTCTGGTGACCTCGCAATCCCGGTTGAGTTACGCGTCTGCCAGGAAGGATCGTGATTATTGGGGACGGCTCGTCGAGTCCTCGGTGGGGGCGCACTTGTTGAACGGCGCGGAAGGAACGATGTTGGAAATATATTATTGGCGCGACCGGGGACACGAGGTCGATTTCGTCCTGCAAAGCGGAGATCGGATCGTACTCGTCGAGGTCAAGAGCGGGCGAGCGAGAGCGGAGTATTCCGGCATGAACGCATTCGCAAAAAACTTTCGACCCTATAGAAGGCTTCTCGTCGGAGGGCAGGGAATTCCGCTGGAGGAGTTTTTGGCAACGCCGATTTTGCATTGGGTGGAGTAATGCACTTCGGGACAACAGGCTATCGGACCTTTTCGGGGGCCTTCGAACAGCCTAATACAACTTGAAGGTTGCGTCCCCCCCGGAAAAGGCCTGGGCGTATACAGCTTAACGGGAGGGTTAGGCGACTTCCAGTTTACGCTTTGATGACCCGACAACCAATTTGACGGGGACTCCAGGTTCAACTCCTGGCCCCGCTGCCAACATGACGGCACAGCAGGAGGGGTACGGTACCCGAAACTCAGGACGGGCCTGTATCCCGCCATGGGCTGGCTCATCCTTATCGCGGTAAAACCATTATGGCTCCGTGTGCCAACGTGGGGTCTGTTCTGGCTATTGGCAGGTGGGATCGCATATACGGTGGGTAGGGAGATGTAGTATTTTCTCGCACCATTTCTCGGCAAACATTTTCCCATTAAGGCGCTTCCTTTCCACCGAAAGCCATTACTAACAATGGCATTGCCTTTCATATAGAGCATCTACGTTCACACCATCCATTGGTGCGAATATTGCAGAAATTTCGCAGAATCTTAGGAGGGCAAGATGAAAGAGATCGGGAAGAACGATTGGTTGATTAATGGGTCCGGTTGGACCGAGGAGGAGGTGCTAAAAGGAAAAATGTGCAAGGAGCCAGAACGGAGGCCGTTAAAAACCATAATGGTCTACCGGATGGATATTAAGAACATGCGGAAAGAACCCATCGGGATACTCATTGAGCGACGAAAATCAGAACGAGAGAATAACGCTGTCGGCATGTTGCGTTTGGCTCGAAAAAAATTTGCCAAAACGGAGGAAGAGTCTAAAAGGATTGTCATCGGTGATTACGTTTGATATCGGCAGGCCATTGTAATGTATAAAACTTGCAAGCTTCGGGAGTAACCTTCCCCCCGATTCTTCGAAACTTTCCATGATTAAAATCCGGACTTGAAATCGCTTCCTTCGCGATGACGGAGACCGCCGGCCTTTGGCCCGGCCCGTGGTATCGTATTTCTGTAGGAGTTCTCGTTCCAGAGCGGGGAGACGTGGGTACCTGCAGGGTTTGTTCCCATCAATCCCGAAGCACATCCCAGGAGCTCGGCGTGTGCCTCAGGTGCATCAGGGAACGTTCTTCCGACGCCCTACCCATTGCCTTGATGGCACATGCCCGCAGCCGGATCGATCATGGATTGCCGATTCAGCCACCCAGGGATCCGGAAGGGATCGCATGCAATCTCTGCGTGAACGAGTGCCATATCCCCGAAGGGCAACCGGGCTACTGCGGCGTTCGGACCAACACCGGAGGAAAGCTGACCGGTGCAACTCCGTCGGAGGGGAAGCTCTCCTGGTATCACGATCCTCTCCCCACGAATTGCGTGGCCGACTGGGTCTGCCCCGGCGGAACGGGTGCCGGCTACCCCAGGTTCGCCCATTGCCGGGGTCCGGAATCCGGGATTGCGAACCTGGCCGTATTTTTCCACGCCTGCTCGTTCGACTGTCTTTTCTGTCAGAACTGGCAGTATCGACTGGGGACCCGTCGTCCGCGGACTACTCCCGTGGCGGCGCTCGTTGACGACGTAGGCGAACGCACCGCCTGCATCTGCTATTTCGGCGGGGACCCGGCGCCACAACTTCCCTTTTCCATCAGGGCCTCCCGGATGGCCCGTGAAAAAAAGAAAGACGCGATCCTCCGTTTCTGCTGGGAGACGAACGGCTCCATGCAGGAGCGTCTGCTGGATGAATTGGTGAACCTCGCGATCGAGTCGGGGGGGTGTATCAAATTCGATCTGAAGGCATGGGATGAAAACCTCCACATCGCCCTGACCGGGGTTACCAACCGAAGGACGCTGGAGAACTTTTCACGGGCAGCAAGATCGGCAAAGAGCCGACCGATCCCGCCTCTCCTTATAGCGAGCACCCTTCTGGTGCCCGGCTACATCGACGAGGAGGAAGTGGGGAAGGTCGCAAAATTCATTGCCTCCATCGACCGGGACATCCCGTATAGTCTCCTCGCCTTTTATCCCCATTTCCGGATGGTCGAACTCGAGCGGACGCCGAGAACCCTCGCGAACAGGTGCTGGCAGGCTGCGAAGGAAGCGGGATTGGAGAGGGTGCGGATAGCGAACGTCCATCTCCTCGCTTAGCCGAAATTGTTCGACGCAACGGTTGCATCAGGCCTGTTCCGGAGGGGCCCGGTCAAACGATAAGGGGGTCGACAGTGACTTCGAATGAGTTCGACGCGTTTCTCTCGGAGGTGCTTCCTCCCTTTGGACTGTGCCCGTCGGCGTACCGCCGCCGCAACATCAGGAGGCGCATCGTCCGCCGGATGGAATCGGCGGGGACCCACGAGTTCCCACGCTACCGGGACCTGGTGCTGCGCGATCCGTCGGAGCGGGAGGCGTTCCGCTCCCTCCTGGTCGTCACGATTTCCCGGTTCTTCCGGAACGCGAGGGTGTTCCAGCTCCTGTCCCGGGAGGTTTTCCCTCGCCTGGCCGCGAAAGGGACACCTGCGGCCATCTGGTCCGCGGGATGCGCCGCCGGGTAAGAGCCGTACTCGCTCCGGATTGCCTGGGAGGAACTGCCCGGAGAGAAGCCGCCCATCCGATTGCTTGCCACCGATATTGACGCGGTGTCCCTGGAGCGCGCTGCGGCAGGATGCTATCCGCAAAGCAGCCTCCGGGAGGTCCCCGACGCGCTCAGGAGGAGATATTTCAACCGGGAGGGCGATTCGTATTGCGTCCGCGAGGAGGTGAGATACTCGGTGTTGTTCCGAAGGATGGACCTGCTGCGCGACGGCTCCCCGGGACGATTCGGCCTGATCCTGTGCCGCAACGCGGCGTTCACCTACTTTGGCCCGGATCAACGACCCCCGGTCGCCGGGAACCTTGCCGCGTCGTTGGAGGAGGGGGGATACCTCGTCCTGGGCAGGACGGAAACCTTGCCCGAAAAGACCGCCGATCTCTTCGAGCCGGCCTTCCCCGCCGAGAGGATCTACAGAGTCCGGGAGGGTGCATCAAGATCGACTCAACAGGGCGGCTGGAGGCTCTGAGAGAGCCACGCCCCGCGGAATTCCCCGCGAGGTTTGTGATGAGCATTAACACATCTCGGACCGATTGGAGGGGGGCAGGTCAGTATTTGTATAAAGTACGCAAGTTATGGCCCTCTCCTGCCGATATTGAATATCGTTGTATCTCCTCAACGGTAGGATCTCGATGGCCCGAGAAAAGGGAATGGAGCAGAAGGCCGCCTTGGAGAAGCAGGAGCTTGGTATCCGCCTGCTTTCTTTGATAAACAACGTCCCAGGGATGGTCTACCGGGGACATCCGGACTGGTCGTTGTCCTTTATCGGTGCCGAGGTGGAGCCGGTTACCGGTTATTCCGCCGAGGAGTTCACGAGCGGGGCCGTAAATTGGCCGGGGATCATCCACCCGGATGACCGGGAATGGCTGAAGGAAACCTTCCGGGAAGCGGTTAAGAACCGGTTGAAAATCCTCCGCGTGGAATACCGGATCAGGCACAAGAACGGCGACATCCGGTGGGTCTCCGACAGGCGGCAGATGATGTACAACGAAACCGGTTCCTTCGATTATGTCGACGGGTTGCTTCTCGATATCACGGAGCGCAAGGAAACCGATCGAAAGCTTGCGGAAAGCGAGTACCGGTTTCGCACGATCGCGGATATGGCGGTCAACGGGATGCTCACCGCGGATTCGAGGGGGAACATCGACTTCTTCAACCGCGCCGCGGTGCGCCTCTTCGGATATGCATCCGAAGAGGTCATCGGGAAAAATGTGACGATGCTCATCCCCGAACGATATCGGAACGCGCACAAGGCGGGCCTGGAACAGTACCTGAAGATGGGGGAAACCCGAATCATCGGCAGGACGGTCGAACTGAACGCGCTGAGGAAGGACGGGACCGAATTCCCGATCGAACTCTCCATCGGCACTTGGGGTCCACGGGAGGCCCCATCGTTTTCCGCCATCGTCCGCGACATCACCGACCGGAAGCGGGCCGAGGTCGCCTTGCGGGAATCCGAGAAGAGGTTCCGCGGTATTTTCGATGCCGCCAATGAAGGGATCCTCATCCCCAAGGTGTCCACGAAGAAATTCGTGGAGGCCAACGATGCCATCTGCGAGATGCTCGGATACACCAGAGAAGAACTGCTTCGCTTCGGTGTAGAGGACATCCATCCTGCCCCGGACCTTCCCCATGTCATTGCGGAATTCAACAGACAAAACCGGGGCGAAATACGGGTCGCCGAAAACCTGCCCGTGAAGAGAAAGGATGGCAGCGTATTCTACGCGGATATCAGCGCGAATCCAGTCGAGTTTGGGGGAGAACAGTACCAGATCGGCATATTCCGCGACATCACCGATCGCAAACGGACGGAGGAGGAGCAGCAGATCTTCATGTCCCTCGTTGAGCACAGCACCGATCTCATCGGAATCGCCTCGATGGACGGGAAGGTCTTACACCTGAACAAGGCCGGACAGAAGCTCGTCGGCCTGGACGGCTTGGAAGAAGTCCGGAAAACGGGGATTCAGGACTATTCCATGGAAAAGGACTCCAATACATTGGACAAGATGCTGGGGTCCCTCCACAAAAAAGGGACGTGGACGGGCGAGGCCAGGATCCGGCACTTCAAGACGGGAACTCCGATTCCCATCGAGATGCACGCCTTCGTCATCAAGGACGCGAAGACCGGGCAGCCGATCGCCCTCGCGAACATCTCTCGAGACATCTCGGAGCGGAAAAAACTGGACGAGGAGATGGCGAGGACCGATAAACTGGAATCGATCGGGATCCTGGCGGGGGGGATCGCCCACGACTTCAACAACCTCCTGACGGTGATCTTCGGGAACATCGCGCTGGCCAAGATGTACGCGAACCGCCAGAGCGAGGTTCACAAGCGGCTGGAGGAATCCGAGAAGGCGGCGCAACGGGCGAGAGACCTGACCTATCAGCTGTTGACGTTTTCGAAGGGTGGAGCACCCCTCAAGAAGACGATCTCGCTGCAGGATCTGGTGAAAGAATCGGCCAGCTTTGCCCTGCGGGGATCCAATATCAAGTGCGAATTCTCGTTCCCCGGCGACCTGTGGCCCGTGGAAGCGGACGAGGGACAGATGAGCCAGGTGCTCAACAACCTGATCATCAACGCCGCCCACGCGATGAGCGATGGGGGAACCCTCCAGGTGTACTGCGGAAATGTGATCGTCGATCAGGGTGACCTTCCGCTGGCGAAGGGCAAATACAGTTTGATTTCCATCATGGATCATGGGACCGGGATTCCGAAGGAGCACCTTTCGAAGATCTTCGACCCCTATTTCACGACGAAGAAGAAGGGAAGCGGTCTTGGGCTGTCGACAAGCTATTCCATCGTCAGGAGCCATGGCGGGCATATAACGGTCGAATCCGATCTGGGGATCGGAACGACCTTCAAGATATACCTGCCGGCCTCCGAGGAGGGAAAACGGCTGCTGCGTGCCGAAGAAGAACGGTTTGTCACGGGGAAGGGGAGAATCCTGGTGATGGACGACGAGGAGGCTGTCCGGGAGGTCGCCCGGGGGATGCTGGAGACCCTTGGTTACTCGGTGACGCTGGCGAAAGACGGGACGGAAGCGATTGAAATCTATCAAGCGGCGATGGCGTCCGGGGAGCCATTCGACTCCGTACTTATGGATCTTACGATTCCGGGCGGCATGGGCGGCCAGGAAGCGGTAAAGAGGCTCCGGGAAATCGACCCGAACGTTAGGGCGATCGTTTGCAGCGGATATTCCAACGACACGATCATGGCGAACTATCAAAGATTCGGTTTCCGCGCCGTCGTCCCGAAACCATACCGCCTGACGCAGTTGAGCGGCACAATCAGGGGTGTTCTCTCGGCGCCGCCTTGAAGCTTCTGGTCTTGAAGTCCGGCGCCACGAAGGCACGGATCGAAGAGGCGATGATAGTGCATGTCCTCGCCCAGACGGAACGGATCGGGCTTTACAGGCGATAGGGGCAACCTTTCCTTCATGATGAGGAGGGATTTCGGGTCAGAAGCTGATGGTGAAGCTGATCTCCGGGTAGAAATCGCTGCAGGAATGGTAGGAGCTCTCGTTGCAGTTCAGGTAACTCTCGTAGACCCCCCCCAGACCGAAGTGCGTGTTGGGGCCAACCGGCAGGTATGCCCCCCCACGCACACCCACCGAATTGAGGTCGGAAAGGTTTTCGATGAACACGCGCCGGAAGAACACCCCCACGTAAGGCTGCACCGTGGGAACCTGGGTGAAGACGTATTGCGCACTCGGTGTGAGCTTGTAAATGCCGGGGGTATTGCCGAACCAGGACTCGAAATTCAAACCGAGTCCCAGGCCCTCAAGGACATAATAATTCGCGCCCACCCCCAGGACGAGATAGGACTGGTTGAATGCGGATCCACCCCCGCCGAAGACCGAGAGTTGCGTGCTTCCCTGCCCGAAGGACGTCCCCGCCCCCACCCCCACTTCGGCGGATCCCCGTTGAGGAAGGAAAACCGACATCACCAAGAGGGCGGTGGCCAGTGGAAACCAGAGGACCCCTTTTTTCATGCGGGGGATGGTACCATCGGGACGGAAAGGGTGTCAATGCGACCAGGCGGATGCGGCCATTTTCATGTTCCCTTGATGCCAAGGGCTGCCACGGACCCGAAGGTCGATTCATACAAGTTGTCTTAGCGGAAAGGGTAACCGATCTCCAAGCTGGGTTTGTGACCGTCCAGTGACCAGAATGCAGGAACCTTTGAGAAAATCCCCTCGTCCAGTTGGTCTAAAAACGGGGAGCAGGTCAGCGGAGGTGACTTCGCTGTGAGCAAGCAGGATCGGCCAGCCGATTTCCGCGATTGCAGAGTGCTGTTCATCCTTCCTTGTAATGCTGCCGCATGTGTAGGGAACTATTTTTCCGCGGAAGTCTACAGTATGAGGAACTGGAACACTTGGCTAGAGGCCGATTCCCACCTGAAAGATCTCAGGGAAAAGGGCCTCATCAGGCTTGCGGCCGCTGACAGTTCCACCATTGAAATCCGCCACGATGACCCTCTTGGCGCAATTGTCCTAGAAACGGAAATGCATCGCGTAATCAACCCGACGGGAGAAGATTGGGGAGCGCCTTCCTGGAGATGGTATCGCCCGACAAGAGCCGGCTGTTGGAAAAATCTGGACATACTTACCGATGCAGTTATCAGGGGAGTTCGCAGGGTCTCGGAATTCGGTATCGATAATGTAATCGCTCTTGTGAACCCACGGGCATATTTTCTCGCTCTTGCGGCGGCCGTCGCAGAATGTAACCTTTTGGGGAAATGGATTCTCTTTCGAGTCCCGGCCCATCCTCACCACCTAATTCCTGCTGTGAAGGAGGTGGCCCCGTTTGTCCGGTCGGTTGCTAGTGGAGCGAGAATTAAAGGCGGTATCTATCACGTTCCGCCGCTGTTTCCCTTTTTACAGGAGGAGGGAAAAAAGTACCGTCATATCCTTCCAAAGAGGTGGAAGGAATACGGGAGGATGCCGAGGTTTTCCGATGTGAATAAAAAATGGATGATGCTTGACCAACACCTTCGCGGAATGTCTTCAAATATCCAGGGAGGTTAGGAGTTAGACCCCCTACAGAAGCGCGATGTCGGGTTTTATTACATTGCATAGGTACGCCCATGTTTCTGCGTGACGGCGCCGGTGCTGCCAGTACCCCAGGTTCTAAGTCAGGGCCCTCATATTATTACCGGGCTTGTTTGATCAGGACCGCTGTTCCGGGATAGATGTAGCCATCATCATCTGCCGTGATATCTCTCGAGTCCCTTGGGAATATCCAAGCAAGAGCGCATTCATTTCCGGCGATACCTGTAAGGGCGTCCTGCACCGCCTTGATTCGTTCACCCACAACCTCGTTCTCAAGGTCAGACGGTGGTATGCGTGGAACGATAAAAGCAATCCCTATTAGAGTTTCTCCGCCTTGATGCTCTGAACGGTTTTGTTTGGAATCTTCACAGGCTTCCCCGAGATATTCCCGCACATTCAATTCCATGTCTTGAGTTCGGCTTCCCGCATTCAGCCAACACTGCTTTGCCTCTGCCACATATTTTTTATTTCCAATGCTGAAATACAGGTCACACCGGCCGAGGGCGTTTCTGCGGTCCTTCCGCTTCCTGCTCGAGTACTCTTCGAGAGCTATGCCTCCGGCATTCCATACAGCTCCCGCAAGGGTGCTGATCGATGCGCGCTCGTTATACCACCAGGGGCAATCTTTCCCATCCCAGAACTTGATCATCTTCCTGTTCAGGTATGTCCACTCCCATAGGAGTTTCTCGAGTTTCTTGAGGTGGCCCGGGAATACTTTCTCCGCGGATACTTGCATATTACCTCCCTATTGTTACTTCCTCATTATTCGGCTGACCTTCTTCCAGATTCTTGGACATTCCTAAAGTTATAATTCTCGGCAAAAGCGGTCCTCCAGTCGGTGAAAGCGGAAGTTGGTTTTCTCATGCTGTCGCCTTGGATTGCGATGCCAGTACAAATCCCCAAGCCGATAGAATGCACGAAAAGATGAGACCGGGAATCGAGACCCAGCGCGGAACGGTCCAACCAGCGATTGTGATTTCCCATCCCAGGATCAAGCGCAATATATGTGCCGTAGCGACCACGAAGAACACCGCGCCGCAGACCAGGAAGTATGTCTTCTGACTTATGTGCCGCCTCCAGTCCGAAGGATTCTGCCCCATCTCCAATGATAGGTCTACCCGTATCTTAGTGTAATAAACCTGGAAACGTCTCTATCGGTTATTGGAGCGGAAAGCCGAATGGCCTGCAAACCCCGTGCAAACAACGGACTTCCGAGGGGTGAAATTACCTGATCCGACTGCGATTTTCACATCCCTTGTGTACTGTCTGTGGATTACCCTGTGGAAATTCAGGGCGGTTCTTATCGCGGTTGATCTTTCAACAGACTGCCTAATTTTTAGGCGCTCCATCGAGCCGCAGATTCCGTGGATTGACGTACACAGTCATTGCATGAAGTAACAGCAGAACGCAAACCCGGCGCAAACGGATATTTATTGTCAGTGGACCCCACACAACTCTCATAGTTCTTCTCTCTCTTGCGGACACTCACATGGGACCGGCTTTCCCTGTCGGTGTTGGTTGACGAATTCCACGACGTCCTTGGGAACGAAACGCACCGTTCGGCCGATGCTGATGCTGGGAAGCTCCTTCCGTTTCGCAAGCGTGTATACGAACCACTTGGAGCACGCCAGCATTTTGGCGACCTCCTCCGCACGCAGGAGGCGGATTGGAGGTGTTTCCGTCGCTTTCATCTGAACCCCTTTCCCTCATGTGCTCCTCGGTGATGGGCCCAAGGAAGTGATGACTGCAGTGGACGCAGTGTGACAGGAAGTGACAGTAGGGCGCAAACCCGGTGCAAACGGAATGGACACCCCTTAGGATCTAAGACACCCGCAGCTCAGCGATGATCTCTTCGTGACGGTAACGCTTTTTCAACATGCCTGCTTCCTCCTCGAATCGGTCTGAAAAGCATTAACACATCTCGGATCGATTTGAGGGGGGCAGGTCACCATGATTTTGATAGGACCTTCGGGTTGTCTCAGAGCAGGTCGCAATTTTATTGAACTAGAGGCATGGTGTACCGACCCGGGGAAATGGCCTTCTAACAGCCTAATACAAATTGAAGCTTGCGGCCCACCCAGAAAAGGACTTCGCGTATACAGCTTAACGGGAGGGTTAGGCGACTTTTAGTTTACGCTTTGATGACCCCACAACCAATTTTACGGGGACTCCAGCATGAGCGAGCATGTCGACAAGGGAGTCAATGCTGAAGAGGTGGATCTTCCCTTTGTAAAGGTCGCTGACGCGAGGTTGAGTGACACCGAGAAGTTTTGCGGCCTCTGCTTGTTTCATTCCCTTTGCTTCAATCGTTTTGCGGAGGTGAATCATCAGGGTCGAACGGATCTTCAGGTATTCGGCTTCCTCAGAGGGGAAACCAAGATCCCGAAAAACGTTTCCGCTCGAACGTGTGACCTTCTCTTTCATGAGGCACCTTCCTTTATCCCTGGTCTCGTTGGCTACCGCGTTCCCTAAACAACTGTTTCAACCGTCGCCTGGCCAAATCGATATCACTCGCCGACGTTGCTCGTGATTTCTTCTGAAAGGCGTGAAGCACGTAGATCCCCTCGCTGAACTTCGCGAGGTATAAGACACGATGTTCAACGCGCGTGTGGATTCGGATTTCATAAACTCCTTGGCCAACGCTTGCCATCTGCTTCCAGTCTGGGGGTTCCAACCCCTTCTGGACGAGGTGTAGAAAGTGTCCTGCAAGGCGTCGGGCATCCTCTGGAAACGATCGGACATCGTCGAGCGACGATGCGACCCAGAAGATGGATTTCTCGGACACAAGGTGAGTATACAAATATTTGTATATTTTGTCAACGTCGCCTAAGAACCGGCTGGAGAGAGCACCCACCGGGTTTTTGGGCCCAGTGGGTGTTTTATTTCGAGAAAAAGTTGCTCAAATCTTGTGACCAAATTGTGCCCACGAGGAATCAAAGTCGTTCGAAGCGCTTCGCAACCTATTAAAATCGTTGAGGAAAATTTTGGCCGATTTCCTCAATGAAAAGCGAAAAAGCCAATTAAATCAATAATATCAAGTACTTACGGCCGAAACTCATAACCCGAAGGTCCCAGGTTCAAATCCTGGCCCCGTTACCAGATAAAAACAGGCTGCGGGAAAAACGGGCGGAGGGATCGTCCCTGTTATTCCGCATCCAGAGCCTTCAAGGTGAAGTATTCGATCTGTCCCGGGGGATCGAAAAACACCACCATGAAGGGCAGGGACTTACCCGCCGGGATGTCCCGGTTCACGTTCCTCTCCCCGTATCGCACGCCCAGTAATCCTTCGATCACCGCCCGATTCGCATAACGCAGCATCGTGTTGTCGACCAGGTTTGCGGCGAAGACCGTATTGTACACAAGCGCCTGGTTGTCCTTGCCGATGAGCGTCGCTTGAACGCGGATTCCGCGACTTGGGCCTTTCCCGACGTTTGCGACCGTCCCCTCGATTACGAACAGGTTCCCGCCGATGAGTGTCTTCGCGTAGGACGACTTCAGGTCGCGGATCTCGTAAGCCGGTTTCTCCACGGCGCGCGCCGAATTCCCCGATCCCGACGGCGGGAAAAACTTGCGCAGCAGTTCCTGTGCGGGCTTCGTGTCCCGAAAGAAGAATGCGCCGCCGGCCAGCAGGAGGATGCCCGGTGCGATGAGGAGGAAGATGGTGAGCATGGACGGACCGCGGCGATAGGAAGCCCTGAGTCGCCGTTGAAACGAGGCCATCTCCGCCGCATGCTCTTCCCGGGAGGAATCCGGCTCCGGGGCCTTGTCCGTAACAACTGGCCGAAGGAACAGTTCTTTCAGCCGGGTATCCAACCTTTCGGGGTGTCCGGAAGGGACCATCGCCGCTTCCGGTTCCCCCGCGGGTGCGGCATCCGGCGCGTCCAGAGGCGGAACGGTTTCCATCCAGGGGGTGGGCTGTGCGTGCGTCGGTTCTTCTTCCGGTACGGTATCGCCCGGCTCGAAAGTGGGAACGTTCGCCTGCGCCTCTACCGGAAGTTCCACCTCCGCTGGCACATGCGCTTCCGCAACGGGCTCGGGTTCCGCTTCCGATACGGGTACGATTTCCGATTCCGATTCGATGCTTGCGGAAACCGGTGGAATCGCTTGTTCATCGGGGGGGGAGGAAACCGGCTCGGGCCGGACCGCGCCGGGCACCTCGGGAGCCGGGGAGACCGGTGATGCCTCCGGGTGCCGCACTTCGATGTGCCCGCCGCACTTGCGGCAACGGATGCGGGCCCCTTTCGCATCCTGAAAAAGCGCGTGGTTCATGCGGAAGCGGGCTCCGCAGCCCTCGCACACGATGACCATCGATGACACTGCAAGCTCCTGTCGCAGACGTTAACCCATTATCCGTATAACCCACTCAGTATACTCGCATCAAGACCGGCAGAAACCCTAAATCCCGTGCGCACGGCCAGCGTGACGTCGGCGCGCCTGATCGTGAATCGTTCGGCTTCAGGCCTCTCTACCGCGGATCGTAGTCCGGGAACGGATCGGGTGAGAAGGGGAAACCGCACGGACTGCAAACCCCTTGCAAACAATCCCCTTTTTCACCCAAGGGTCAAAAAAACGAAAAAAGGGAACTTGGCGCGCAGCCAAGTTCCCTTTCATTACTCCCCCGGAGCACCGAAGCATGCCGTGCCGGAAAAACCGTTACCGGTTGGAACCCGCTACTCGCCGAGAATCAGGACCTCTACTCTTCGGTTCTCAAACCGGCCTTTCTCCGTCTTATTATCCCCGACGGGGTTGGCCTTCCCTTTTCCCATCGCCGTGATCCGGTCGGCTTTCACGTCGCCCTTGTCCACGAGGTACTTTTTCACCGCCTGCGCTCTCCGGTCGGAAAGTCCAAGATTGTATTTGTCGCTGCCCTGGTTGTCTGTGTAGCCTTCCACAGAAATCTTGGAGTTCGGGTACTTCTTCACGAAAGCAACGGCTTTCTCCAGCTCCGGGATCGCCGCTTTCCGGATGTCGGACTTGGCCGTGTCGAAGTTGATGTGGAGGGTCAGGCGATCGATCACCTTGGGAGCGGCAGGCGGAGCCTCTTTCACAGGTTCTGGCAGGGGAGGCGGCGGAGGATTCACGATGATCGTCGTCGATGCCGTCCGGGAGCCGCCATCGCCTGTCGCGGTGATCGTATATATCGTGGTGCTGGCGGGGCATACCTGGCGGGTGCCGCTCGGGTCCATGCTACCGATCCCCTGGTCGATCGATGCGCTGGATGCGTTCGTGGACGACCACGACAGCGTGGCACATTTGCCCGCCTCGATGGTGTCCGGATTTGCCGAGAGCTTCACCAACGGCGCTGGTTTGACTTGCTTCGCCTCCCAGCAGGGTGTCGTCTTGGCAAGAAGATCATCGGCGGCCTTGTCCGCTGTCTTGATGAAAGGTTGTGCCGTCTCCCAGGGCTCGGAAGCCTCGTGACGGGCATAATCGAGTTCCACCTTGGCGTTCGCTAGTTCCTTGGGAGCACATTCCTTCGCGCCCATCCGTTCCGCCTTTGCGATCTTTGCCGAGATGCCGTCAAACTGGTCGATCTCGCCCTTCGTCAGTTGGCGGGCACCACAACCCACAGCAAGAAATGCCGCAAGAAGAACCATAACGAAAAGGAAAAGATGTCGATTCCTCATTTCGTGCCTCCCCCCGCCTTTTCGAGCGCCTTGGCGGAATAGGCCTTCGATTCCTTCGTGAAAGTGTTGGCCGCCTTGCAGTCCCCTTCTTCCGCCTCGAGACTCGCCTTGTTGAGGTAGCCTTTCGCCGCGTAGTACTCGAACGGAGTTTTGGCTTCCGCACCGGCGGCCTTCGCCTTGTCCAGCGACTCCCGGGCGTTCTGGATCGCGTTGGCCGTCGCGCAACCGGCAGCCAGACCGGCGATCAGAACAATCGCCATTAAGACAACCCACGGTCGTTTCATCGTACCCCTCCTTTTAAATAGGTTTGCGTCCCTGATGATCCCAATCATCACCGCTCCTGCCGATGAAGGGCGATATCCAGTGCCATTTCACTCTAAGACGGGGTTCTCTTCAAGCGGATTCCCCATGTTTCGTTTTGTCCTTGTCTTCTTCGGACAGCAAGCCAACCTCTGTCGGCTCTTGAGGGCTCTGGACAACCATCCCTGCCTACTCCAACACCTGATATTTGAGGGATCCTCGAACTGGAATTCAAAGGGTTTTATGGACAGGTGGCCCGCCCGAAGGTAACCGTTTCGGGTAAACATCGGAACCGCTTCTTCCGAAAAGATATTTTAGGAAGAGGGTCTGGCCGCGTGGAAAGGGGGATCCGTGATTCGCGAAAGGGAAGGGGATGGCGGGATCTGAATCGAAGAGGGCTACGGTTTACAACAAGCCGGGGGAAGGGGTCCGAAAGATGGAAGCCACCCGGTGGCTGGCCGCACTCTTCTTCTTAATCGTTATGTTCGCTGGCACCTACCTATACAGCAAGAACGGCAAGGGGATTGCAACATTAGGTTTACCTGTCACCGTCGTTGTCGGTGTCGGGGTTCTCTATTGGGTAAAAGCAATGGGCGACAAGGCGGATAGGTACTCCAAGAGAGCCGTCGATGCTAGGCGCGGAGCTGAGGCCGAAGAAGCAGTTGGCAACCTGTTGGGCGAACTCCCGGCGGGGTTTTTCGTCGTGCATGACTTGAAATCTAAGAGAGGGAACATCGACCATATCGTCGTCTCCACGAAAGGGATCCTCACCGTCGAGACGAAGAGCCACAAAGGAGTCGTCAGCTGTGAAGGGGAGGAGTTGAAGCGCGACGGGCAACCCTTCGAAAAGAACGTTATCAAGCAGGCATGGGCGCAGGCATATTTTATCCGTCTTCTTCTCATCAGCCACGGGATATCGGCACCCAACCCGCAACCGGTGCTCCTGTTTGCCAATGCCGATGTACAAGTGCGAAAACCGGTAAGGGGCGTGGAAATCATCAGCAAGCGATATCTTCCCGTCTACCTGAGGCGCTTGCGGACACGCATGACGGCCCAAGAAGCGGAGAAGATTTTCGGTATATTGAGATTATCGCAAACGCAGATGTTCGTTTGATCTCGTCCTGGAACGCCCCCTTCACAGTTAATCCTTGATCTTCCAACGCTTGTATCTTCTCATCCGTCTTCTTGCTGTTTGGGAAATGATACAGTACAACCTGCCGATAATTAAATGTGCCCATTGAAAACTATAAGGGAATAGATAACAGTTGACATTTGTAAGTGTATGCAATAAATTGATAATCAATGTTTTGCAAAATGGACTTCCGGAAGGAATTGGATTATGTTGTAAGTTAGCTTAGGTAATATAAGTGATTACTTTAGACCATAATACTGGCCAACTAATTTAAAAACATGAGGAGGGGATTGATATGTTGGTAAGCAAAAAGATAGAAAGTAATGTCATGTCTTTAAAGTCCCTTCAAGGAAAAATTAAATTCGAATTTTCTGCCCCGGAGGCGAAGGAAGTTTTCTTGGTAGGGAATTTCAACCAGTGGAATACCCAAGCGAATCCGATGAAAAAAGACAAGAATGGAATTTGGAAGGCAACTCTCTCCCTTGAACCGGGAAGATACGAATATCGTTTTATTGCCGACGGCAACTGGGAGAACGATCCTTCTTGTTCTTGCTTCATCGCTAATGAATTCGGAGGCACGAACTGCGTTCGGATTGTAGCGTGAAGGGTTGACCCAATCCCAACTGACAAAGGTCACCTGGTATGAGCTGCGGGCGACCTCGGCGTCAGAGAAGAGAAAAGAAATGCGGTCAAATTGGCAATCGTCGGGATTTTCATGTCCCGCCTCCCACCTCGTGAAGTTCGGTCTCGCGGCGAACCCGCTTCCTTAGACGCCTTCATAATCAATAGTTTGCGTTCGGTTTGGCGCTACTCCTAACTCGCAGGATCCAGGATCGAATCCAACCAACGGTCTCAATTAAATCAATAGGTTATGGGCCAATATGCCCACTTTTATTCATCGGATATAAGACTCCACTTAACCGCCTTACCCGTTGAGGATATCCCCGGCGATTCTTAATGGATTAAATATTTTCTTGTTATCAGGTACTTATGTGCATTTTGCCGTGTTCGTGCCTGCATTTGGACGGGGATTCCGACGTTCCGGCTGCTATTCGCATGGATAGGGTTCGTGGGGTATAATAATTAACCGAAAGGGAAAGACCAAAGGGATAGCGCGATTGGCTCCGGCGACAGGGAACACTTTGGGGCCTCCGTCCTTGGAACAGGATCAGCAGACAGTCGGTCTTGGAGATTCGCCATGCGGGAGAGAAACGGTGTCCGGTACATCATCAAGGTATTCGAGGCGCAGTGGGACCAGCTCCACGACGAAACCGTCAAGCCCTTTTTCGAGCAATTGAAACGGGACACGAACGAGACCTACATGCGGCGCAACGGGGTGCATCATGAGTTGAACGGACATGATGCGTTGTTCAGCTACATCGTCTTCCAGAACGCGGAGGGATTGAAGGATGCTCTTTACCGGTACGACCAGGGGGTGGACCAGCGCAGGAAGATCGCCTATTTTGCCTGCCACGGGAAGCGAGGGGTCATCAGCGCGGTGCAGGACATCAGCCGCCGGCGTCTAAAAAACATACTGGCACCCCTCACGAGTTACGACGGGCTTTACTTCGGAGCCTGCGATTTCGTCAACAGGAAGACGGCCGAGGTGCTGCTCGGTGGCGCGCAATCCACGTGGATCGCCGGATACGAAAGCTGGACTCCATGGCTGGAGGGAATGTTGTGCGACATGATGTTTTTCCGGCTCCTGCTGAGCGGGCGGTTCGTACGTCCGAAGACGAATGCCCGATGGGAGCCGATCAAGCGGCCCGACGAGGTGGCGCGCCGATTGTATGAGCAGTTTCCCCAGGCCATAGACCTTCGTTTTTCGTTATTCTACCGGAAGCCGGAACGGATCTGCTCCACGCTGGAAGAACATTTCGGGAAGGAAAGCGGAGTGTCGTAGTCTTGGCGGAAAGAGTACCCGGTGCCCAGCCGGGGCCTATGACCGTATTGTGACCGTCGGTTCCCTGGAACGTTTCACAACGTTCCGAGGTAGGACCGCTGGACGTACTCGCTTTCCCGGAGCTCCTTTCCCGTGCCGGAGAGCACCGTCCGCCCCGGCTTGCGTTGATATAGTATCCGCGTATTCGGGGAAAGGGAAAAATCGAAGGCATGAACCTGGCCCAACTGCTTTCCGAAACGGCATCCAGACACCCCGACAAACCTGCCGTCGTCTTCGAAGGGACGTCCCATTCCTACCGCGCATTCGACCGTCAGGTGGAGCGCTACTCGGCCATGCTCCGGGCGGAGGGCGTCGGGAAAGGGGACCGCGTCGCCATCCAGCTTCCGAAGAGGATGGAGTTCCTCTTCCTCCACTTCGCCATTCTCTCGGTCGGCGCGATCACCCTTCCCCTCAACGTGGATTACCGGGCCGGGGAGGTCGAGTATTTCCTGTCGGACTCCGGAAGCTCCCTCTTCGTCACGGATGGAGAGAGATTCCTGCGGGCTGCGGATGCGATCCGCGGTCTGCGAGGGATCCGGACCCTCCTCGTGGACGGGGCCGTCATGGAAGGGGCGGGCAGCCTGCCGGACCGGCTTGCCCGCGCGCCCGCGACGTTCCAGCGGGTCTATCCGGCCGACGGCGACGACGTGGCCATGATCTGTTACACCTCGGGCACGACCGGCAGGTCCAAGGGTGCGATGATCACGCACCGGAACCTCGTGTCGAACATGCTGGCCCTTTCGGAAGCATGGGAGTGGACGGAGAAGGACGTGCTCCTCCATGTTCTTCCCCTGTTCCACGTGCATGGGTTGAACGTTGCGACGCACGGAAGCCTGTATGCCGGCTCGACCATCGTCCTGCACGAGAAGTTCGAGCCGCAAAGAGCGTGGGAGGCGCTGGAGAAGGAACGGTGCACCCTGCTCATGGGGGTTCCCACGATCTATCAGAGACTCATGAACGAGTGGGAAAAGCTGGAGAGAAAACCGGACCTGCAGAAAATGAGGGTGTTCATCTCCGGCTCCGCGCCGCTTTCCGACGACCTTTTTCACCGGTTCGAGAAGGCCACGGGATTCCGGATCCTGGAGCGCTACGGCATGACCGAGACGGGCATGAACACGTCCAACCGCATCGACCCGGCCCATCGGAAGGCGAAAAGCGTGGGTTTTCCACTGCCGGGCGTTCGAATCCGCGTTGTCGGAAGCGACAGCAAAGACGTCCGCCCGGGGGACGCAGGGGAGGTGTGGGTCCTGGGGAACAACGTGTTCCTGGGGTACCGGGGGATGCCCGATAAGACGCGGGAGTCGTTCGTGGAAGGCTGGTTCCGGTCAGGGGATCTCGGGTACCAGGATCCGAAAGACGGCGGGAGGCTGTACCTGGTCGGCAGGGCGAAAGAGCTGATCATCACCGGCGGTTTCAATGTCTACCCGAAAGAGGTCGAAAACGTCCTCGAAAGCCACGAGGCTGTGAAGGAGTCCGCGGTGGTCGGCCTGCCGGACGAGGAGTTCGGCGAGAAGGTCGCCGCTGTGGTTGTCCTCAAAGACGGTCGGGGGTCCGTCGCGCTGGAGGTCCTCTCCGCGCACTGCAGGGAACGGCTGGCCTCGTACAAGTGTCCCAGGGAGATCGCCATCGTCCCGGAGCTCCCGCGAAACGCGATGGGGAAGATCCTGAAGAACCGGATCGTCGAGGATTTACAGGGGAAGGCATTCCGGATCACCTGATCGTTCCACCACCAAGCGCCAGAGATGGACCACGGCGAAGGCAAGTACGAAGTCCGGTCGAGCATTCCGGCCTTCCCGGCGCGACGCCGGAGTTCCAACAGCATCTTCGGCTGCACATTTATGGCTACGACCCGCAAGTTGTATTTTGGAGAGAATATACGATCCCCTGCTAGTGCTTGTGACTGTTTTGTGTCAGGATAATCGGTTTCGTGATAGGAGAAAATGCCCTCGTCCGGTTGGTCAAAATCAGGGGAGCAGGTCAGGATTTCCGTTCCGGATTCTTCCCGGTGGTACAATAGGCGGCGGGAGAAACAGCGAACCTCCCCGATCGAGGGGTGTGGGCGCCATTCCGTAACGCATCGGGGAATGGCAGAGGATGGGATTTCAACCGGAGACGTCCGGCACATGAGGAAAAACGCGGTGCCGGCAGGAGGGTCGGTCATGGCGGACAGGATTCGGAAGGCCCGGTATTTCAAGGTGATGGTTCCCAACAGGGCAGGCGCGTCCGCAAAGGCGTTCTTGGCCCTCGCGGAGGCCCGGGTCAACCTCCTTGCCTTCAGCGGTTTCCCGAGGGGAGGGGGCAAGGCGCAACTCGATTTCGTCCCGGAAAACGTGGCGGCGTTCAAGAGGGCGCTTCGGAAGGCGGGCGTCTCCGTGGGGAAGGGGAAGGTGGTCTTCCTCGTCGAGGGGCCGGACCGGCCGGGAGCCGGATGGAAGGTCGGAGGGGAACTCTCCCAGTCCAGGATCAACATCACGGCGATGCACGCCGTCGTTGCCGGGGGGAAGCGGTACGGAGCGATCCTCTGGGTCAAGCCCAAGGACGTGGCCCGGACGGCGAAGTCGCTCAAAGCATCCTGACCGTCCCGATCCTGATCCCCGTGGCATGAGGGGAGCAATGTACAATCTCGTGAGCTTCGCGGGGATCTTCGTCCTTATGGGCGTCGCTTGGCTACTCTCGGCGGATCGGCGGGTGGTGAACTGGCGGGTCGTCATCTGGGGAACGGGCCTGCAGATTCTGCTCGCCCTCTTCATCTTCGTCGTCCCCGCAGGGTCGAAGGTCTTCGTTTTCATCAACGACGCGGTGGTGAAGGTTCTGGACAGCGCGTCCGCGGGGACCCGCTTCCTCTTCGGGCGCCTTGCCCTCCCGCCGGGAGCGGTGGGGGAGGGGGGAGAGGAGTCCCTGG
>Ga0209642_10000764_pt1 | contig 21048 bp, 18 predicted proteins | sample RifCSP19_2_FD_184025 | JGI IMG/M metagenome (GOLD analysis project Ga0209642, IMG submission 184025) | Soil microbial communities from Rifle, Colorado - Rifle CSP2_sed 19_2 (SPAdes) (version 2) | ecosystem: Environmental > Terrestrial > Deep subsurface > Rock core/Sediment | place: Rifle... | reverse complement strand
GAAGCTTACAGGGAAGATCGGAGTTTTCAGGTTCGATTTTTTCGCCACGGGATTGGATGAGATTTTTCTGCCGGATTCTAACTTTTTTGCCAAGAGGTATTTTTCCGGACACAGGATAAATATGAAATTAAAATCCGGCATAGAGTTAGGTCTTTCTGAGGTGGTGGTCTATGGTGGGGAAAGAAGGAAACTTGAGCCATATTACCTTAATCCCCTTTTCCTCTTTTATGGCGAGCAGTTCAATCATAATATAGATGATAACCTCCTCTGGAGTTTCGATTTTTCTTTCACCCGTTTTAAGAATAAGGAATTTTACGCTGAGCTTTTGATGGATGATTTTCAGTACGACTTCAAATCCGAGCCCCAGCAAATAGGTTTCCTTTTAGGGGCGAAAGCAGTAAACCTTTTAGGGTTCTCCAAAAGTTATCTGACTTTAGAATATACCCGGATTAACAGATGGGTCTATGGACAGAATATACCCTGGAATCTCTATACTTACCGGGATGTGGGGATAGGAAGCTTCTTAGGTCCAGATGCAGATGACCTTTTTTTTGAGCTATTATATCATTATACTAAAAGCCTCCAGTTCTCTTTTTCTTATGAGTTGAGAAGACAAGGGGAGGGTAAAATCGGGGTTCAGCCTTCTCCAGTGCCAAAAACTGAAAAATTTCCTTCTGGAACCATGGAAAGAAGTAATAATTTTTCTTTAAAAGGGATGTTTCAACCCAATGCCTATCTTTTTGTAGAAGGGGAGATAGGATATACTGATATAAAAAACTACTCGAATCTACCTGGAAAAAGGATAAAAAATAATTTCCTTAAAGTAAAATTAAGCTATAATTTCTGGAAGGAGCTCTGGATATAAATTGAGGAGCCTTACTCTTAAAGCCCCGGCAAAGATAAACCTTTTTCTGGAGATATTAAACCAGAGGGAGGATGGGTATCATAATATCTCCACCCTGATGCAGAGGATCTCCTTACATGACACTCTTACTTTTTTAAAAATAAATGAAGGCGTGATCATAAAAACTGATAACATCCAGCTTCCGTCGGATCGGAGAAATCTGGTTCATCAGGCTGCCCGGCTAATTTTATCTGAGGGAAAAGTTGCTCAAGGGGTTAAGATATTCCTCAGAAAAAAAATCCCCATCTCCTCCGGATTAGGCGGTGGCAGCTCAGATGCAGCCTCCACTCTTCTGGGCGTGAATCGATTGTATGATTTAAATTATTCACTAAAAAGACTCCATCTTCTGGCTGAAAAATTAGGCTCGGATGTCCCGTTCTTCTTGTACGGCCAGACCGCTTTAGCTGAAGGACGAGGGGAACGGATAAAACCGGTTAAAACCTACAAAGACTTCTGGATAGTTCTGGTGACTTTTCCTTTCCAGGTGTCAACTGCCTGGGCTTACCAGGATGTCAAAATAAACTTGACAAGGAGAGCAGAATATATTAAAATTAAAAATCTCCAGGAAAAAGAAGGTTTCTTTGAAGCTTTGAATACCTGGAAAAACGATTTTGAGGGAAAGATCGCCGAAAAATACCCTCAGGTCAAATATGCCCTTAAGCTCTTATTAAAACTTGGGGCTAGGAAGTCCTCCATGACAGGAAGCGGACCTACTGTCTACGGGATCTTTGAGCAGGAACCAAAAAATGAGGAGGTGAAAAAATTCTTCAAAAGGGGAGATTGGCAGATCTTCATTACCCGACCAATCCCTTAAGCTAAAAAGGTCCGAAAAATCTAACAATTTTTTTCTTAAGGAGCAGAGAAGGTGGAAATCACAGAGGTAAGGATTACCTTGAGGGACGAGGAGAAACTCAAAGCCTTTGCCAACATCACCTTTGATAACGCCTTTGTGATCAGAGGTCTGAAGGTTATCAATGGCACCAAAGGCTATTTTGTTTCTATGCCCAGCCGGAAAAGGCCTGACGGTACTCATCAGGATATCGCTCATCCGGTGAGCAACGAGATGAGGAGGATAATAGAGGAAAAAGTGTTAGAAGCTTACGAGATGGAGTTGAAGGTCCACCCGGTCTAAAGCGAATGGTTCTTCTGGGGCGTAGTCAAGCGGCAAGACACGAGACTTTGGATCTCGCATTCCCAGGTTCGAATCCTGGCGCCCCAGCGTAGCTGGTGGTTGGTTCATGGTAATTGGTTCATAGTTAAAACAAGTATTATTTTCGAGGCTGTTCAGTACGGAACAAAGGTAATCCCAAAGGATGAAAATAAGAATAATATTCACTCTTATATTTTTTTTGTCTCTGCTTTCAGTCTCCTGCGTTAAAAAAAGGGAGATAAAAGTCGAGTCTGAGCAGACTGTTTTGGAGAATACGATTAAGGAATTCGTGGTGGCTTTGGAATCTGCTGACCGGGATAAGGTCTTGAGTTTTTATGCCAAGACTCCGGATATAATCCTGATTGGGACCGGGGAGGAGTTTTTTACCGGATATAGTAACGCTGAAAACTTCTACAGAGATTTCATGTCAAATATCTCCCAGTGGAAAAAGAGGAATTTTGCCCTGTCGCAACTTCAGATTAAGTTTGTAGATGGGGTGGCCTGGTTTTCCTCCAAACTCAAGTTGGGTTATGAACTGAAAGGAAAACCCAAAGAGAAAAATATCCGGTTTACCGGAGTTTTACTCAAGGAGGAAGGGAACTGGAAGTTCATACAGGAACATATGTCACTTTCTTCACTTAAATCAAGGTAAAATTTTATGCCAGATGTATTAAAAATTATCAGCGGCAACTCAAACCGGCCCTTGGCTGAAAAGGTCAGCCAGTACGTGGGCGTGCCTATTTCCAAGGCTGAGGTCTCAAGGTTTTCAGATGGTGAGATCAGGGTCAGAATAGACGAAAATATCAGAGGGGCAGACCTTTTTATAATTCAGTCAACTGGAGCACCAGCGGAGAATCTGCTGGAGCTTTTGATTCTCTTAGATGCGGCCAAAAGAGCCTCAGCCAAAAGGATTACCGCAGTAATTCCCTATTACGGGTATGCCCGACAGGACAGAAAGGACCAGCCCAGGGTTCCGATAACTGCCAAGTTAGTAGCTAATTTGATTGCCCAGGCAGGAGCCAACCGGGTCTTAACCATGGATTTGCATGCAGCCCAGATCCAGGGTTTTTTTGATATCCCCACCGATCACCTTTTTTCCAATCCGGTTTTCTACGATTATTTCATAAAGTTAAATTTTTCTGACCTGGTAATTATTTCCGATGTAGGCAGTATCAAGATGGTCCGTAATTTCGCTAAGAAGTTAGGTTGCCCTATGGCGGTTATGGATAAAAGAAGGCCTGCCCCTAACCAAGCTGAAGTTTTAAATATCATCGGAGAGGTTAAAGATAAAAACGTTATCATCCGGGACGATATCATCGATACCGGTGGAACTTTAACCGAGTTCGCCTATGCCCTGCAAAGAAATGGAGCTAAAGAGATCTACGCCTGCTGTACCCATGCGGTCTTATCTGGAAAAGCAGTGGAGGAAATGGAAAAGTCACCCATCAAAAAACTGGTTGTCTCCGATACGATCAACCAGTCGCACGGGGACTTTTCCAATAAGATCGAGGTCTTGTCCGTAGCGCAACTATTCGGCGAGGCGATAATCCGCACTGATAAGGAGGAATCGATAAGCTCGCTTTTCGAATATTAATAACCGGGAGGTCTAAAAACCTCTGCTAAGTAGATAGATTTAAAAAGAAAAAAGTGTGAAAGGAGAAAGAAGGAAATGAAGGAGATTACGCTTGAAGCTAAGAAAAGAACTGGAACCGGCAAGGAGATAGCCAAAAAATTAAGAAGAAAGGGCTTAATCCCGGCAGTGGTCTATGGCCCGGGAGATGAGCCGTTGCCCTTAGAGATCAATGCCCAGTCCTTAAATTCCATCTTAAGAGCGGGGAAAGGCGAAAACGTGATTATCACCCTTAACATAGATGATAATCAAGCCCAGCAGAAAAAGGTCCTTATCCGCGAGATCCAGCATGACCCGGTGGCTGGGAATATCCTGCATGTCGATTTCCAGCACGTGCTTTTGACCAAGAAGATTACGGTCAAGGTCCCGGTTCATCTGGTGGGTATACCTATCGGGGTGTCAAAGGATGGAGGTATACTTCAGTACGTTTTGAGGGAGCTGGAGATCGAATGTCTGCCCTCAGATATCCCGGAGAAGGTGGAGTTCGATGTGTCCACTCTCAAGATAGGAGATTCAATCCACGTTAAGGATACCAAGTTAGAGAAGGTAACGATTTTATCCGATGCTGAAGGGTCTATAGTTACCGTGGTTCCGCCTACCATCTTCAAGGAAGAGGTTGTCCCAGCGGCTGTGGAAGTAACTGAGCCTGAGGTGATAACTGAGAAGAAGGCTGAGGAAGGCGAAGAAGGAAAAGCAGAAGAAGGTAAAGAGGCTAAAGGAAAAGAGTCTGCCAAGCCAGGCAAAGAGACAAAAGCTGAAAAACCCGAACCCGGAGCCAAGGGAAAGGAAGAAAAAAAGTAAGAAGGAAGACGGAAAAAGAAAGAGGGTGGAATCTTCCTCACATAATTCTGTGGCAATCCAGATGGACGACTGAATCGGCATCAGATGGAATAGGATTCTTCGCCCTGCGGGCTCAGAATGGGAATAATGTTCAGAAAGTATTGATTAAACCATGGTTAACTTGTTTAATAATTTTATCTTATGGAGACAATTATTAAACTCCTTTAACAATTGTGTCATCAGACAGAGGAATAATCGTAGTTCCAATAGTCGATTGTTGGCGAAATGACGCAATCGGTGGCTTTCTTTTCAACGGTATATAAACCTCTGTGCCAGGTAAAAAACCAATACCTTTTGAGCATTATACCCAGAATGACAAATAAGACAAGGAAATATTGATGAAAGGAATTATCTTAGCCGGGGGATTGGGGACCAGGCTTCACCCTTTGACCAAGATCACCAATAAGCATCTCCTTCCGGTTTATGACCGGCCCATGATTTATTATCCTATACAGACCTTGATAAATGCTGGTATAAGGGACATCCTGATAGTTACCGGTGGAAATAATGCCGGAGATTTTCTGCGCCTTTTAGGGAACGGAAAAGATTTCGGGCTTAAACATTTAAATTATACCTATCAGGAAAAAGAAGGCGGGATAGCTGAAGCAGTTGGCCTGGCAGAGCATTTTGCCGAGGGGGAGAGGGTCCTGATTATGTTAGGAGATAATATTATCGAAGGAAATATAAAAGATGCAGTGGAGGAGTTTAAGTCCCAGAGAAGCGGGGCTAAAATACTCTTAAAGGAAGTCGATAATCCTAAAGAGTACGGGATCGCCCAGATAAAGAACGGCAGGATCACAAAAATAGAGGAGAAGCCGAAGAAGCCCAAAAGCAACTATGCGGTGATCGGGATCTATATGTATGATAATCAAGTCTTCGATATCGTGCGGACTTTGAAACCTTCAGTTCGGGGCGAACTGGAGATTACGGACGTGAACAACGCCTATCTCAAAATGGGTGAGCTTTTCTACTCCACACTTAAAGGTTACTGGCTGGATGCGGGCGAATCGATAAATGCTCTTTTAAAAGCCAATAAAATCGTAGCCCAGAAAGGGGCAAATAAAAAATATTTTTAGAGGTGCAAAATGATCCAGGGGGTAAGACAAAAGAAACTCAAAATCATCCCGGATGAAAGGGGAAGGCTGATGGAGCTTTTGAGATCGGATGAGGACCTTTTCATCCAGTTCGGACAGGTCTATATGACCACCGCTTATCCCGGAGTGGTAAAGGGGTGGCATTACCACAAAAAACAGATCGACAATTTCATAGTGATAAAAGGTATGGTCAAGTTGGTCTTGTATGATAACCGGGATGATTCGCCTACCAAAGGAGAGATCAATGAGTTCTTCATCGGACAGCACAACCCACTGCTGATTCAAATACCAGCTCTGGTCCTGCATGGGTTCAAGTGTATCAGCCAGGAGGAAGCTGTCTGCATCAACTGCCCGACTGAAGCTTATAACCATCTTCAGCCGGATGAATACCGAATCCCTCCTCATTCCGATGAGATCCCTTATAAGTGGGAAAGAAAGGATGGATGATGAAGCTTCTGGTCACCGGGGGGGCGGGCTTTATCGGTTCCAACTTTATCCGTTATTTGCTAAAAAATTATCCCTCCTACCAGGTCATAAACTTAGATAAGCTCACCTACGCCGGCAATCTGGATAACCTGTCCGATATAGAGAAATCCTCCAATTACAGATTCACCAAAGGCGATATCTGCGATCAAAAACTTGTCGAGGAGATTGTATCCGAGGGCATAAATGTAATAGTCAATTTTGCTGCGGAAACTCACGTGGATCGAAGCCTGTATGATCCGAAAAGTTTCGTCAATACGAATATCACCGGAACCCAGGTTTTGTTAGAATCTGCTTTGAAATTTAAGATCAAAAGGTATATTCAGATCTCCACAGATGAGGTCTATGGAAGCGTGGAAAAAGGGGAGTTCTTCACTGAGGGAAGCAAGCTTTTACCCAACAGTCCTTATTCTGCGAGCAAAGCAGGCGCCGACCTTTTGGTCAGGTCTTATTTCAAGACTTTCAAGGTTCCGGCTCTTATTACCCGCTCCTCCAACAATTATGGACCTTACCAGTTTCCGGAAAAATTAATACCCTTATTTATCACCAATGCTTTAGTAGATAAAGAGCTTCCGGTTTACGGTGACGGGCTTTACATCCGCGACTGGATTTATGTGGAGGATAACTGCAAGGGTATAGATTTAGTTTTACACAAAGGTAAAGAAGGTGAAGTCTATAATCTTGGAGGGGGTGCGGAGAAAACCAATCTTGAGATTACCAATCTCATCCTCCAATATTTAAACAAGCCCTCAAGTTTGATTAAGCATGTCAAAGACCGACCCGCGCACGATAGAAGGTATGCGATGGAATGCAAGAAGGCTGAAAAGGAGTTGGGGTTCAAGCCAGGGGTCGGGTTGGAAGAAGGGCTTAAGAAAACAGTTGAATGGTATCTTACAAATCGAAGCTGGTGGGAAAAAGTGAAAAGCGGGGAGTACCTCAAATATTATGAAAAGCATTATCTGCAAAGAGAAAAGGTATGAGGGTTTTAATCACCGGCTCAAACGGGCTTTTAGGGCAGAAGCTGGCTAAAACTTTTTCTTTAAATCACCAGACCACAGGCATAGACCTTCAAACAGAACCCTTCATTACCACACCGAACTTCAGCTATCAGAATATAAACATTACAGAAAAGGATAAACTGGAAGAGCTTTTTGCCTCTTTCAAGCCAGATGCGGTTATCAATGCTGGCGCTTATACAGATGTAGATGGATCTGAGAATAACAGAAAAAAAGCCTGGGAAGTGAACGTGGAAGGGGTAAAAAATCTCTCAAGATTATGCAGAGAGAATAAAGCCAAATTAGTGCAGCTTTCCACAGATTATATCTTTGACGGCAAAGCCGGACCATATTCAGAAGAGGATACCCCCGATCCAAAAGGATATTATGGAGTTACTAAGCTGGAAAGCGAAAAAGTAATCTTAGATAGCAAGATAGATTTTCTGATAGTACGAACCAATGTCCTTTACGGGAAAAGCCTGGGGGAAACACATAATTTTGTTTTATGGTTAATCCAGAAACTTAAAAATAGAGAAGAAGTCAAAATAGTTACAGACCAGTATAGTAATCCTACTCTGGCGGATAACTTAGCCGAGGCGATAAAAGAGGCTACAGAAAAAAATATCTCCGGAGTCTTGAATATCGCAGGAGGGAAGAAAGTCATCTCCCGTTATGATTTTGCGTTGAAAATAGCTGAAAAATTTAACTTGGATCAGAGTCTAATTAAGAAAGTTTTAACCTCAGAGCTGAACCTGCCAGCCCCGCGCCCTCTTAAAGGTGGTCTGAAAATCGATAAAGCAAAAAGCTTACTTAAAACTGAGCTTTTAGATGTAGAAAAAGGGTTAGAATATTTAAAAAAGAAGCCCTTGTAGAGACGCATTGCATGCGTCTCAATATTTTTCCTTGACAAACGCTTGTTTAAAAATTATTAATATTTCAACACTTGTAAGCATTATCTATGGCAAAAGGGAAAAGGTATCACATTTTTTAACTTTTAAAAAGGAGGTTAAGTGCAGAAGTTCTATTTCGATATCAGGGATATCTTCAGAGCTCCCCGCTTAGCGCTTTCCGGAAAAAAACTCTTCATCCAGACCTCAGGGTTGCTCTGCGGGTATCTGGGTTTTTTGATCCTGACTTATCTCGCTCATCTTTTAAGTGACAGGAGACTTTCTGAGATCTGGGGAAGTTACGGTCTTTTCCCGGTGTATGATTTTTCCTTCGGAGGGTTCTTCCCCTGGCTGATATTCGTCATCGGCGGTGTCCTCTTCATCTCGATTATCCTCCTTTCGAATGCCGCGGTGGGGAAGTTGACCTATGAGCAACTCAAAGGGGATGAGTTTTATTCTACCAAAGATTCCTTCAAATTCCTGAAGAAGAACTGGAAAACAGTTCTTCTCTCCCCCTTCTCGATCTTAGCCCTGGTTATAATCTTACTGATCTGCGGCATAGTCATCGGGCTTGTGGGAAAGATACCCTACGTGGGTGAGTTAGGGTTGGGGATTTTCTACGGGGTCCCGATCTTCGTAGTGGCTCTTTTCACGGCTTATACTCTTTTCATTTTCTTTATGGCTTTGTTTATGACCCCAGCCATTGTAGCCACAACCAAAGAAGATGTGTTCGAGACCATCGTTCAGCTCTTCTCCTCTATCTGGAGCCAGCCCTGGAGGTATTTTGTCTATACTGGTCTTTCAGGTCTTCTGGCAAAATTAGGAGCCTTCGTTTTTGGCTATTTCTGCTTCCGTGGTGTGCAGTTAGTTAACTGGTCTGTCGGGGTTTTGATGAAAGATAAGCTCTCCGAGATAATCGAGGGGGCTTTAGGATATCTGACTGTGCCTTCCTCGATTCTTTATTTCTTCTCCAATATCTTTCCGGGAATCCGGTTTGCATACCTGGTCCCAGAGCCGGGATGGGGAGCAGGCTTGAACTGGTCAAAAGAGATAGCGGCTTTTCTGATAGGGATAACCTTTATTTTGATAGTCTTTGTGGTTGTCTCCTATGCTTTAACCACCTTTTCAGTCGGACAGACTTTGACCTATATCATCATCCGCAAGAAAAAAGATGATGAAAACCTCTTAGAGAAGAAAACCGAGGAGGAAGAGGAGGAGGAAGTTAAGGCCAAGGGAGAGGAGAAGAAAGAGGAGTCTAAATCTGAGACCCCGTCTGGTGAAAACCAAAAGTAATTCTAAATCCGGTGATTTCTTAAGGGAGGTTTTTTTCAACCTCCCTTTTTGGTGCGTAGCGCGAACCTTTCAGGTTCGTTGAGGGAGGAAATTCACAGCAGATTTGAGCAGATTAAGCTGATGTTCAGATCGGATTCATCAGCCTCAAGGTCAAATTCGACTTAATCCTGTTAATCAGCTGTGAAGTAAATTGTAGCTGGGAGTGGAATCGTCCTCACGGGAGTGAGGACGCTACAATGATTTAAAGGCGACCCTTTAAGGGTCGCGCTACGAACAGGCAAGATGCCTGCTCCACCAATTACTATGATTAACTGTTTCCTAATTGATATTGAAGGGACGATTGTAAAAGATAAGTCTTATGCTCCGGTGGAAGGGGCGGTTGAATGGTTACAAAGGGTTAAAACTTTTGGTAAAAAGTTCAGCTTAGTTTCGAATAATACTACTCACTCACCGGAGGAGCTTCTCTCATTGCTCAGGAATAAAGGTTTCGACTTGGGAGAAGAGAATTTGGATACCTGTATGAAGGTTACAGGGGAATGGTTGAAAAAGAAAAGGTTAAAATCCTGTTTTGTGCTGGGAAATGAGGCTTTGAAAAGTTATCTTGGAAAAGAGAGGATTAAGATCAGAGAAGATAGTTCAGTTCAAGCTGTTGTTGTGGGTCTGGATGAGGAGCTAAATTTTCAGAAGCTTAAAATTGCTACCAGAGCTTTGGTTGAAAATGATGCTTATCTGGTAGCCCTGCACTCTAATAAGGTTTATAAGGATTCAAAAGGTGAGATTGCCCCTTCGGTCGGAGCTGTCGTAAAAGCCTTAGAGTACACCTCTGGCAAAAGAGGTCTTATTATGGGTAAACCGAGCAAGGATTTCTATCGTAATGTATTGCGGAGGCTTGAAACTAAACCTGAAAATTGTCTTATGATTAGCGATGACCCGCTTTCGGACCTGGTCGGTGCTAAGAAGCTGAAAATAAAAACAGCTTTTGTCCTTTCGGGCAAATATGATGAATCGATTCTGAAATACCTTGACAAAAAGAACAAGCCGGATTACGTTTATAAAAGCATAGCCGAGATTAAGATTTAGTTATATAGAGAACTTCAAAAAAAAGATGACTGCGTCGGGCAGGGTGCCCGACCTACGAGAAAAATCACTTACACTCGTAGGCAGTCCGCCAGTGGCGGGACAGTCCTGCGAGCTATTCAGAGATATCTCACATTTGATGCAGGCTGATCAGCCAAGGAAGATAAGGGTTTAATATGCATATCGGGATTGTAGGTTTGCCCTTTGTGGGAAAAACAACTATCTTTAATGCCCTGACCTCTGCTCAGGCTAAGACCGGAGAGTATTCCTCTTCAAAGGAGCCTAACCGGGCTGTAGTGAAAGTTCCTGATTCGAGGGTATATAAAATAGCAGAGATGTTTAATCCCAAAAAAGTGACTCCAGCAGAAATAGAATATATCGACGTAGCTGGAATGGTCAAACCTGCTGAGGCTGGTCATGGTGAAAAAGAGAAAGAGGCTGAGCTTTTTTCCCACTTAAGGGGGGTAGATGCTTTAGCTTATGTGATCAGGCTTTTCCGGGATGAGAATATCATCCACCCACTTGGCAGCATAAACCCTTTGCGGGATATGGAAAATCTCGATCTGGATTTAACTATACTCGACTTGGAAACCATTGAGAAAAGAATGGTGAAGTTAGAGAAAAGCTATCATACTACAAAATCTCCTGAGGAAAGAAGGGAATTCGACCTTTTGACCAAGTGCAAGGCTTGCCTGGAAAGGGGCGTCCCCCTAAGGGATATTGACTTTATGCCTGAGGAGATAAGGCTTTTGAGAGGATACAGTTTTCTAAGTTTTAAGCCGATTCTGATAATACTAAATCTGGGGGAAGAAGACCTTTCCGAAGGAGAGAGGCTGGAAAAGGATTTTTCCTCAAAACTTAAATTCAAACACAGTTTGATCTCGGCGATCTGCGGGAAATTAGAGATGGAGATATCCCAGTTAGAGGAAGAAGACAGAGCGTCTTTTTTAAAAGAGTTAGGACTAAAAGAACCTGCCAAAAACAGGATGATCAGCACTTCGTATAATCTATTGGGACTTATCTCCTTTTTTACGGCCAATCAGAATGAGGTGAAAGCCTGGGCAATCCCTTCAGGAACAAAAGCTTTGAAAGCCGCAGGCACGGTGCATACGGATATGGAGAAAGGGTTCATTAAAGCTGAGGTAATAAACTACGATAAGTTAATAGAGGCAGGCTCGATTCATCATGCCAAAGAAAAGGGCCTGGTTCGTCTGGAAGGGAAAGATTATATAGTTCAGGATGGGGATTTGATTTTTTTCAGATTTAATGTTTGATTTTGGAGTGCATCCCGCCCCACGCGGGCTTGCTCTGGTAACGGAGGACTAATATGGTTCCCTCTCCCCTCTACGAGCCGTAATGCTTTATCGGCTTGTGGGAGAGGGGGAGATAAAAAGAACATTTTGCAGTCACCCTCCCCTTACCCCTCCCATCAAGGGAGGGGAAATATGGACGTCCTCACAGGAGTGAGGACGCTACATCGATTACTGCATTGACACGGTCAATGCACTCCATAAAGAAGAAGACTATGGATGATTTCAAAAAAGATTTCTTTAAGGATGTCCGGCATATCCAGGAGGAGATGGATTTACTTTTTGATCATTTTTACAAAATGGGGCATTCACCGGTTTTAACCTCCAAGAGATTGTGGCGACCACCCACAGACGTTTTCGAGACTGAGAATGGCGTAATAGTCTTACTGGAGATAGCCGGGATGAAACAGAAAGATTTTTCCATCACCCTTTCGGACAATATCCTGACTGTTAAAGGCGAAAGAAAAGAGAAAGCTGAACCTTCCATAACCGGATATAGAAACAAGGAGATAAATTTCGGGATGTTTGAGCGGAATATCTATCTGTCCTACGGATCCGTAGGACCCGAGAATATCGACCCGGATGAAATTGTTGCTGTGTATAAGGAAGGATTTCTGGAGATAACGATTAAGAAAAGAAAAGGGGAAAAAGTAAAAGCAAAAGAGATAGAGATTGAAGAGGGATAAAATCAGTGTTATGCAGTTTTCTAAGTAACTCGGTAAAAGGCGCGTCTATGTCATTCTGAGCCCGTAGGCCGATAAAAGCATTACGGCTCGTAGAGGCGAAGGATCTCTTAAAATTGATTTTAACAGATTCTTCGTCCGCCTTCGGCGAACTCAGAATGACAGGCGGGAACAGATAGCATAGACCAGTTGGATGAGGAGGTAAAATTTGCTAAGAGAAGAAACCAAGATATCTGAAGAGATGAAAAAGCTTACAGATGAGCTTTCGATATTGCCCCTGCGGGGGAACGTGGTGTTTCCTTCCCTGATAATTCCCTTAGTGATAACTGACCAGAGGTATGCTAAGCTGATAGATGATTCTTTGATGGGCGGAAAAGCGATCGGGCTTTTTGCCCAGAAAAATGCAGAAACAGAAAACCCGGGGCCAGATGATATTTACAAAATAGGAACTGCTGGCACCATCTTGAAGATGCTCAGGTTCCCAGACGGGAGCGTGCGCTTCCTGGTGCAGGGTCTTTCCAGGGTAAGGATAAAGAGGTTTCTGAAAGAAGATCCTTTCCTCTTTGCCAAGGTTGAGCCTTTAGAAGACATCATTGAGGAATCTGTGGAGCTGGAGGCTTTGATGCGTACCATCTTAGATCTCTTAAAGAAAGTCGTAAACTTAGCTCCCTATCTACCGGATGATCTGCAGATTTCTGCTTTGAACACTGAGGACCCGGGCAAGCTTTCTGACCTGGTCGCCTCAAACCTGAACATCACCATAGCCCAGAAACAGGAGCTTTTAGAGACTATAGAGGTTAAAGAAAGGCTCAAAAAACTTACCCTTTATCTAAATAAAGAAGTAGAAGTTCTCGAGCTTTCCAGAAAGATCCAATCCCAGGCTGCAACTGAGATGGGAAAAATGCAGAGGGATTATATCTTAAGGGAACAGTTGAAAGCAATTCAAAAAGAATTGGGCGAGGCAGATGAGAGGACCCAGGAAGTGGAGGAGTTCAAAAAGAAAATCGAAGCGGCCAAGATGCCGGATGAGGCCAGGGAATCAGCTTTAAAAGAAGTTGACCGGCTCTCCAAGATGAACCCGGCTGCGGCAGAATATATCGTCTCCAGAACCTATTTGGACTGGCTGGTGAACCTACCCTGGAGCATCGGAACCCAGGACAATTTAGATATTAAGGATGCTAAAAGGGTCTTAGATGAAGACCATTATGATCTGGAAAAGGTAAAGGAGAGAATCTTAGAATATCTGGCAGTTAGAAAGTTGAAATCAGACCTTAAAGGTCCTATCCTCTGCTTTGTAGGTCCTCCAGGAGTGGGCAAAACCTCTTTGGGTATGTCGATTGCACGGGCTTTGGGAAGAAAATTCAACCGTATCTCCCTGGGAGGGATGCACGATGAGGCTGAGATTAGAGGTCACCGCAGGACTTATATCGGCTCTTTGCCCGGAAGGATAATCCAGGGCATAAGAAGGGCTGGCTCGAATAACCCGGTCTTTATGTTAGATGAGGTCGATAAGATCGGACAGGATTTCAGAGGTGACCCGGCAGCGGCATTATTGGAAGTCTTAGACCCGGAACAGAACCATTCCTTTTCTGACCATTACTTAGAAGTTCCCTTTGATCTATCTAAAGTCATGTTCATCACCACTGCCAATATCTTAGACCCGATACCAGCGGTGTTACAGGATAGAATGGAGGTTTTGGAGCTTCCAGGGTATACAGATCTGGAGAAGCTGCAGATTACCAGGAAATATCTCATTCCAAAAGAGCTTGCCAATCACGGTCTAAAAGAGGAGAACCTTTCTTTCCAGGACCAGCCCTTGAAAAAGATAATAAACGATTATACCAAGGAATCGGGCTTGCGGAATTTAGACCGGGAGATAGCCACGGTCTGCAGAAAAGTGGCAAAGAAGGTGGCATCAGATGAGGTGAAGAAAGTCGAGATCACCCCGGATAACCTGCACGAGTATCTTGGTCCCCCAAAATTCTTCCAGGAGATAGTGGAGAGGTCTGCCCAGATCGGGGTTGTACCTGGGTTAGCCTGGACTCCTACTGGTGGAGAAATACTGTTTATTGAAGCGACCAAGATGAAGGGGAAGAAATCCCTGACCCTGACCGGTCATTTAGGTGAGGTGATGAAGGAATCTGCCCAGATCGCCTTATCCTATGTGCGCTCTACTGCTGAGAAATGGGGCATAGCGGAAGACTTCTTTGAAAAATATGATATCCACGTGCATGTGCCAGCCGGCTCAATCCCCAAGGATGGTCCCTCTGCTGGAATCACTATGGTCACTGCAATAGCCTCTCTACTGACCGAAAGGCCGGTAAAACCTTTTTTGGCTATGACCGGAGAAATCACCTTAAGAGGTCAGGTTCTGCCGATAGGCGGATTAAAGGAGAAAGCCTTAGCAGCATATAGGGCTGGGATAAAAACAGTGATTTTGTCCAAGCACAACGAGAAAGATTTAGAGGAAGTCCCGGAGGAGATCAAGAAGAAAATCAAATTCATCTTTGTGGAGACAGTGGATGAGGTTCTGGCGCTGGCGCTGGATAAGAGGAAAAAAGGTAAGAAGTGAGATGTGAAACGTGAGATGTAGGGGCGACCCGCTGTGGTCGCCCCTTTTTGTCATTCTGAGGGAGTCCGCTTCTGGCGAGACGACCGAAGAATCTACAAAGTCCAAGTGGATGGTAGATTCTTCGCCCGCTGGGCTCAGAATGACATGCAGTCAAGCAGAGCGGGGTAACCCTGCCCCTACAGTCAAAATACCTCACAGCTGATTATTAGGATTAAGTCGAATTTGACCTTGAGGCTGATAAATCTGCTCCAAACATCCGTTTAATCTGTTTTATCAGCTGTGAATTTGTGGTCAGTAGCCTGTCCACATTAGGGTTCGATGAATCGAACCCCTACAACGGTCACGAAAAACGAATCACGCTACGTTTTCTTATTCTTTTATCCGTCATCCATCATCCGTAATTCGTCATTTAATTATTTTTTCCTTTCCTTTTCCCAAACCTTTTATTAAATTTGTCAAGCTTTGACAAAAAACTCTCAAGTCATGCAAGAAAATTATCAAATCAGGATAAAGGAATTACCTGAGGACCAGAAGCCCAGGGAGAAGCTGATAAAATATGGTCCGGATGTTCTCAGGAACAGCGAGCTTCTCTCCATTGTCTTGAACACCGGTTATAAGGGTTTAAATGTAATCGAGTTATCTGAGAGGATAATCAAGGATTACGGCTCAAAGGCGATTGCCCAGGAAAAGGACGTTGGCAGGTTAATGGAGACCCTTGGGATACCTCAGGTCAAAGCCTGCCAGATAGTGGCTGTGTTTGAGTTGGGAAGAAGGTTTTTCTTGGAGGACAAGGGCAGGATTCCAACTATTCGGACTCCTGAGGACGTTTATAAATATTTAGAGGAGATGAGGAGACTGCAGAAGGAGCATTTCCGCGGTTTATATTTGAATATCAGAAACCGGCTTATTCATGATGAGGTCATCTCCATCGGGAGTTTGACCTTTAACATCATCCAGCCCAGGGAGGTTTTCCGCCCGGCAATCGAATATGGAGCGGCAGCAATGATTCTGGCTCATAACCACCCCTCTGGCGAACCGGACCCATCTGAGGATGACCTGAAGGTTACTCGTAAAATCGTAGAGGTTGGAAAACTGATGGAGATAGACGTTTTGGACCATGTAATTATCGGGAATGAAAGTTACGTGAGTTTGAGAGAAAGGAATTTGATGTAGGATGTTGTGCATCAAATGGATGCCTACGAGCTTTTTTTGACTCCCCTCCCTTGATGGGAGGGGATAAAGGGGAGGGTGACCCTCTCCCTAACCCTCTCCCATAAAGGGAGAGGGGACTTGACTGGAGTGTATCCGCCTAAGGCGGACAGCTTTACCTTTTTGATAAACCTGAAGGTTTATACTCCAAAGAATTTCCTATGAGAATTTCAAAGAGAATCTTGTTGGCTTTTGCAGTTTTATCCATTTTATTATCTTTCTTCAAATATACCTCTCACCTTAAGGCGGAGGGTAATGATATGACAAAAGAAGGAGTTCAGACTGAGGAGATAAGAAAACCGGCCTGGGCTGGTCCGGTTGGTTTTTATCCTTCAGATCCTGTAAAGTTAACTAAAGAAATTGCCGATTTCTATAATAAGGCAAAAAAGGAGGAGATCCCGGGCAGGATAGTTGCCCTGATCTCACCACATGCAGGCTACATTTATTCAGGCCAGGTAGCAGCCTATGGGTATAAGACCTTAGAGGGTTTAAAATACCAGACAGTCGTTGTTATCTCTCCCACCCACGCGGTTTACTTTAAAGGCGCTTCAATCTATAACGGAAAAGCTTATCAGACCCCTTTAGGGACGATTTTGGTTGATAAGGAGTTGGCTTTGGAGCTGTCGAAAATAGATAAAAGAATCTATCTTTCGGATGTTGGTCACTCGACTTCTGGGCAAAGGCCAGAGCATGCCTTAGAGGTACAGTTGCCCTTTTTACAAATAGTCTTAGGGAATTTCAAGCTCATTCCTATTGTTCTTGGTCCGGATGACGATTACGGAACCTATGAGGCTCTGGGAAAAGCTCTGGCAAACGTCTTAAAAGGGAAAGATGCCTTAGTCGTTGCCAGCTCGGACCTTTCACATTATCATCCTTATAATGAGGCAGAGAGGCTGGACAGCACAGTCATAAAAAATGTGAACGCCTTTAATCCCAGGGCGTTTTTTGAAGACCTTACCTCTGACCGGTGCGAGGCTTGTGGCGGAGGACCGATTATCTCAGCTATGATAACGGCAAAGGAGTTGGGAGCAGACAAGTCCAAAGTAGTCAAATATGCCAATTCCGGGGATGTGACCGGAGATAAATCTGGCGTGGTGGGTTATATGTCCGCGGTTTTCTACAACACAGGGAAAAATTCAGATGATCCTCCAAAGGAAAAGGCTGAAAAGGAGGTCCAGAAAAAGAAAGACACAGGCTCCAGGATCTCGGATAAAGACAAAACATTTTTGCTTAAGCTGGCCAAGGAGACTATCGAGTGTAAGGTTAAAGAAGTAAAATGCCCGGATTATAAGATAACCTCAGAGGTGCTTAAAGAGAACAGGGGTGCTTTTGTGACTATAAAAAAACGTGGAGACTTGAGGGGCTGTATCGGTTACATCCAGGCAATAAAACCGCTTTATCAAACTGTTCAGGAGATGGCAGAAGCCGCAGCTTTAAATGATCCAAGGTTTGAACCGGTTACTAAAGAAGAATTGAAGGACCTGGAAATAGAGATCTCGGTTCTAACACCTTTGAAAAGGATTACCGATGTAAACCAGATTCAGGTTGGCACGCACGGGATTTTGATCAGAAAGGGTTACTATTCCGGACTCCTTTTACCCCAGGTAGCCACTGAGAATAACTGGGACCGGAAAACTTTCTTAGAACAGACCTGCTTTAAGGCAGGTATATACGATAAAGACTGCTGGAAGGATAAGGATACGGAGATCTATATTTTCTCAGCAGACGTGTTTTAATCCGAAAAAGGATTTTCAAGTAAAGGAGGGGATATGAGAAAGGTCGCCAAGATAGCCAGAAGTCTGGTTTTCAGCATTGTGCTGTTTTATCTTCTCAGCCTTTTTTTCACCCGGCCGCTTCTTCCTCCAACTGTCCAGAAAACGATTCCGAGCCTTTTATTAGAGGAAAATAATGCTTTCTCCTCAGAGTTTCAGTTAGGGTGCATCTTCTCCGGCACAATCGAGAAAAACCAGCCTTTAGCCATTTCACTTTTTAAGAAAGGGCTTCCCTCAGAGCTGATCTCAGAGCTTACCAGGTCTTTGTCCAGGGTTTTAGATTTGAGAAAATGCAAGCCTGGAGATTTTTTTTCCCTTTTAGCCTCACCTGACCATCTGCTCCTCTCTTTTGAATATCAAAAGGGGCTTTTGGAGAGGTATAAAGTAGTTAATAAAGAAGGAGATTTAGTTGCCTATTCTGTGCCGGTAAAACTTACCCGAATCGTGAAAGGTCTGGAGGGCGAGATAAAAAACTCCCTGTGGGAGGATATGAGAGGTAAGTGCGAAAATCCAGAGCTGATAATGAAGTTCTCTGACATTTTTGCCTGGCAGATAGACTTTTTAAATGAGCCCCAGAAAGGGGACAGGTACAAGCTGATTTATGAAGAATATGAAAAGGACGGGAAGTTCGTAAGTTACGGAGAAGTCTTGGCGGCAGAATATGAGGCTTCCGGCACCAAATATGATGCTATACTGTATCAGGACCCGGAGGGACGAGCTGACTATTTTGATCTGACAGGAAAATCTTTGAGGAAAGCTTTTTTAAGATCGCCTCTCAACTACAGGAGAATCACCTCGACCTTCTCGGTTTCCAGGCTTCATCCGGTATTCAAAACTCTCAGACCCCATTACGGGGTAGATTATGCCGCCCCTTACGGCACGCCGGTGGTCTCCTCCGCAGATGGTATGGTTACCTTTGCCGGCTGGAAAAATGGTCTGGGAAGAACAATTGAAATCCGGCATGCCAACGGTTTCGTGACCTCTTATGGACATCTCTCATCTTTTTCTCTGAAAATCAGGAGCGGAGCAAAAGTGACCCAGGGTGAGATAATCGGCAGGGTTGGAGCAAGTGGAATAACCACCGGCCCGCATCTGGATTACAGATGTATGGTTAGCGGAAGGTATGTTAATCCTTTAAAAATGAATCTTCCCTCAGCCAGACCCGTTAAGGGGAACCACCTGCCTGATTTTAACTCTAAAAAGGAAAACCTCCTTTACGCTCTGAACCTTTTGACGGATGAACTTACTTTTGCTTCTGCTGAATAGTCTTTTTCACGATGGAAGAGTGGAGACCCCGCAAGTGGGATTTCGCATAGCTCAACAAGCTCCACCCCTACACGACTGAATAAAATTTTGGAGAATAATGTAGGGACAGGACACTGTCCTGTCCCTACCGGAATTCTCTTCTCAAAATGATTTCTTTCAAAAGACTTTTCATCCCCTTTATCCTGTCTTTTTTTCTTTCTCCTTTCACTTCCAAGTCAGAAGATGTACTCTTTAGAGAAAACACTTTTTTATCCAGAGAGCATAGTCTAATTCTGGTTGGAGATATAATGCTCTCGCGGGGCGTGGATGTCACTATGAAGAACAAAGGGTATCTTTACCCTTTCAAGAATATCGCCGAGATAACGAATTCAGCCGAGGTCACTTTTGGAAATTTGGAATCGCCCCTTTCCAGCAGAGGGAGAAGAGGAGATCAGATATACTCTTTCCGCGGTGACCCTGAGGCTGTAAAAGGTTTAATCTATGCTGGTTTCAAAGTTCTCAATCTGGCAAATAACCATTCATACGATTATGGCAAAAAGGCTTTTGAGCAGACGCTTGAGCTTTTGAATAAGAACAACATCAAAGTAATCGGTGCAGGTAAAAATATAACAGAAGCCAGAATGCCCGCTATTTTTGATCTGGGTGATCTGAAAATAGCTTTCTTAGGATACGACCTTTCTCCAGGTGCGTTCCCTGCAGGACAAGACCATCCAGGTGTGGCCAAGGCGAGGCATGCCTGGATAATTAAATATCTCGAAAAGGCTAAGGAAGCTGCAGATTTAATCGTGGTCTCATTTCACTGGGGAATAGAATATCAGGATTTTCCAACTGAGTATCAAAAAAGCTTAGCTCATATGGCAATTGACTGTGGAGCGGATATCGTGGTGGGGCATCATCCGCATACTTTTCAGGGGATAGAAATTTATAAGGGAAAACTCATCGCTTATAGCCTGGGGAATTTTGTCTTCGACCAGAGAGATCTGGAAAATAACCAGAGCATTCTGCTTAGGGTCACCTTCAACCGGGAAAGGCTCCTCAGAGCCGAGATAATCCCGATTGAGCTGGTAACTTTTCCCCGATCCCCTAAAATAGCAGAAGGCGAAATGGCTGGGGAGATACTGGATAGGTTGCGCATAGATTCATCTATTTTCGGAACAGAGTTTGAGCTTCGCGGCGGGAGAGGCGTCATAAAAGACATCTTCCAGTAAAACGTGCCCACGTTGAGGGCAACGTGGGCCTACGGAATGTTGGACTTTTTCTTCTGGTAGTCCCGCCTTGCCCCCAAGGCGGGATGATTATAATGCTTTTCCTTGGTCCCTCTGGAACTTCTAAAGTTTATGTTTTGACTTTGACCAAAACAGATTATATTAAATAAGAAATGTAGCGGAAACCTTTAGGTTTCCATTTATGGAAGGCTGAAGTCTTCGCCAGGATCCTGTGGACAAGACCTTGACGGCCTTCCGCTACAATCTATAGAGTGGAGTGTATCCGCCGCAGGCGGACAGCTTTACCTTCGAATAATTGAAAAAAACATCTTGATAAACCTAAAAGGTTTATAATCCAGTATGGAGCAGGACTATAGAAAATACATCATAGCATTAAGAGAAGTAGCTAAGATTGGTCCCAAAGGGTTTCAGCAGCTTCTTTTTGCCTTCGGGTCTCCGGAAAAAGTGTACAAAGCAACCTCAGAACAAATCTCCAAACTTCCGAGGATGAGCCCGGAGAAGGCTAAAGAGATTTGTAAATCTCAGGAAAAATTCACCGAGATAGAAGAACATATATCTTTTTTGGAAGGGCAGGGGATCGGAATCAAAACCATCTTGGATGAGGATTTTCCGCAAAGTCTGAAACAGATAGATGACCCGCCACCTCTGCTTTATTTC